>Ga0070751_1000583_pt1 | contig 22524 bp, 29 predicted proteins | sample VirMetDEL_Aug_28_FD_78514 | JGI IMG/M metagenome (GOLD analysis project Ga0070751, IMG submission 78514) | Aqueous microbial communities from the Delaware River and Bay under freshwater to marine salinity gradient to study organic matter... | ecosystem: Environmental > Aquatic > Marine > Coastal...
GGCAAACCTTTCGTGGTGATCATGACTATGAACACCAGTAATCGCAAGACCGGCAAGATGCTACAGGTCTGGATTCTCCGAGAGGATGTTAACCCTGTGGAGGCTATTGCCACGGGTGAAGACTTCTCGATCTGCGGCGATTGTCCGCATCGTAAGCAAGCTGATGGCTCCCGTTCTTGCTACGTCAACGTAGGTCAAGCGCCTCTGGCTATCTGGAAGGCATACAAACGTGGCAGCTACGGCAAGCTGTCTGACCTGATGCCTCAGATGATTCAAGGCAAGCGTATCCGGTGGGGTGCCTATGGCGATCCGTCGATCATCTCCCCAGCGCTGTTCGCCACCATCAATGAGCACGCGGCATCACACACTGGCTACACACATCAATGGCGTCAACCGTTTGCACAGTGGTGCAAGGGTGTGTTTCAAGCATCTTGCGACGGTATGGCTGACTATCTGGATGCCACGGTGCACGGCTGGAAGACGTTCGCGGTCATCCCTAAGGGCAGCAGCGCATACAGTGGTAAGCTATGCCCTGCAACTGCAGACAACTCACAAGCTACTTGTGCGACCTGCAAGCTGTGCGACGGTGCCAAAGCTGACATCTTCGTGGAGGCTCACGGTACGGGCGCTAAGTATGTGACTGCCAGCTAACGCTGGGCCCAACTCACACATTCACACTGACAACACCATGACCGTAACTTTTCCCTACGACGTCTACAGCCTGAGCGCTTACTCTCTGTCTTACCACGCGATCCGCAGGTTTAAGCAGATCCTGCTTAAAGACATGATGCTTCCGGCAGACATCATTGAGAAGATCGAAGACGAAATTCTCCCTGCTCTTGAGTACATCGAAGGCTGGGAACCTACAGACGACATGATTCAAGATCACGTCGAATCGCGGGGGATGTTCTAGTGAACTTCCTCTGCACAACGTCAGTCTGCGTACAAATGTTCACTGGTGTGGGTATAACTTACGCTCACACACCTAACAGCTACTTAAGCAACGGTGCTCAAGGTGCTGTCTACTGTCAACGATCTAGCTACCGATACTCCTGTGAGTATCTGGACAGAGCTTCGTCAAGCGCAGCCTCAGGAGCACGACCCCTGAACTCAGGAGGTTTCGACTGGTAACCAACGTAAATCGAAGGATCCTCGGACGAAGCTGAGCCACGGATTCGCCAAGGTGAATCGGCAGGAATCAGCTCAAAACTACCATCACGAGTAACAACTACAGCATTCCCCTCATCGTCAACTAGTTGACCTTTCAAAAGCAGATTACGCAGAGCATTTAACTCACCGGGCAGCTCTACATCACCAACTAGACGCCTAGGTGCCTCGAAAGCAAACTCTCTGAAATCCACAATCTGCTGCCGTTTGTTTCAGTTTAACTCCTCATCAGAACTAACAACAAATGAAACGACTTTTGCTTTTGTTCCCGCTGATCCTCACCCAACCGGTATCAGCAAGACCAGTAACAGCAACTGTGTATCACGAGTGGTACCACAATCGAGTCACTTACTGCGGTCAGACTTATCAGCATTGGGGTATCTCAGCAGCTCATCCATGGTTACCTTGTGGCACGAAGGTCAACGTAAGCCACGCGGGCAGAACACTCACAGTTCCGATAACTGATCGCTGCGATTGCAACTCGATTGATCTATCGGCAGGCGCTGCCTACAAGTTAGGTGTTCCTATCGACGGAATCGCAAGAGTATTCATCAATTACTGAGGTCATCATGCTCAAAGTAACTAACAAGACTAGAGCTTCAAGGACCAGAGGAAAGTTTATCTATTGCCCGCACTGTGGTTCTCAGCATCGGGTCTTTCACTTCGCTTGGACGGCAAGCCAGTGCACTGACTGTGGGAACTGGTCAGATAAACAAGAGTATCTACTGGAAAAGCCCACGCTGCCTAAGGAAAATCGTCCTGTCATCGCTTTGATTTTCGACCGAAGCTTCTGGAGTTTCATCGACAAGTTCAACGAGCACATTCTCTATGAGCACGGTTACGAACTTGTGGAGGTTGATAGCAGCGGAACACGGACAGCTTGGCACTATCGACCGATCGGCAACGACGACTATGACTCAGCAGAGGATCTACCCATTTGGGTCTGGGATGATCTGCGCGAGTGTCTCTCTTTGAGACACAACATGATCCCGGAAGACTTAAGCGTCTGCAAACGCATGGTTGACCCCGGTCTCGGCATTATGCTGCCGGAAGACTTCGAGCTACTGAAACAAGGAGGGCTACCGGATGGCTGCATCAGGGCAACTGTCGCTGCCGACGCTAAACACGAATCACCGAAACATCCTGCGCAGAGCGATCATGCAGGATAAGAAAGAATCTGGCTCTTACTTCACTGTGGGTAAAGCAGTCTCAAACAGGAACCACGGCTACAGCAACGCTCTCACAAAGCTAGAAGGCTTGGGCCTGATCGAGGTTATGAGGGATGGGGAGCGGGTCAACACCTGGCAAGTTCGCTTGCTTGTGTGTCCGACCGAGCTCGCTAAAACCCTAAGATGACCCGCTTGGTGCTCCCTACTAACGAACAATGAAACTTTTTACCTCACTCCTTTTCGCTTCTCTCACCACCCTTTGCGTCGCCACACCGGCTCACGCACAGTGGGCAATGACCTGTACCCGTGAGTACAACAGCTCCGTCAACCTGAGAAATCAACCCAGCACACGAGCCACGATCATCGCTTCAATCCCTAACGAATCCTACGTTCGCGCACTTACATGGGTGTGGGGAGCTGACAAGATGCGCTGGTACAAAACTGAATACAACGGCCTTGTGGGTTGGATGCGCTCAGATTATCTTTGCCGCTGACACACGATGCGCCACAACATCAAGTACATCATCGTCGGTACTGTAGCTTTTATCTTTGCCCTTACAGCTTCAAGTGTTATCGGGACAGTAGTTAACGCTCTTATTCCTAACCCAAACAAAGTAGATCCTGAGGGCAAACTTGATGAGGACCCTCAGAAAAAGTCTAAAGCTGAGTGGCTGCAGCAACTAGAGGGAGGAGGACCGGCTAAGACCCAAGAGACCAAGACTAAGTCAACACCAGAACCAACACCAGAACCAACACCTCAGCCGGTAGCCGAGCCTGCTCCCGTGTTTCAGCCAGTTAACCCAGCTGTTGCTCCTCCGCCCCCAACGCCTAGAGTAGGCCCTGGAAACTTCGACGCACCTCAACCTTACACACCACCTCCAGCACCAAGAACAGGCCCAGGCAACATGTGATTAACTAATGAAACTTAAAATGTACGCTTTAATAGGCACAATCACAGGTGCTGCATTGGCACTCAGTGTCCACCACGGAAAACAATTTCTTAAATCGAGAAGCGAGGTAAGTAAGTATCACCAAGAGATGCTTCTTGCGACAGAACAACCCTTAGAGTTGGGGAACAATCCGGCTCGGACTTACCCTGATGGTGGGTTACCTTTGGACGCTACACCTGAGCCAGGCTACCCAATCGAACCGGGATCCTTACGGCCATCCATACAGTTCACAGATCAACCTCCGCCGCTGCCTCCTCTATCCAGCACACCTTTTCTTGTCCTTAAAAAATCATCGCAAACAATCAAATCAACCAAAGACCCGGTCTGGACGCTACAGCTTATCAGCAAGGACGGCACTGTTCTAGATAGCCTGCAGGCTGTGACGGGCAGAGCGTCCCGACAAACAGCTAACCGTCATGTTGCGGGGACAAAAGCTCCGTTGCCTATCGGCGAATACAGAATCGACCGAACTGGTATCGAACGAGGACCGTTTGGCGATCCTGAGTTAGGTCGTGGCTACTGGGTTCCTATAACCCCTTTGTTTAACACCGGAAGATCAGACTTAGGTTTCCACGTCGATCCTTCATGGGGGAAACTCAACGGAGAATCAGGAACAAGCGGATGCATCGGTCTACAGAGTGTCGATGCAACAGTGAAACTTGTTACCTGGATTAAACACTTCAACGTCAGCAAACTTACAGTTCAATCATAGTGTGACACACCTGTTGACTCAGCTCTCACAATTACAACACTTCAACTAAGAACATGAACAAGCTTCCTGTGATCTTCTGTATCCTCAGTCTCGGCCTTGCCTACTACGTCCTTGAACACGCCCCAAAACCCAAACGACTCAGCACCAGCGCGCCGCAAACGACTCAAGCAGAGACTAATGGAGCTCGGTATCGGTTCTAAAGCAGTCAATGTACGTCTCAAGACAATACGAGTCCATCAAAGCAAAGTAGATGAAGTAAAACAACTGCTCATCTATTTAGGTGCTGAGAATGAGTACCGTATTCTCCCTAAAACCGACTACCGGACATGATGAAACGTTTGATCGATCTCCTGCTCGCGTCAATTGTTTTAATCGGTCTCACCTCACTCGCCCACGCGCATCACGGAGAACCGGAAAGGCACAACTCACCTAGCATTGAGGAACATCATGAGTGAGGAGATGGTGCGATTCACTAAACAAGAGATTCTCCTGATCCGACGAGCACTCAACGCTCTTCGTGTTCGTAACGAACTCAAGTGCATCTCTGCTTCTGAAGATTACAAAAGAGATTTACTCAACACTGTTGAGACAATCAACTACCTCGAACACAAACTTCTTTTGATCGAACCCGACACAAATGTCACTCTCGACTGCACTAAAACCGTTCGCGACGTATGAAGGCAGGGAGATCTCAGCGAAGACGCTGGTGATCTTTTTAGCCGTCGCTGAGGCGGGTGAGGACGGAGTCCTACAGGCTGATCTTGTCCGACAGCTAAAGCTTGATAAGAGCAACGTCTCGCGAAACTGCCTCTTACTCGCAGCAAAGACAGAGAAAGGTCTAGATGGGCTCAAGCTCATTGATAAAGCTCCGTCGCCCACGAACGCCTCGATCAACCTGTTGCGATTGACCCCAGCAGGTCAGTCTTTGTACTCCTCAATACTCGAAAGGCTCTAAACTCAGGCAGCTTCAGCTAGCCAGTGGGCGTTCTCGCAGACTTCCAGATCTCTGCTCTCTGTACATCAGGGATGATCACCCCGTTCGATCGGGACTTAGTGAACCCCGCGAGTCTGGATGTTCGATTGGGTGAAACGATCCTGATTGAAGCTGAAGGCTGTGGGTTGAAAGATCTAAGTCTCCACGGCTTCACTAAAAAGAAACCTTTCTATCTAAACCCTGATGAGTTTGTCCTGGCGCATACGCTCGAAACTTTCAACATCCCTGAGCACCTGGCAGCGCAGTTCGCGTTGAAGTCTTCGGTAGCGAGGGCGGGACTCGAGCATCTCCTTGCGGGCTTCATCGACCCCGGCTTCAACAATTCCGTTCTGACTCTCGAGCTGAAGAACGCTCGCCGTATGGAGCGATTCCCGCTTTGGCCTGGCATGCGGATTGGGCAGATCATCTTCTACACGATGGATCAAGTCCCCTTGGCCAACTACAGCGAAACCGGGAGATACAACGGGGATGCGAGCGTCGCTGCATGCAAGGGATTGATGTGATCCTCGGCGGCGAAATGCCGTGTATCAAGGATTGCAACAAGTTAAAAGTTCTAAAGAGAGCGGCAAATGAAAGTCGAAGTTCTTCTGTAGAGTAAAAGTTTTTATATAGAACTTTTGAGTTTAATACCCTTAGAGACCAACACAGATAACTCTGTGAACAAGGGTTGACAAGGGGAGCGAGATCCTTTATCTTGCTCGAAGCGGCGGCACAGAGCCTAAAACGCGGTGCAGACTACCTCACATCACACCGACATGACTAAGCACACCATCGCAAAACTGGTAGAGCAGGGTCGCCACGCGGCTGCGCTCTACGACGAGTGCGACACCGCACTCACCCAGCTCAACGATTCTTTCGGCATCCCCTACGAGGCATCTCGATCCAATTTGACTAACGATCTAATCCAAGCTGATGTCTCGGGACTGGATCTGAGTGTGTTTCAAGGCAAAGACTCCCTCTTTAAATACCCAGACCTCCATACCCACATCGTTGTCCGCATCAACCGGATTGCTACAGGGAACACCAAGCTCGATCGGCTCGATCAAAAGATCGTCGACATGGAAGAGAAACTCAAGCTTCTGAAGCTCCAACGCAAACACCTGACCGAGGAGCTCAAATCGATCGGTGCAATCGATCTCATCACCGACAAGATCACGACCGTGTTCAACCGCCTGAAGTAAGGACCATGAGTGACAACGTATTCATCCTCAAAGTTGAGATCAGTGCTAGTGTGCGCCAAAGCACACAGATTAAGTTCGACGATCTCAGGCTCCCTGAAGCTGCTGTCGACGCTTTAAAGAAGCAGCAATCCGTCTCTGTACGACCGACTATCTCAGGGAAGCTTCGTGAGTTCCTAGATCGTCTTCGTATGCAGCAGCGGCACCTATACGACGACTGCACTATCCATCAAGGGGACACTCACTTTCTCCACGAGGATTATTTCCAAGACGCGATGCGGCTCATCGAAGAGATTCGGCGCGACGCAGCTCGTTACAACGAACAGCTTCAGGAGTTATGGCACGAAGAGTATGCTCGTTGGGCAACCATGGTCGATGGGTTCCTCGAGCCACTCTTCACCGAAGATGCGGAAGCTCTTCGTCTAGCCAAAGAGGCTTACCTTTCGCTTTTCCCGACTAAGCAAGAGTTCCAGAACCCAATCAAAGTCTTTGTTCTTGGACCAAATCCGGTATCCCTCGAGACGGCTTCCTCAGCTGACGACCACCCTTTAAGCGCAGAAATTCGCGAGGCGTCGATACTCAATACGACTGAGGTTCTCAAAGCCGCTCGGGATGGAGCAGCGGATCGTGCTTGCCTTAAAGCAGCCGAGCTTCTTGATGACCTTGATGTCCGAATCCCCAGCAAAGTAGGAGCCAGACAAACGGGTGGTAACAAGAGGCGGGGATCTTGGGAGATCGCAACCCAAGAGCTTGAGCTCATCGCCACGCACTGTCCAGGTTTTGAAAACCTCTCCAAACTCTCAAATCAATTGATGCAGATCGGGGTGGAGATGCAAACCGGAGACTCGAAGACGAGAACGAGCGCTCAACAGAAGTTCAACCAACTCAAAGTTGAGATTCGTAAGGAGCTCGAAAGCATCGTTTCTAAAAGAGACGCTACCGACGGGCTCGAAACCCTGAAGCGGTCCTTAGCCTTGTCCGGCAGGTACCGAGACCTCCTCGGTCAGATCCAAGCAGCAGAATCTCAGGAGCAACTGGATGCACTCTATGAAGGCATACAAACCGAAAAGGATGTGTACGAGCAGCGTGCTCGGCACCTGCAGCAGCTGTTCGAACAACGAACAGAACTTATCCGAGCATCAAACATTAACCTCGACGATGTTCTCGCTGAAGTTCAGCAACTAAACCCCTCAACAACAAACGATTGCGACTTCTAGAAATGAACGACGCACTTTTCACTAAGCTTCAGAACTTTCGTTCCTCACTCAACACCAAGTTTCTCGAGCGAGAGGATGTTATTGACGGAGTGCTTGCTTCAGTAATAACCAAACAAAACTGTTTCCTCTTTGGCTTGCCTGGTACAGGTAAGTCTGAACTGGTTCGGGAGATTAGTAACGGGTTCAAAGGCTCCGAGTTCTTTGGTTACTTGCTGTCCCCGACCACAGATCCTTCAGAGTTGTTTGGCCCCGTGGCGGTCTCGAAGCTGCTTAAAGATGAGTACGTCAGAGACGTAAAAGGGTATTTACCGAGTGCCAACATCGCTTTTCTAGATGAGCTCTTCAGGGGAAGCAGCGCAGTGCTGAATAGCCTTTTGACGATCCTCAACGAGAGGACCTTCAACAACGGTCGCGAAGTTATCCAGACACCTATTCAATCAGTTGTTGCCGCAACAAACAGCTTCCCCACGGAAGAATCGCTGCAAGCTTTCTGCGACAGATTCTTATTTCGACCTACGGTTGAACCACTTAAAAAGCCAACCTCAAGACGACTATTGGACTTCTGGGCTCTTGGGATAGAAGAACGTCCCTGTGTTGTATCCAAGCTCAGCTATGCAGATCTGACCAAACTTCAGGAAGAAGCAACGAACATCGAAGCCTCTGAGGAATTCCTAGATCGGTTCAGCCAGGTTTTCGATCTGCTCTCATCAAGAGGGATCACCATCTCCGACAGACGTCGGGTTCAGATTCTTCGCTTTATGAAAGCTTGGGCTTTGGTCCAGGGCGACGACATGATCTATGCTGAACATCTACACCGCTCACTGATTCACATTGTATACCAGACGACCGAAGACATTCCTGTGATCAAAGAAGTCCTCGATCAAGCAGTTCCTACTGCGGAAAAGATGATCGCTAGCCTGAAACGGGCGCACAATGGGATCCTCACTGAGTATCACGCGATCCACGGGGCGAACTCGAAGAGTGTTTCAGACCTCAATGGGGTCGTCGGAAAACTCCGTAAGCAACACGCAGACCTACAGATTCTGGAAGAGAAGCTGGACAGCCTTCTTGAAGCTAAGGACTGCCGAATCACTATTAGCGCTCGCCGCGACGGAGTGAAACTCTCGCAGATGGTCGAACAGAGCAAGCAAATGATCGCTCAATCCATCTCTGATATCACACTATGAATTTCAAGAAAGAACGTGAGTATTTGAGACTTACGGAAAACGAGCCCTTGATCCTTGCGGTAACAGCTCTTAGTGACTTCCTTTGGGAAGATTTCATTCGTGACACGCACCCAACTGTCAGTTATCTGATCGATCAGTACAACATCAGGCAACTCTCCCGTTTCGGAAAAGAGTTGTTCGACTTCTTGTACAACGGAGGAGCCGTGACACCTCTCATCTCGATGGATGAAGCTGAGAGCTACTTCCGAGCCAAGCAGAACGGACAAAATCCGGAGTTCCCTGCCGGTTACAAACCAGAATCTGCCTTCTGGGTCGCAATCTTTGCGGAGATCTGCAACGCTCCTGCATGGCCACGGCTTATGACCGTTTCTTGCGGAAATCAGTTCAACGCAGGTAACAACGCAGTCAACATCCTGAATGAGTTGAGCGAAGTTCTAGAGACTCAGATCGAGCAACACCAACTCCCTATCGACCTGATCGCTGAAGGGGGCAAGAGGCTGGAGGAGCTCCGCCAAGCTTTCCTCGAAGCGAAGGCATCTGGTGATGACAGGAGCGCTGCAAAAATCAGAGAAGCAGGGAAAGAGCTAGGTAAAGCCATCGAAGAGGCTGTCGAGAAAAGCCGTCAGATGGTGCAGCCTGAAATCTCACGGGCAATCGACACTGTCGAGAAGACTTCTAATGAAACACAAAACGCCATCAACAGTCTTGCAGGAAGCCAACAAGGAAACGGTAAACACAGTGATGATCTGCACGAAAAGCGCGAGCTCGCGAAGAAACTCCAACGCAACCCAAGCTTAAAGAAACTAATTAACAAACTTGGTGCGTTGAGACGAGCCTGGAACGACCGCAAGAGAGCTAAGCGTGCACAGAGCAACTACAGCGACATTGTCGGTGCGAAGTTCTCAGACGAGGTGACAAAAGCCTTCCCTGTCGAGCTCGCTCTGGCTGCCACAGAGGAGGGTCGGGCTCTTTTCGCTCTCAAATATGCCCAGAAAACAGTTCTCACCAAGGATTACGAGGCGAAGATAAAAGACATCGACAGAGGCCCAGTGGTTATGTATATCGATGTGAGTGGCTCTATGTGCGGAGAGGCAGAACTTTGGAGCAAAGCTCTCGCTTATGTGGTCTCAGAGGAATGCGTCCAACAAAAGCGTGAGCTACGCATTCACCTGTTCGACACCAAAGTTCAGAAAAGTATATTCCTCGACCCTGCTCGGGGAAATAACGCTGACCTTCTTAAATTTGTTTTGAGTTGGACTACACATGGGGGCACGTCGTTTAGTTCAGTAATAGACCACGCGCTGAACTCTGCTATTGATCCCAGGGCTGACGTTTTAATGATTACAGATGGTCAGGCTGAGGTAAGCGACCCGTTTATCAGGCGCCTCAACGCACTAAAGGACGAGTTGGATCTCCAGTGGACTTCGTTCTGCATTGGCGTCCAGGCTCGAGTTCTCAGTCAGTTCAGTGACGATGTGCAACTTGTAGACATCCAAGACAACCCAGAGTCAGTAACCTTGTTTCAAAATGCGCTGAGGTAGACCATGAGTTTCTTTAACAAAAAAGACTTGGAGGAAGTAGATGATATTATAGCTTACTATAACCTACCAAGAAAAGCCGCAAACAACTTCTCAAAGATTGGTGACTTCTGGGCCGACGACCTAGGCAATTGGTGGATCTGCAATAAGATCGTGGCAGGCGAACCTTTTTATACGAGGTTGACTCCCAATGAGCCGGATAAACCTTGCTAGATCAATCCGGAACTTAGAGACAAAGTACGGCGGAAATACGACTCGATTTGAGCTTGAAGAGTGGCTCCGCGATCAACTATTAGATACTTATCTGGAAGTAAATAATCAAGACAAGACTGATAACAGCTTTAAGTTTGAGGACACGTTCATCGTCTTCTTGCCTAAACAGCAGTTAATAAACCTAACGAGACTAGATGACGAAGGCAAAGTTCTAGAGTGCTCTATATCGTTTAAGAGTTTTATGCTCGAAAACTACGGAATAAGTTCCATGCAGGATGCGAGGACAAGCATCGAGCTTACGACCTTCGATTTCGAGTTAATTGCAATGCAGATCACCGACTCCATCTCAGAGTGGGGTCAGTATGCCTTGATACTGACTCGACTCGGCGAGTGGCAAAAAGCAAACGGAAAGCGACAGGAATCTAAAGATAAACGAAAAAACCAAGACATGTCTCAGTAGCGCCATTACTTTCGACAAGTCATTCAAAAACTCTCGATGCAGTTCGAGTTCGCCTTCACACTTGGCAAAACAAAGCTCAATCAAAGCGAAGCCAAGGCCCTCCTCTCGGCCACAGAAAGTCCCGCCAAGATTACGATCGATATCCTGAACCATATCGATCCCAACCTTGTCGACTCGAAGAAGCTCTTCTCCTTGAGCGTGGAGAAGAAGAATCCCGAGCTCGCAACTCTCGCCGCACGGTTTGCAATCGAGGGCATTGAGCTCAGCAAGAAACGACGCGCTAGCGCCGAGATTAAGCGTATTAGCGACATCAAGCCGTCGCGAGCCATCGAACGAGCCTCAGACGCTATCGCTGAGCTTAATGAGATGAATGGTATGAAGAGTCTTGGAGCGGCAATGCTCCTCGCTTCCCTCGCCAAAGGCCAAGAGCGAACCCTTCGTCAGATCGCTGTGTCCACGGTGAATGATCTCGCATTTAAAGGAGAGGTAAGCGCTGACTCCGCTTGTTTCCGAGGCTTTATGAAGGATGGCGACGACAACTACAAGCCCATCGATAAGCGCCCCGGTATCGACCGCAGCGAGTGTTTCCATACTTCTCCTGTGTACACGGCTCTTCGCGAAGGTCTGTCGCTACTCATGAGCTGGGGAATGATTAAAACAACCAAAACGACTGATTTTGGATCAAAGAGCGGTAGCGAAGAAGGTAACCTCAAGCTCCTCCGTCGGACTGTCTACAACGTTGAGCTGACCGAACTCGGAATCAAAGCCTCCGAGCAGTGGGCTGACATCAACAAGTTCATCAGTCACCGCTGGTCGCAGCGCGTGCGGAACCGTTACGCTTATGCTGCTGCTTAACGGCGCAGAGAAACCCACGGGGCGCCCTCAGCGGCGCCTTTTTTATTATGAAAGTCAAGTACATCACAACACAAGACGCGCTGAGTGAGGCCCTTGCTGAGCTCAAAGAAATCAAAAAGCTTTGCGTCGACACAGAAACGACAGGACTTGACGCTCGCATTGCGGACCTGCGGCTTCTCCAGCTTTGCTCCACAGAAGAGAAGGATGAGGATCGGACTGTCTATGTGATCGACTGCTTCAAGGTGAAACCCACTAAGGAGTTAAAGGAACTAATCGAGAGTCGCGAAATGCTCGTAGCTCACAACATGAATTTTGACTTCCAGTTCCTTTTAAAAATCGGCATCGACTACAAAGGAAAGATATTCGACACCTTTATCGCCGAGAGGTGCCTTCGAGCTGGTTTTAAAGAGAAGCGGATCAGTCCACAGGCGAAGAAACCTTACTTTGCGGATGTCTCCTGTTCACTGAAAGCAGTAGTCGAGAGGCGGTTGGAGCTCGAAGTGGATAAGGAACAACAGGTGTCTGACTGGTCGAAGATGGATCTGGACGAGGATCAGATTACTTACGCAGCTAAAGACGTCGATCTGCTCCCAAGGATCGCAGCGGACCAACTTAAGGAGTTGGCAGAGGAGGCTCTTCTCGACATATACTCCCTCGAATCCAAGTGCATCCGCCCTGTGGCATCGATGTGTCACAGAGGATTTAACGTTGATGTTAGTAAGCTAGTTACGTTAAAAGAATCTATTTCCGAGGAACTCCAGAAAAAGACTATAGAATTCTGTACCGAGCTCGACGACGCTCTTCCACCTGACCTGAAGCTACCCAGGAACATCGATGGACAGCTGGCAATCGGTAAGAAACAGCGAAAGGAATTCAACCCTGGCTCTGGTGTCCAGTGCGTCAAGCTTTTCCAAGCCCTCGATATTGAGTTACCTCTTGATGGAAGAACAGGCAAACCGACGCTTAATCAAGTCGCCCTGTCCGAATTCGACAGCGACGATCGAATCCTTAATCTCTACCGACAACGGGTCAAGATCGAAACAAGGCTCGAACATGCCGAGAAACTACTTGCAAATATTAATCCTGTGTCTCTTAGGATTCACAGTCAATATAATCAGTACGGCGCCAACAGCGGACGCTTCACTTCATCCGGTGCCAAGAAGCAGACAGCTAAACAGGTAAAAACACAATTTGCTGTAAACGCTCAGCAGATACCGCGCAACAACGAATTCCGAGAGTGTTTCGTTTCGAGCGAGGGTTACAACCTAATCATTTGCGACTTCTCTCAGATTGAATTGAGGCTTGGTGCGGAACTGATTGGCATCCCTCAGATGATCGAAGCTTTCCAGAAAGGACGGGATCTACACACAGTTACGGCGAGCCTTATCTACAAGGTCCCTCTAGAAGAAGTTAAGAAGAATCAGCGGCAGGAAGGTAAAACTCTGAATTTTGCGCTTCTGTACGGGATGGGCTACAGGAAATACAAAACGTACGCGGCTCAGTCCGGGAAGGTGATTTCGATAGGGGAGGCAAAAGTTGCCCACGCTGCCTTTCACAACGCCTACCCTCGTTTACGTCAATGGCACCGAGAAAGAGCAGCTTTAGTAGAAGACGGTTGGTGCTATGTGAGGACTCCACTAGGAAGAAGACGTCTTCTGTCTTACGACGATGCGACAATGACGGCATGCGCAAACACCCTGATCCAAGGAGCAGGTGCGGACATCCTTAAGCTATCGCTCGCAAACTTAAACGAACATCTAAACGAAGAGGCGCACCTCGTGGCGTGTGTTCACGATGAAATCGTCCTCGAAGTGCTTGAGAGTAAAACGGATTACTACAAAGAAGTACTTGAGAGGTGCATGCGCGAAGCCGCTGAGACTATCCTCAAGATCGTCCCTTCAAAAGCTGACGCGGGGACTGGCAAAACCTGGGCTGAAAAATGACGACGCCAACAACGCGCAAGAGGAAAAAACCCGAACCGAAAATTAAATTCAAAGTGGGAGACCGCGTTAAAGAAATCAACAAGTTTCAACACTCCTTGGTAAACCCTATGAGGGGTAAGGAATACAAACAAAAGTTCGCAGCAATAGCAGCGAGCGAAAGAGAAGGCGAAGTGATTGAGATCCTTCTGATCAAAAACTCTGTTGGCAGTAGAAGGGTCTACGTTGACGTCTTGTGGGATGGATTCAAGACCCCCACGAGGCACGAGCAAACTCGGTTATTTCTACTCGACCCAGGAAACTAAAGAAAATAAGGTAGACTCAACCCGTTTAAAAACGCAGATTATGCAGATCATAGGTCTCCCTGTAGATAAAAAGAAGGAGATATTCACTGCAAAAGTGGATGAAAGCTACGTTGGCTGTGTGCGTACAGAGGAGTACGTATGCTTCACGTTAGAGAAGTTTGACACCGCACTCAAGGCGGCGAATAAAGCCAGAAACCTTCAAAGGAACCTTAAAACCAAAAGCGAAAATAAAATATCGTCGATAACTGTAAAGACAACTAGCGAAAAAACTGAAAAGAAAGTAGCTTATACGCAAAAGCTGTATACGCTTGCGGAAACCGAGGCGATGCCCCTCCTGAGATTCCAAGAGGTGTGGGTTATCACCCGTGAGAACCTTTACGTAAGGGATTGTCTCGACCAGAAAAACAAGAGGCTAGTTAGGTACACACCAGATAAAGAAAAAGCAAAGCACTATAGCGACCACGAGGAAGCCAAGATGACTATGCGAGTCCTCAAAGGAGTTGTTGGTCCAGGGTTCGACCTCAAACGTTTCTTTGTAGAAAACAAATAATTCTTTTAAACTGAGATCAAACAGGGAACTAGCATGGCAGCTCGTTACGCAGGTGACATCTTCAATATCAGCCTCGATGGCGAAGAAGAGAGTGATTCTCGTCTCGTAGAGCTGTTTCCCGGTTTAGCCTCGCCTAAGTTCCAAGAGGACAAAGATTCCTACTACGGTTTTTCGAGCCCTCGGGAACCAAGGCTCGTAGGCGGGTACAAGGCTGCCCCTGTGTTCGGAGGCTTTAAAACCTTCGGTATGCAAAAGAAAGAAGCATAAAATTCTGTAGACTAGAATCAACAGAAAGCTCTAAGCAGATGACTGCCACGCGGTACAAGTTACCCTCCTCGCTAATGAAGATGGCGGGGACAAAGTTCGGCTTTGACCTGGGTGAGCTTTTCAATGACGAAGGCGAAGGCACTGGAACTATGGAAGGTTTTGTGCCTTCCTTCCAATCCAAAGTCCTCGAGAAAGGCCGTGGTGGTGTTCTCAGCTATAAGGCACCCAAGATGCCCACGCGGGAAAGCGTGTTCACGCTGACCCCAGCACCTCAGCAAGTTGCTGAAGCTGCACCCGAACCAACTCCTGTGCCCACCACGAAACCTGCTTACGACGTCTCGAACGTTACTTACAGCAAGGACTACACAGGCAACCTGAGTCAGCAAGAGGCGGCTGGTAAGGCAACTCAACTCCTGCATCGCGCTATCGGTGCGACGGGGATCAAGAGTCAGGAAGATTTCAACAAACTTTACAGCGGTCTGTACGAAGACCTCCAAAGCGGCAACGACTACGGCCAAGACATCAGTCGGTTCTACACCGCTGCTCGCTCGGCGGGTTACGAGCCTTACGCCACTACTGCAACAGACATCAAACCAATCACACGAGATCTCTCTGCAACCCAGGGATATCAAAGCTTCGTCGAAGGTCTTTACACCACGCCGGAGCAAATGGGGCAGTTCTATGACCCCGCAGACTTCGGCCGCCGCATCATCGAAGGCAAAGCTTACTATCGTCCTGGTGGAATCCAAACTAACCTGGAAGCAATCGGTAACGTTGCAAACCGCATTACCGAATTAGGCGAACCTTTCTACGGCAAGACTCAAGCGTATAAAGGTGGTTACCGCGCCGGAATCCCTGCCGACGAAAAGGATCCGTTCCGCCAGTACTACGAAGCTTTCCTCAAAGGCTGAGGATTAAAACTAAGGGCAAAGGCTCCGCAAACGCGGAGCTTTTTTTATGTACACTTCGGGCCAAGCACGGAGAAAGAGAAATGTATACGCAATACTCTATAACACTAGAAACTAAACGAGTTAAAACTGTATTGGCTATAACTGCCAACGACGCTGGCCACGCTCAGGCGCAGGCGAAAGACATCGCAAGGGCGCTTAAAGCAGATCGATTCGAGCTGCATTATGAAGAAGCGAAGGAAACAAGCCTCAGCAAACTCTTCAGGAAACTGGCTTACAACGAGTTTGAGCACAAGACATGCGAGCTCTGGGACCAAGGATTGGTCAACGGAGTGCCGGTAGCATACCTGATGAACAATCGCTTCTACGTAAGACCAGTGGTCTTGGACTACCTAGACATAACACGAGAAGAAGTGGTGTCCCCCTTATGCGGAAATAAACTGTGTGTAAATCCATACCACAATAAATACAAAGCGACAAAAGCATCAAAGTTAAGTAGCGCAGACGTGAATTTGGCGCTAGTGTTCAGCAGCCAAGGCGTGCCCGTAAAGGAAATCGCCAAGGTACTCAAAGTCCACAGATCAACGATCTACCGAATCCTCAACAGATGAACGTTTTTGTGCTGGGTCTCCGCGCATCGGGCGGCGGTCTTCTCGAAGAAGGAACCGTCACACTGACAGCGGAGTCTCTTCCCGCAACGGAGAAAAAAATCTCAACGAAAGTCTGCTTGGTCCAAAAAGCAGACCATTACGTGGGAAAACTCCTGAACGAAGTCCAGGAAGGGGAGACTTTCTTCGCAATCGGACCCACCAAGGCAGATCCAGACGGTGTGCTGAAAATGCAACCTATGCTGATCGTGCGCAAAGATAACTGGGATGACCTACTTGCGGTCAACCTTTTTGTCGCCACGGGTGGCCTGGGTCCGAAAACTGAGGAAACCCAACTCGCGGACAACACCGTTACTAATCGTTCGCTTGCTTGGCAAGACGAAAAACAAGAAACCAGCTGGATGAAGCTCAGCTGCTGGAACGAACTCTCGGGTCAGCTCGCTGAACTCCCGCCCGGAACCCCGACGATTGCTGTCGGGCGCGTGAGCACTTCGGAAAAAGAAGAGCGTGTGTTCCTCAATTACGGCGTAGACAAGATTCTCTATCTGCCCCGTTCAACGCGGTCTGCTCCAAAGAAAGCCGCCGATCCTGAAAAAGGACGTGTTTCTACTGCTGCTCTCGGTTCTCTCGACTTTTCGCTCTGATTAACCATGGTATTTATCGCAGGAAAGTTCTCGGCTGATGAAATCCTCTGCCAGATTCCGCCGCACACGCTCCGTATCGATCTTCAAGCGCGCCGTTGGAAATCCGATACTGACTCTGAAGCGGCCATCACTGACTCGAATGACAACGGTATACCCATTGAATTCATCCTTCTTGGGTTCACGCCGTATTTCGGTAACCTCGGTATGCGCTCGCACGAGGAGTTTATTCGTATTAGTTACATTGGTGTCACACCTTCTCATCGTCTTCTTCCTCCACGCTGTGTATGTACAAGCATCATTAGCGGCAAGTCGAGTCAGAAAAACTTTATTTCATACTTCCAAACGCTCTACAACAACCGTATTAACGTTGGTGAGGTAATCACTTCAACCAAGTTCACGCAGAAGTCCTTCAACGAGAGGGACCCTGTAACTGGAGCCGATGGAGCAAAGATCAACTACAACGTTCTCGAATTCAAAGACCGCCCTGCTCAAAGCGATGAAGAGCGGAAGCTTATCGAGGATATTGGAAATTGGCTTGAAAGCGATGGAGGAGAGCTGGTATCAGGTGCTCTACGTAGTAGTATCTCCGGTGCGAATCTGGTCGAGCTTCCTCTGGGAGAGGACCACGCGGCAATCAAGGAAGCTTTTGTTGAAGCTAACCCCAAGAGACTAGAAGGATCCGCCCCTGCTACTTTGGCTTCTCTTCCCGCTTCTGCGGGTGAGCCAGGAGCTAAGGCAGATAAGGAACCTCCTGCCGCTAAGAAGGAAAGCGCTAGTAAAGAACTTTCCGAAGAACAAAAGGCTGCTTTAAAAGCAGCGGGTCTTGAGATCTGAGACCCGATCCAAACCGACCTTAAGGGTTCTCACCAGAGAGCCCTTTTTTATGCCATATCGAGGAGGTCCCCGAAGCAAGGGAGATCAATATCCATTGCAGCGCAGTAGAGCACAAGGTTTTCAAGTAGTTTGCCCCTGATAAGATAGCTTGCGTATATGAGACCAAGGAGCTCATCAGCTTCTGACTCACTGAGTCGCTTGACGCTATCTAGAAACACTCGATGAGCAAAATTCTGCTCGAGCGTGAGGTGAGCCTTTAACTTATCCAAAACGGTATCTGCTTCCATGTCGTTCTACCAAGTCCCGAAATTTATATTCGCTCCCATAGCTAAGAGCGGATGGGGAGATGGGTCAATTCTACTTCCGTCAGACTTCAACGGACAGCTGGCACAGCAGGTTAGAGAAGCAGGGATAACCGACGTTTTAGTCAACGACGATGAGGCTAACCTACAGGACCCTGAATGGTGGGAGAAACTAAGAGACAAAGTAGACTGGGTGATCGCAATAACACAAGGAACACCTCAATACACCTCATGGATTACTGAATACGGTATTGATATTGCGAGAGAAGGTCTGATCCTTCTTGATAGGATCACCTTCCTCGAACCCACGCGGAACCGTGAAGCTTTCTTAAACGAGTCTTCTCTAGTAAATATGAAGATTCTGTCCCCTAGGCCAACATTTCGTGCCGATGGTAAACAATTAAAGGACTCTGTGACTTCTGCGTGGTTTGTATTCAAGAAGGCTGGAGCAGCTAGGTGCAGTACGTTTATTGATTTCGAAGTAGGCTGGCCGCATCCAAAAAATCTTCGAAAGTGACCAAGCGTCTTAACGCCATTCTGGAGCAGATGGTACAACTCCAGACAGAACAGAACGCTAAACTAGATAAGATCACTGCTCTGCTCGTTGGGCAACAGTTGCTAACAGAGTGTATGGATTATCAAGGTCAAGCGAGATCACCAGAAGAATGCGCTGAGATAACAATCGAAGGCTTCTCTGCGGCTCTGTGTCTTATGAGCGAACTCGACCAACGTAACAGAGAGTATCAGTATCAGAAGCAAGAGTTCTTTATTGACGATGAAGACGATGATGACGAAGAGGAAGAAACTGAAATCTCAGATTCGTTCTAAGCTGACTAAGAATTGACACGTATCTTGTGTCCGATACACGCGTAACAGTTAACGGATTAAGGCACTACATTTGCAATGGAGTTCCTGTACCGCTTCCTTCAGTAACATCAATCCTGAGTGCCACACAAACCGAGGAAACGAGAAAAAAACTAGCTCATTGGAACCTGATGAATCCAGGAGCTGCCGATCAGGCCGCCGAAAGAGGAACTTGGATTCACTCGAGTGTGGAAAACTACCTACTAGGGTTAAAGGTTGTTCCTCCGGAACGATATAGTCCGTACTGGAACGGAATGCCTGAGCTGCTTGACGAACTCATTAGCGGCGGAAGAGTGCTCTGGTCCGAAAAGCCGTTCAACCAACCACGCTGGTCAAGCTACGTAGGCGACGACGGTGTAGGAAGAATTCACTATTACGACGACAAGACTGGATACGGTTACGCCGGATGTTGTGACCTGATCTACATGAACCAAAACGCTGAGATTATTCTGGCTGATTTCAAGACGAGCAACGGTCCATACTCCGCCCGCTTCCCCCGCAAAGACGCAAAAATCGACGAAAAGACTAGAAAGGCTCTAATCTCCGGTGTGTTTAAAACTAAGAAAACTAAACTTCAACTAGCTGCATATAAAGCAGCTGCGGAAGCTTGCCTTGGAATTAAGATAGATAAAACGCAGATCATCGTTACTACAGCTATAGAAGAATTCAACACACAGATTTTTACTTTTGGCCCTGAAGAGGTCGAGAGAGACGAAGAAAATTGGTTTCAAGTGGTTAGGCAGTACTACGAGGCCAAGGCTTCAAAGTAGAATTCCCAAACCTTGAAAAGGCAGTCGAGGAGGGGCTTCTTCACCTTCTCTTTAGATTGCTTGATGACATTTCAGGCATACTGGAGGCACCCCGCGACACACCATGAAGTTCATCTGTTCTGTAAACAAGGTTGTCGCAAAGTATCTCCACCCTGAGACAGGCAAGATAGCGTCTGGGGGAAACTTCACTGCGTTCAACGCTAATTGGGTCGCCTCGGAACTAGAACCGCAAGAAATAGCAGAACATGTAGGTAAAAGTCATGGTCTTTGCGCGTGGCATTTAATTAATGGGCAGCGGAATTCGAAGGGTACTGGGGTAATCAAGGCAGGTCTAATTATCGTCGATATCGACAACCAAGCCGACCATAAAGATAGCGAAGGCAATAAAGTACAGAAACAGGAACTAACTGTAGAGCAAGCCCTAGAGCTAGATATCTGTAAGAAGTATTTGACTGTCGGTTACTACTCACCTTCGACCACGGAAAGCTGGCCTCGCTTCCGTTTGGTCTTCGGTCTGGAGAGTGCGATCATCGACCCTAAGACATACAAGTTTTTAACCCAGCAGATCTACAGCCAAATCCCTGGATCCGATGTGCGGGCTACGACGATCCCAAACCTTTTTTATGGGGCCAAAGACGATGAAGCCGTCTTTGCTTGTCCCGGAGGATTTATCCCCAAGGAAAAAATCCAGGAGGCCGCTAAGGTGGCTGCAACTCTTCCAGACGAGAACGGTGAGGAGAGCGATGCAGAAGAAACTTTAAATAGCCTAAAGGAAGACCCCGAAGGGATCGATTTAGCCAAACTCGTTTCCAACACAGTCCGATCCGTTCTGGACGGGGAGGAGGTGGACGACCGCAGCTCGACAATGGCTGCAGTCTTTAAGGAGCTTCTCGGTTGGGTCAACTGGCTACGTGAGCGGGATATCCCTGTGCGCGTATCACCCTTGACAATTGCACAGGATGCGTTCTATAACATCTATGCGTACCCACATGACCTCGATGGCAAATTTGGTCGGATCCTGAACTCCATCCGCGACGCGGACGGCCTTCAACCAGCAATCGCCTTGGCTTCCGAGCTAGGCGGTCTTGCAGTCTGGAAGAAAGTCAAACTTGTAAATCAAAAAGCTTTTCAAAAATTTGCTTCCGATACCGAGAAGGAGGCTCTTGCTGCAGCCAAGAAAGCCAAACTCAATTCGGTTCTCGACATCAGCGCTTTCAGCCTAGAAACAGATAAACCATCTGTTGCTGTAGCTGACAAAATCACATCAACATCACAATCAACATCAGATCAAATGAATACCCCCTCAACCCCCACGCAGCTCGTAAGTCTTGTAAGTAACGCTGGTGGCCAGAATCGTCAGTTTTCGGAGAACGACGTTGCAGATATCATCGTCACCAACCAGGGCGACGACTTTATTTATGACAGCTACCTGGATCAGTTTTATCACTACGACAACGATGGCGATCTTTGGTATCACCAGGACGAACAGCACATCAAACGCCGGATCGTAAAAGCACTCGACTCTTTCGTGATCGCGGGTGTTCTCCCTAAATACACGGCCTCGACGATCCAGAGCGTGTACCAGATCCTCAAAGCAAAGCTCCTTCGTTCCGCTGATGGAGGAAGGAAAAGTGTCTGGAGTAAGTCAAGAGGCCTTATACCCTTCTCGAATGGAGTGCTCGATAGCAAGACGCTCGAGTTTCATGGGGGAGCTCACAAAGATCTTTTTCTGCGGTTCAAGCTTCAGTACAGCTTTCAGAAGAAGGCCGACTGCCCAGAGTTCCTATCATGGATCAAAAATTGCTTGCATCCGGGACAAGAGCTTTTGATTAGAGCTTTCTCTCGGGCGATTTTGACTGGTTATACCTCAGGTGAGAGGTTCCTCCACTTAGTCGGACCCGGCGGAACAGGTAAATCGACAATGCAACAACTTCTCGTTGCGCTCGCTGGCTACCACAGCACGCACACCTCCAGCCTGGAGATGATCGAGAACAATAAATTTGAAACTTACAACCTGATAGGCAAGCGCTTACTGCTTCTGACTGACGAAAGTAACTATCAGAAGCGAATGGACGTACTGAAAAAACTGACCTCCGCCTCAGATACCCTCCGCGCAGAACGCAAGTACGGCAAAGAAATCATCAGTTTCAAACCTGAGTGTTTAGTCTGTATTGCGAGCAACGAGCACATTACCTCTAACGACTCGAGCAGTGGTCTGGAACGTCGGCGCCTGACCGTAGTCATGGATCGGGTAGTCCCTCCAAGCAACAGGAGGGAATTGATCTCCGTTTACGACGACCACATCGAAGGTGTCTTCGCCGACGAGATGTCTGGCATCGTGAGCTGGGCGCTCGATATGGGTTACGACCAAATGAAAGATGTACTCGCCAACCCGACCAAACACGTCCCTTCGCTAAACGCGACGAACATCGAAGCTTTGATGTTCAACAACCAATTCGTTGCTTGGCTGAACGACTGCTGCCTCTACGCACCCAACAGCATGACTCCTATTGGCCACGGGGCACGGAAACCCTCGATTGAGGAATCCGAAAAAGGTCTCTACATAGCTAACGCATACGGTGCGCTGTATCCGAGCTACGCAAACTTCTGTAAGTCCTGTGGGTACAAAGCCGCCGCGAAACATCGTTTTGTTGAGAGGACCAAGGAGGCAGCAACGAATATCCTCAAGTTGCCTGGTGTAACTCTTGTCATGAAAGATGGAATTCCCAGCCTGAAAGGCTTACGACTCAAAGCTTTTGATCTAAAATCCGATCGAGCTTCAACTGGCCCTGAGCGTCTGCCTTCACCGGTCGAGTACGCACAGGACCCAACAACCACTAAATGGGCTAACGCTTTTAGTAAACATGACCCTGCGCCTGAATCCTAATCTCA
>Ga0070751_1000586_pt1 | contig 22463 bp, 26 predicted proteins | sample VirMetDEL_Aug_28_FD_78514 | JGI IMG/M metagenome (GOLD analysis project Ga0070751, IMG submission 78514) | Aqueous microbial communities from the Delaware River and Bay under freshwater to marine salinity gradient to study organic matter... | ecosystem: Environmental > Aquatic > Marine > Coastal...
AACGTCTAATCTTCATCTCATCTTTTTTTAGTTTTAATTTATATTTCATCTTGTCCTCTCTTTCTGTTTTGATAAATTGTTGCAGTGGGCAGTGGCGTCCAAGACAGCAGCTATTAGTCCGACCATTTACATAGCACTGCCCACACGATCACTTGTTTTTCTCTTGTGGAAGTTCCCACGTTTTGATGTCAGCCATGACTTGGCTTTCTTTTACGTCCAAGTAATGAGCTATTTTTTGTATTGTCACGCCATCTTTTAGCATTCGATTAATTTGCTTGGCGCGGACCGATGCCCGTTTAGGCCACTTGTAGGCGTTTCGGTCATTGATCTTTGTTGGAGTTTTTGGTTCACGCATAGGCTTTGGTTCTGCCTTTACTTGCTTCTTGTGGTTCTTCCATCCTTCCTGCTCTCGTTGCAGTTGCATCATTGTGGCTAGTTCTTTTTCGGTTGGGTTCCGATTCTCTAGCTTCTTAAATTCCTCAAACAAATTGACCATTAATCCCAACGAGCCTCGCCTTTCAGGACAACAGCGTCCCCAACAATACCTGTGCCACATAGCTTTGTAGCCTCGTCATTGAACGGCAAGCCGTCGAGCAAGCCTTCCTCATTGACTAGGATTTGCCAGTCTTGATGCGTGGGGGAATGAACCATTTGGACCAGTCCACCTACGAGTTCTTGGGCCTCTTGTAATGAGGGCCGACGATCTTCGAATACATGAATCATATCTATCTCCTTCTTTGTAGATTGGGATTTATACCAAGTATTCCCATACGACGCAAGTAAAAAGTTAACCGGGAGCGCCCGGCAGTTAACCGTAATAACCCGAACAATTTATCGTGTTAGATGTTATCGCGCCCGGTTTGACGTTCGTATTCTCCGCGAGACAAGGGTCCGTCCATAGTCCCAAGCCACTTCTCTTCGCCACTTGTTGTCAGCGCGTACTTGCGAATCATGCCTTGCTCCATGGCTTTAGTCACCAATCCTTTAACTGTGGTGCGCTGGCCTGCATTCTTGAGAGCGATAATGCATGGTTCATTAGGCTCTGATTCTTGAACGACATTGTAAACGCCATCGTTCTTGCCATCATGGGTAAGCGCACGACCTTCGTTCTCACGCATACGGACTAGATCAACAAGATGCGCGAGGCGATCACGCTGCGTCTGAGATAGGATAAGCGATGCGATGTCCACGCTACGATCTTCAAGCAATCCTGTGTCTGGATTACGAATGAAGTGACGGATTTCACGATTGGCAGGACCGTTGGATTTAACGACTGCGCCGTCAAACACACCGTTTCGTGTATATGGAATGTTGAGGTCACGACAGCGTTGCTTGGCTGTTCCCTCATCGACAGACCAGACAGCGAATGCCGAGCGAACGCCATCAACGATAGCGGATGTGCCGCGAATAAGATTTCGCGCTTGCTCTGGTGTTGTGACTGGATCGTTGTCTCTGATCTTCGCCATGTGGTGGTTGACCATGACAGTTGCACCTGTCTCTGTTGCCATCTGTGCGAGCAGACCCATGAATGCAGCACCCGCTGCGGGATCAGCGTTCACATCTGCGTGAACAAATGATGCGAGCGGGTCAATAACGATGAGCTTAAGATTATCCATCTCTAGCATTTGATCGTAGATGCGAGAGAAGTCTGGACCCACTTCGTAAGAGTTATCGACCTTCATCATGATTGGGAATACGCCGCCGAGGTTGGGCAATGGTAGAACGCGCAGCTTGTGATCGTAGTGTTCACGATAGCCCATGGGATCAAGACGAGAGATACGTCTGTGCATCTCGTCCTTGTCATCCTCTGCGGTCAGGATGATTGCATCACCGTGCTCTGCGACTAGGCCACCGAATGCGTTTTGCATAGATGCGCCAGAGGCGACCTTCATGGCTAAGTCGAGCGTCATCATACCTTTGCCCGAGTCACCTGCCGCTGCGAATACCACTGGCACACCAAGGGGCAGCGTGTCTCCGATAAGAAACTTTTGCTGTGGTGGCGAGCCAACAAAGTATTCGTTGACCAACAGACTATTGTCTAAAAGATTGATCGGCTTTTTTACTTTGTTTTCATGGCTTTGCAAGAAGTTGCTAACGCTAAATTCTTCTTCGATAGCGTCCGCTGCGTCCCACTTTTCAGGCTTCGACGCAGGGATGTGCAGCATCAAAGTTGACTTTGCCCCTGCTTGTTTCGCCTGCGCTTCTACGATCTTTGCTAGGCGTTTGCCTGCCTCATCGTTGTCAGGCCAGAGGATGACTTCTTTGTTGCGCAAGGGGGAGAAGTCAAATTTATGCGCGGTGTTTTCGGAGAGCATGCCCGAACCACCAATGGTGCAGGTAGCTGCATATCCGAGTTCCGTGAGTGCGTCCGCGCACTTCTCCCCCTCGACCCAGATAACCTTGTCGGCTGCTAGGATGTCGGGTATATTGTATAGGGGTCTAGGTTCGGGTAAACCTTGACGACCATTCATGAACTGGCGGAATTGCTTCTTAGGCTTTCCAGAGTCATTCCGAACAATTTCGCCAGTCTCATCTCTATCAAAGTATTTACGCACAGTAACGAGCACTTCACCGTGTTCGTCGGTGTAGGTGTACTCATCTTCGTAGGGCGTGTTTGGCCCAATCTGCTGCTTGACTGGCTTTTGTTCGGGTTGTTGAAAGCCGTTGGTAGCTGTGGTGTTTGTGACCTGAAAGTTCTGCGGATTGTTATTGAGCTTTACGATGTTTTCAGGTGGGGCCACATAGTCAGGCGTGAGGTAGGATTCAAAGTAATCCGCAACCTCTTGCATTGTCCAACCGCGACCTTCTTTTAGCACTTTTGAAATGCCGCCTACACCGTCACCAGACTCAAAATCTTTGCCAGACATGAACCATGGACTGTTGATGTCGATATTAATTCTTAGCGATTGACCCTTTTCACCACCCAGTGAGCCGAGCATAAAATCATTCCCGCGAATCATTCCCTGCGGGTACGTTTCTATTAATGCCTGCCGCTGAACACTGCGTGGAACTTCGCGAGAAATACGCTCTGCGATGTCTTTTGATGACTTGCCAAACCTTCCCAAACTCATTATCTTGTCCTCATACCCAAACGATCTACTAGATATGGGGTGATGCTCTCCTCGCATTGCCCCATTTTTTTATTCAGCCCAACAAGTATTCTGGTATTCACAGAATTTGCAGAGAAAAAAATCTTTGCTTTGCGCTATTCGAGGCAGCATGTCATTGGCTTTTGCAGCCGTCAATATATTTACTGCCTTATCGCTCGCTTGCTGTGCGAGCACAGGATTGTACGGAACCAGTTCGTAGTAGACTTCTGATGTATTTTTATTGACTACGGTAAACAGCGCGGGGTTGTCCGTTAGCTCCATGTACGTTTGGTATAGCGCAATCTGTGTTGCGTATGTTGGATTTGCTTTTGCTACACCATGCCGAACAAATGATTGGAACTTTTTATCGTTCGCTGATTTGTTTTCCCACAGGCATGGGTAGTCCATTTCAACTGGACCGCCACATAGCACACCGTCGATGTGACCTCTGATTTCGCCGTCAGCGATTGAGAAACCGAACTGTTCGCCGTTCTTATCTTCTGTGCGCAGATCGAACCCTGCGTCACGAAACCACTTGGCGACATAATCTTCGATGTGATGACCGAACTCAAAAATGCGCAGCGTTTGTGCGCTAAACTCTTTCCCTTCGTCTATGGGATGGTTCAGGTAGCGATACTGTATTTTGCGCGAGCATTCATCACCAATGCTTGATGCGCCGATATACTTGCGGCGTTCGCGCTTTCCTTCTCTTGCAACAATCGAATTGTCGATTGCTGCTTTGATGTGCTCCACTGCGGGATCATCAATCCTAGAATGGGATTGAAGTAGAAGGCCAACTGCCTGTTGACTTAAAGTAGGTTTCTTCGAGCTTTCCAATGTTAATCTCCGCTGCTAGACGTTCTGCTTCCTGTAATCCAAAGATGAGTGTGTGGACTTGATCTTCTGTTAGGTCAGAGAATCGGGTGTCCCACCCAAACTTTCCAAGTATAAATGCCAACTCTTCGATTGGCTTTGGTGCTGCTGGCACTGTCAATGCATTGTCTCCCTTCCTGTTGAGCCGAACAATTCTATGACTTCATTGATTTCGTCCGGGTCTGCATCTTTGTTTCGAAAGCCGATGTTCAAGACTTCTTGGCCTTCGATGATGACTGTTGCTGTACCGAACAAGACAACATGTTCGGCTTCTTCTATATGATCCTGAATGACCTCATTGGCTGCTTTTTGAACTTCGGCAATATTACTGGGATCATTGACCCAACAAACCATTTCGAACTCTGATGTTTCGACGTTTTCATCGTCTTGTTCAGCAATCATCAGGTACATTTCAAATCTCGGCATTCGGCTTCTCCACAATGCGTTTGGCTAGATCAGCGATTAGATTAGCCGTTGCTCTTGTGGTTAACTCTACATGACCGACCTCTTTGCCGTCTACCCACATGTAAACGACAGGTCCGTCAGCCCCATCTCGTACTGTAATTAGCTTTATCATTCTGCTGCCTGTTGCATGATTTTTAGTTGCGCTTGATTGTAGTGAGCCTTGTAGCGATGCTCGGCCCATAGGAATCCAAGAGCGCAGCTTGCGCGATACTTGGTCCATGAGAAGTCCATGACGTTTACCTCGACACCTGCATTTCGTAGCAATTCGATTTGCTTTGCTGATGCTTTCTGGTTGAGCCAACGCTTGGTTTTGTTTGCTGCATTGTCGTCTTCGATCTCACGCAGGAAGTCATCCGCTGCTCGCATTGCATTGATCTTGTCACCAATGGCAACTGTGCGCACTGGCATGGACTGTGGCTTGACCATAGCGACCCAAAAGTCATTGACGTATAGCGGAGCGATACAAACAACGCCGTTGAATCCAAGAGCCATCATAATGTCGCTCTCAGGGAATGGTTCGATCCACAAGAATGGCGACATCTTCATTAGATCGTACTCAGTCATCACAAAGTTTTCGAGTACGTCTTTTTCGGCTTTCTGGAAGATGTGACCACAGAATGGACATTCGCGTGTGGTTGGCGCGACTTCAGCTTCACATTCTGGGCATACCTTAACTGGAGCTTCGCCACCCTCTCGCTTGACTGCGCCATCTAGGTTGGCTGTGTCATCAAGAGAACCGTGCGTAATAACGGACGTTCCAAAGTCCATGACGATGCAGTCTGTCTTGACCGTATTCGGATATAGCTCAGGATCAACGATGCGCAGCCCACGACCAATCATCTGCACCATAGTGCCCTTCTGGGAGCATGGACGCGTTAGGACAACGCAAGAAACTGGTGGAGCATCGAAACCCTCTGTAAGCACCGCTACGTTCACAATTACCTGTGTGTCGCCATGCTCTAGGTCATGCAGCATTTGCTCACGCTCGCCTTTGTCTGTCTCTCCTGTGACGTAATCAGCTTTGATGCCTGCGAGCAGGAAGGCTTCGCAAAGATGTTCGGCATGTTTGACTGTGGAGCAGAACACAACTGTCTTGCGATCACCTGCCTTATCCTGCCATTCCCGAACAATTCTATCGTTAATGACTTGGCGGTCCATAATCGCGGCGACCTCTTCCATGTCGTACTCTTTGCCGCGCTTAGTAACTTTGTTCAGATCATCGTTTACGCCAAGGTCAACGACAAACGTCTTGGGGCGCACAAGATAGCCTTCATGAATTAATGTTGCTAATTCGATCTGATGTGCGCAATTATTGAAAACCGAACGTAGACCTTTGCCATCCCCACGGTTGGGTGTAGCTGTGAAGCCCACGATTTCTGCGGTGTCATTGTCTTCAAGGATAGCGTCAATTACACGGCGATACGTGGGAGCCGCTGCATGGTGGCCTTCGTCAATGACGACCATATCGAACTTGGGACGCTTTGCGAGATTGCGTTCACGCGAAATGGTTTGCACCATTGAGAACACGGCATCTCCTTCCCAGTGTTTGACCGTACCGTTAACGATACTTGTGGTCATCAGGGGATTTACCTTTTTGAACTTGGATTCGTTTTGCTCAACAAGTTCGTCGCGATGCTGAACGACTAGAATCTTTTTGCCCTTCTTGTGACGCTTGCCTACGAGCGCAGAGAGCATGATGGTTTTGCCTGCACCTGTTGGTGCGACAACTAAAGTGTTGCCGTGCTTGTCGAGCGCAGAAAGCGCGTCATTCACGGCTACCTCTTGGTAGGGACGTAGTAACATTGGAACACCTATTCGCTAGAAAAGTGAGGGGGGATTGCGGCCCACGGCCCCCCTGTCCGTGGTCTAGCAGGCGCGGATTGGCCTTGCCGCTAGATTAGCGTTGCGCCCATGACGGAACTGCACCAGATGCTTGAGGCTGCGCAGGGGCAGTCTGTTGCATATTCTGAGCAGCCGCAGGGGTCTGCATTACAGGAGCTTGTCCACTTGGAACGAACTCCCGCGAATTAGGTGTTAGGGCAGCGATCAGACGATTGCTATCAGCGTAACCGTTTGTGCCCTTCTTAATGCCGACCTTAGCACAGATTTCCAATGCGTTTAAGTCAAAAACGCCAGAAATGTTACGAGCTTGCTGTGCCTGCGGCGACATGTCCGCAGGATCAATGTTACGCGCACTTTCGACCAATGACTTCAATGTGCGTAAACCAATCTCTTTGGCTTGTGGCATACCGCTTGGACCCATCTTGTCACCATCGACAAAGACGCGATCCCAGAACTTGCGGCGATCATATTCGCCACCAACGATAGTGAACTCAAGTTCCATCCACTTTGCCGCTGTGGACATGGATTTCTTAAACCACATACCTGCGCCAAATTCAGCGATTTCCATATCGCCTTGCTTGACGACCATGACCGCGCGACAGACTGTGCCGTTTGGAATTAGAGAGAACTCACGTTCCTGTGGATTATTGTCCTGTGGGACTTCATTAAGATTAAGCATTTACTTGTTCCTCTTCGCTAGAGTGTTGTGTTGAGGGATCGACGAATGTCAATTCCTTGTTAGGTTCTGGCTTACCGCTACTCATTTTATCCATAAGTTTACCCAAGTGCGGTTCTTCCAACGTGTCTAGCCTACCCGAACGATCTTTTGCGGGATAGCCCCACTCATTCAACGGCTGACACACGAAAGCACGATACTGACCGTGATCACCAGTTAGAATTGCCATTGTGATCATTTCATCAACAATCCCGGGCAATTCACGACCAGTTTTCGAGCCTTCAATTTGCAGCGCATATTGCTTGCGCCCATAATCATCTGTGATCTCATCTAAGATGCCGACAAAGATAACGTTCTTTTCGCGGATGTGTTGCAGGTGTGTTAGCCAAGACATCATTTCGCGACCATGCATCCCATAGGCTGCACGAGTATCTAGCTTCCCAGAGCGATCAGAACGCGCCTCTGGTTGCTGTAGACACCACTGGAAGCACAAACGTCCTGCAACTGTAATAGAGTCTACAAAGAGCGTATCGTACTTCGACATCATTTCCACGCTGTCACCAAACATCGACACGACATAATCGTAGTGCGCTTGACTGTATGGCTGATCTTCACTCAGCGCGGGATTTGGACCCCCAATAAAACATGCGAGGTCACGACACTCTTGCCATGTTCGTGGACGTAGAACGTCAACAGGGAACCCTTCGATAGCGGCATCCCCTGCCTCTAAGTCTAAGAACACAGTGGATTCAGGATTTAGGGTACGGGCCAGTGTGGTTTTACCCACACCGCTTGCACCGCATACTACGATCTTGTGGCCTTTCTTTTCAGCTAGGCGTTGATCGGCTGTGATAATTTGTAGGGCCATTAGTCTACCTCTTCGATTGAGAAACCACCAATTTCCACGCTACGGCATGGCTCAAGCATTTCTTGAATAGCGGGTGGTGCGGCTGTGTATTTACGCTCATCTACTGCAAGCGTAAGTTTTCCATAGTGACGTGCATCCTGCTCTGGCATGGACTGCAACACGTTACCAAGCTGATCTTGATCCCACACGACCTTCTTGCGCACCGTAGCTTTGAGCTTACGATTACCCGCAACAATATATGTGGTGCCAAAGTCTTTACCGTCTGCGCGTAACGCATCACGGGCTTGGTCTAAGAATGTATCTGAGATTTGTTGTTCGATGTCTTTAAGTTCGACCTTCAAGTCCGCAATCACGTACTTGAGTTCTTCTCGACGTTCGAACAGTTCACGACTATTCATGTCGATTCCTTTCCGCTTTAAATTACTAGAACCCTATCTATCCCATATAGCTTGGGATATGTCAACGACTTTTTTTAGATAAAAATATTTCTATGCCGTGAACAGCCTTCATGAGTTTCTTTTTTAGTTTAAACTCAGGGGTTTCGACGCCCTTGGCATCTTCGACCACCTCGTACCAGTCGCCGTTCTTGTCCTGCTTTTGATAGCGGAAGTCTGCAATGTATGCGCAAATCTTTTCACCATTGACCGCTATGTTGTACCGCACTTGTAGTTCAAGGTCTTTGACCCGATCTGCGCGTTCGAGCGATTTCAGATACAAATACCGCTCTGACTCCCACTTGGAGTCAAACTTGATGCCATCCACAGTTACTTTCTTGTTGCCGTACTTGGGTCTTGACCCACGTCGCTTGGGATTATATACAGTAGGAAACGTCATTTATGGGAAATTCCTCTATGCCAAATCCAGTAAAATACAAATCAGTCGGTGTTTCAATAGAGGCTTACGACAAATTAGTTTATATCGCAGAAAAAGAAGATCGCGCCATTGGGCGTCAGTTGTCGCGCATGATTGACGAGGCATACGATGAGATTCAAGCGCGTGTGAACGCACGGCAATCATACCGCCCTGCCGCAGTTGGCATTGGCGGTATCGCTTCAGTTATTGAAGACTAGAGTAGTCCCATATTCCCAAGTCCGCCCAGTAGTGTAGCTGCCACTGCTGGGTTTTGCTTTGCCTGCTCACGAATGCTGGAGCTTTGCGGCAGGCTGGGCATTTCTACCGGGGCAACTTCAGGAACTGGAATAGTTGTTCGGGTTATCTGTGGCGCTGCCGGGACGCGAGATTCAAGTTGCTCGCCTAAGCCTTCAGCAATACGCTCCGCTTCCGCACCTAATGAGGATGTAACTCCTGCAATGCCACGAGCAGTCTGCTGACGAGCCGCTGCGCCAAGAACATCGTTTAGTGTTTCTAAGAAAACCTTCATCTTTCCAGATTTAGTTTTTTGCGTTGCCGCCTGTGGTCCGTACTTCTTCATGAATGTTGTATAGAACGGTCCTGTGGACAGCACACGACCTACGACACTAAGCCGAGCAAGTGTTCCCAAATTCTCTAACGGACTGGCTGCAATGTTGGCGGCAACAAGATCACCACCTTCAGCAGATACGCCAAGAACCTTCATGTTTTGACCAAATAAACCGATAGCTTTCGCTTCTTCTGGATCAAACAGCGCATCAATCTTGCCAGACTTTTTAGCCTGTTCGATTCGCTTGGATAGCAGTTTGAATGCTTTCTTGTCTGTTAAGAATGTATCTTCGAAGTCACCGATCAGACTTTGCATATAGTATGACTGCAACTCTGCGCGTTCCGCAGGCTTGTCTTTAAAGAACTTGCCTAGCTGTGTGATGTCTTCACCACGCATAGATGGGCTTGCAAGAAGATCAGCAGCTTCACTGGATGTGATGTTGCCGCTACGAAGTTTGCGAGCGACTTGAACTGCGTCAAAGTCTGCCTTCTCCTTCATAATATCCCGAACATTTTTTAGCAGATTGACGCCAGCATCGTCCGCCCCGGATGCAACAAAGTCATCAATCACGCTTTGATCAATTCTAGTAAGAGACAAAGAATCTAGCTGGTCAGCCAGCTTTCTGACTTCTTTTGCTTGTGACCCGAACAATTCATCGGCTGTTGTGCCCAGCGCCTCCAGCTTTTCTTTAAATCTGCTACCACTAAACTTTCTTGTGGAATCTAAAGTTGATCCTGACTCACGCATTGCCTTACGCAACCATTCGCCTGCGGCACGATTGCGAATATCATCAAATGCACCTTTGCCTAGATTGGTTTCTATCACGGACTGAGCATCTTTTAAGAGCTTAGGGTTGTCTGCTCTAATAAGGTTATTATAAGCATTTTGAGGGTTTAGTTCTTTCCCACCCTTTACTGCTTTGTTCAAACTTTTCAGGCTTGCCGCACTAGATGTTTTTTCAAACGCATCCATGCCATCGCTAAAAAACTTGCGGACTTTAGGAATCTCTTGAGCGACCTTTCTCATCAATGCCTTGTCTTCAGCCGTGGCTGCACCAGACTCCATCATGTCGCGGAAAGTCTTGCGACGGAATGCGTTTTCAACAGCTTGTGGTGAAATGAAAGCATCCAACTTATCAAGAAAGTTATCTTTCATTAATCTAACACTGTCTGAGCCATAGTTGCCCATCCATGTGTCATTCAATGTTTTACGAGCTTTGTAGATTTGAGTGAATGACGCATCGTCTGGCAGTTTCATCAATTCATCAACAGCCTGTCGAGACTTTCCAAGGTTACCACTACCCGCTGCGACTAAACGATCTAGTTCAACCTGCGCATCTGCTTTCAATCCACGAGTGTTAAACAATCGCGCATCACCAACCGCACTTGTTGTTAAGTTCTGAATGTTGGCATATTTCTTTTGAACTTCATCATCAAATGCCTTGAAAGCATTTACAAAAGCATTTTGGATGTCTGCGTTGAGCGCAGCGTCTTTGTCCGCTGCTTTACCCATTTGAACCGCAATGTCATCCATGTGCTTGATTAGATTGTTTGTCGCCATCTTTTCAGCTTGCAACAATGCGGTGTCGCCTGACTTAACAGCGTTTGTCAAAACTGCCGCCGTGCGATCAATGTCCAAACCACCTTCAGCACCATATGATCTTAGCTTTTCTAAGTCAGCCATGATTTGATCATGATTGTCTCTAAGACGCTTAGATGTGCCCAATGCCTTTTCTGACATTGCTTGCTGACGACCAATCAATGATGGACCGCCCATAGCTGAAATGGATGGTTTATAGTTAGAACCAATGGCCTCTGCGACTTCTTGCTGCGCTTGCGGTGTTAACTTCGCACCAACACGACCACGACCCGCTATCCCGCCGAAACCTCTAGCAACAAGACCAAAGATACCTTCACCCGCAGCACCGATAGCTGCTTCGGTTAAGATGTCACCACCGATGTCGCCTAATTCCTGACGCTGTACGCCCTGTAACGACTCTGTAGCTTCTTCAACAGCTTTACCTGCGCCAGTACCAAGTCCCGCACCGATAACCGCACCTAGAAGCGGCACAGGGATTGCTGCTTGCCCTGCAAGCGCACCTGCAACACCACCAACAATCTCTTCACCCGCAGAGCCTACAAAGTCTTGTAGGTCCATAAGAGAGAAACCGCTTTCATCAATTGCTATTGGTTTATCGGTATCTACGCCAATTAACGCAGCACCTCTTGGTGTTAGGGCAAGATTGCCACGGCTATCACGGATGTAATCACCTTCACGAAATCCGTACTTCGAAAGAACTGCTTCTTCTTCACCGCCTGTTTCAGCACGAGCCAACTGACGACGCAACTTAGATTCTCGAATCCCAGTCTCTCTGTCAATTGGTGTTTCATCTTTAGAGGCAAGTGGAGAAACTGGCCTGTCCATTTGCTTGATCAAACGCTCGGCTTGTAGCATCTCAGGATACGTTGGCTTATCCCCTTTGATTTCAAAAGGGATAAACTCTCCGGGTCTGATTTCAAGCTGAATCTCAGGCATTACTATTTCCTAACTAGCTTACCATCCACAAACACAAGTGAACCTAATCCTTGCAGGTCTTCAAACGTACCATACTTTTCAAGAATCTTATCATAAGTTCCTGCTTGGTGGTTAGATGGATCAAGCAACTCTTCAAGTGCGTTATCAAAGTCATTTTGCTTTGCAGCGAAGATTTGATCAAGACCATCAAGCGCGTTTAATGAAGCATCAAGGTTTGTAAAGAAGCCAATGTTACCCATCAAATCATCTGTCCACATTTCAACGTCTTTGTTTGAAATGCCATTACCAGTCTCTTGTGTAAGAAAACGCTTGTATTGGTTGAGCAGCTTTTTCGTTTCGTAGTTGTAGTCTTCGACGTTAGTCGGCTCACCAGTCAAATACTGTGACGGAGCGATAGCCTTCATCAAAGAGTGTAGCTTTTGGTATGCGACTTCTACAGTACCGCCGCCCTCTGCAATCTCTGTCGCCGCTGTACGCAACGCTTCAATTGTCTCACGCGCATCAACAACACCATCACGACCTTGAATGTGCTTACGAATTGCAGCTTCAGGCTTTAGGAAGAAGCCACCGTTCGGGTCTTTCGAATCATAGACATATGGAACTTTCCATGATTCTGATGAGCCTTGACCGTCTACAAACTTCCGATCCTTAGTCTTGCTATAGTCGCCACCAGTTGTCTGAGCCTTCAAGACTTCTAAATTCGCATCTAAAGTAGCTTTTGCGTCTTGCTCTTTCATTTTTAAATTGGATTCATACCATTTCAGGTATTTCTCTTGAGCAAAATCTTTATCGGCTTTTGCTGCCGCTAATGCCGCATCAACATCTGCACGACGCTGCTGCAATGCGTATTGACCTGCCGCAAGCTGTGCAGCTTTTGCGTCCGCAGTTGCCTTGTCTATATATGGCATCGCTGCTTCACCCGCTGTGCTCAACGCTTGAAGAGCACCAGAGAAGCCTTTGCCACCTGTTTTGTTATTCATTAATGCAAGACCAAACGCCATAAGAGCACGGCTTTTGTCGATCTTACCGCTTGCATCAATTCCTGTGGCTTCCTGAAACTCTTTCTTATACCGAGCAATTGCATCCGCTTTGGACTCACCCTTCTTGGGTTTTGATACATCAGCCATAGCTGCGTTGAACGCTTCTTCAGCCGCGTTTGTCTTTTTCGAGTCTTTTGTCAAAGATTCACGCATCTTCATATAAGCTGCGCGTTCGCCCGGTTTTTCAACAGTTGTGCCACGTCCACCTGTCGTAGCCGCTTGAAGAGTTTCTTCAGGCGTTGGCATTTGATCATCAACAGCAGGTTTGGGCTTAGGCTTCGCATCTATCTGCGAAAGTAATGCACCAATCTCATCAACTGAGTCCGCTGCAAACACATCTGCGTCATCATCCATAGCTGCAATGCGAGCCGCTTCGTCTGCTAGTATCTCACGTTGACGCAAGTTTCCTACGTCCTCAAAACGGCCCGGGGCTGCGGCATCTTGAATAGCGCGACGGGCTTTTTCCATTGCGCCAAGATCAGATTCACCAAAGCTAAAAGACTGGCCTGACGGCGTTTTTATGTTGCCAGTACCACCGAAAAATCCACCTTCGTCTTCATAAAGACCCTCAAGCGGTACAGACAGTGAGTCATCCATTGTCCGCTCCGCATAGCTCTCAAGTAGCTCAGGTGGAAGACCTGCATCTGCCATTTCTATAAATGAAGCCATGCGACCACCGGGGGATGTTCTTGCGCTAGGTATGTTTGCAAACATTCCTGCCGCTTCTGGCCCCTCAAGAGCAAACAAACTTTCTAGACCGCCACGAGGCGTTGTTCGGTCTGGGTTGTCCATATAGCGTTGAGCTACTTCCTCGTACCGTTGTAGCGGCGTCATAGGTCTTCTAGCCATATAAACCTCTTATCCCATTTGGTTTAGACCCTGCATTGTTGCGTATGTTCCAACGCCCTGCATGAATGGGTCTACTTGTGTCTGCGGTGTCTGTGTATATTGGCTATACATAGACGCTGATGGCGATCCTGCCACGAATGTCTGACCGTAGCTGTATGGTGCCAAGGCTTGCTGCGTTTTCGATAGCTCATTCTGACGCTTGAAGTCTTCGGCCTGTTGAGCATATTGACGCTCTTTGCCGCCCATTTCGTACATGAACTGCATATCGGCAGGAGACATACCTGCAAACACGCGACCAATGTCTGCCGCTGTGCCTGCTAACTGACCATATGCTTGACCGATGTCAGCTTGCGCACCGCCGATCTGACCGTATGTCTGACCAAGGCCACCCATCAAACGGCCTGCTTCTAGGCTGCGTTTCTTTTCGTCTTCAGCCGCTCTTGCTTGCGCCTCTGCACTTGAAAGACCCATGCTACGATACATGTCAGCCGCTTTCAGCATACGATCTTCACCAGACTCAAATGCCTGTGCCTCTGCGCCCAACTGCGTTGTGCCCAAGCGACCAAGCTCCTGACCGCCTGCCAATTGACGCTTCATGGCATCTTCATATGCTTTTTGCTTCATTTGGCCTTCGGTAGTTGCGGCGGCTAGACCACGTTTCGCTGCATCTTCAAACGCCTGTGATTCAATAATAGTGCCTTTTGCACCTAGCTCACCAGTTAGACCAGATGCCTGTAATGCACGTTTGCGCTCGGCCTCGTCAGTCGCCATAGCGTTCGCCATGGACTTGTCGTAACCTTGAGACAAAAGGTTCGCAACGGTTTGTTGCTTTGTTTCTTCGATAGCACGTTCAGTTTCTGCGGCTTGAACACCCGCACGAGAACCGCCAAAAGCACCTGCACCAATCGCCTGCGCTGCACCCGCTTGACGACGCTTCGCACCCTCACGATCAATCTTTTTAAGAGCAGCATCAATGACCTGCTCTTTGTAGGGGTCCATAAACTCTGTTACGCTAGTTGGATCAAAGCTACCTAAGCCTTGCTCGGCAAGTTCAAATGCACGACCAGTTCTGCGATCAAAGGCACCTTCTGCGCCAAATTGACCGCCTGAGTCTAGACTTGAAGGTGAGAACTGACCAAGACCACCTTCGATTGTTGTTTTAGCACCGCCTAGTAGATTTTGTGCGCGGCCTTGCGCATCAAAAGTATCTGTGCCTTGCTGAATGTCGCTACGAACACCTGACAACGCAGTGTCATAGATGTTCTTTACGCCTGTAGTGCCACGGCCCTCTTGCAAATATGTCTTCGCATCTGGAAAGTAATCTGTAAGTGCTTTTCCAATAGATGTTGCGCCAGTTTCTAACGCAGTACCTGCTTCTGGCAAATAGCGTGGCTTGCCATCATCCGTCTGAAAGTACGGGATATAGCGATCCATAAACGCTTGGCGTTGCTCTGCATCACCAAGTGTAGCCGTTACAGCCGCCTGAAGTGGATCGGCACCCGCCTGATCGTAGTCTGGAATGTTAAATAGTTCAGGGTCATCAATGATGCCGCCCATCAGAGTTCCAGCAGGAATTATTTCTCCAGTTACTGGATCAGTCGTTTCCTCAGTAGTGGGCGTACCAAAAATTCGGGCAAGAAGTGCCTGATCTATGTCTTGAATATACTGCGGACGGGCCTGCGTTATCGTGGATTCTGTTACTGTATCAGCCATTACGCCATGCCCTCCAGTTTATCCATCATGCCATACATTTTCTGGATACCTCTATTAACGTCACCGTTGCCTGCGCCCTTTACTGCATCACGAGTCATTACGAACTCGCCTGCCGTTAGCATAGCAGGAACATCATCTTTTGTGCCAGAACCTTCGCTCGGCATGATGCCACCGTCACGGCGTGGGAAATATGTTGGACCACCCTTGTTCAACTGAATGAAGTTTGAGTTCGGGTTTGGATTGTCTTCAAAGTATTGTTTGATTTGATCTGCGGTCCCTCTTGGTCGGCGCACTGTTCTTAGTCTAATTCTATCTGGGTCAGCCATGACCTCTCTATACGAGCGATTTGCTCGTGCCGCTGCAAGATCAGCCGCTGAGGGTGTGTCATCAGGTGGGAAGATTGAGTCCATCAACTTAGAGCCAAGGCCCATTGCTAATGCTTCACCAATCTCTGTGTTAAGCATACGGCCTATGCCGTCTTTTGGATCAAGGCCAAAGAACTCACCTATGCCAAGTAAGCCTTCTTTGTAGCCACTTGATATAGGGTCTGGTTTTTCTTGGCCCTCCAATGCCGATTTTAAATAATCTTTTCGCTCATTGAGCTTTTCGAAGGCGTTTCCACGACCACCCTTAATATTGCTAGGAGCCACTTCATCAATGTCTCCAAAGCCAAACGCTTGAGCTAATGATGTGTCACCTGTCAAAGCACCAAGTCCACCGCCAATGGCACCGCTGACAAGAGCATCACGTAGGCTTGGCTTGCGACCTTGAAGAAGATCGCCCAAAACTTGAGTTGTTACAGCTTGACCTGCGGAGCTACCAAGAAATTTCTTGCCAACATCCAAGCCTTTTTTGAATAAGTCTCTCCACTTAAAAAACTCAGGCTCGCCCGTTATGGGGTTAATGCTGTTTTGCCCAGAACCGACTGTATAGCGCAGTGGGTCCATGCCAGAATCTTGAAAGGCCATACCCAAACCACGGGCTATTTGAGGGTTTTCCTGCAAAACATCTTGAGGCACAACCATCTCACCCGGGCTAACGTGAGCCATCATGGTATCGCCGTTTCTTCCGTATTGTGCCATGTCTTGCATATTAAACCTCGTGACCGCTGACATTAAGTTACCAAATGTCAGTATAAATTACTAGAGTGTAGACCCAGAAATAGGCTCAGGTGCCGTTACCTGTATAGATGTACTGCGTTTTTCACCGCCTGTCCAAGAGTTGTTGCATTGTGGGCAGTTGCCATCTGGGTAACTTGCAATCTCCTCTGGCGTGTCAACCGCGTTATCACAAGTCGCACAATGGACTGTATCTGTGCTTGTCGCAGGTCGCCATTTTGACCCATTTGGCATTGTAATTACTGTGTCTGTCATGATGTTGTCACCGTTACATATCCAACCTGTCCTGTGCCTTGCGAGCCGCGAACATGTGGCGTGTTGATTTCAGCGACCTTTAAATAGCCGCCATGATTGAAGACGCCACCTAACTCTAGGCCGCTGTCATCTGTTTGTAGCGCAGTAAAGACTGTAAACGTGTTACGTCCTTCCCCTGCGTTTTGTATTTGCTCAAGATATGTCGAGTATGATCGAACTAACTCTGCAAAATATTGATAATCGTATTCTTCAGGTGGGACTGGAAAGAACGGTAATGGTAGGTTTCTAGACATTACCTTCTCCCGTCAGGCCGCACTTCTACCCTTGGCGATCCTAGTCTCCATGCAACTCCAGTGTCATCGCTTTCAATCCTGAAGGCAAACGATCTACCTCTAAGCCGAACAAATATCTGGTCTGTGAACTGCTCAACCGGGACACTAGCTGTTTTTGCAACAGAACCATTGTTCGAGTTAGAGTAGTTTGCGCCGGGGAAGTTGCGTACCTTCAGCGTCATTGTGGCACTAGGTGTGGGGTTTGACGAGTCACGGAACGTCATATCTGGTATTAGACGCTTCATGAATACAAATTGTTCGCCTTCTCCAAGGTCCATCTGGCTGGACTCAATGTAGGCGCTAATCCCTTGCGCTGGGCTTGTGCTGCCGTCATCAAAGCCGATTTCATGCAAGTACAAGGAGTGATCTGGAGCAGCAGCAATAGGCTCGGCATTTACACCACGATCCAACCAAACCGTGCGAGACAAGGTGCCATAGTACCATACTTTTTGCTGATAATTATAGGTAACGTAGCGATCATTCTCATTGCTTGAAGCGGATGGATAGAACCATGTTACCTCAGAGAATGCAGTGTTGGTGGACGCTGTAACCTTTTCTAGCTGATCGTTATTAATGTCAGTAAAGACATAATCACGCACAGAACATGGCAAACGTTGCACGGCACCGCCGTAGACGTAGAACTCTTCTGCACCCATCCAGAATACATTGTCTTCAACGTTGATAGCTGCAAGCGGACCTGCAATCGTAATGTTTTCAGAGATAGCATTGATGCCAAATGTGAATGGAGGTCCAAGATACTGCATGGCGTGTAGCGATACGTCAGTAAAGACAAGCACCTGCTGCCTTGTTTCGATAGCGGTTACGATCTGCGATCCAGAACCGATGCGCAAATCACCTGCCGTATTCTCGACATTTGCATTCCAGTTAAGAATGTTTTCTTGGTCAGAGAAGCGAATAAGCAAGGGGTCTTGAATGCCCGGGGCTGTTTCGGCGTCACAGCCGAATGCAATCACATGGCGATCTCGGTCAGAAACAAGAACCTGCTTCGCAACAGTTGGCGTATTGTTGTAATTCTCTATCTGATCGACTGTAATCGTTAAATCATTAGCAGGCGTTGCACCACCTAAGCTCGTTCCAAGAATAGTTAAAGTATCAGAAACCTGATAGTTCACACCACCACCAACAATGCTCACGATGTTGTAAACACCGCCAACGGCTTCAATGATAAACTCTGCACCACCGCCAGAGCCGCTTGTGCTGTCCTGTGTAACGCGTGTGTATGTCGCAGAGCCTGTGGATGTACCAGACGATGAAATGGCTGCTATGGTACCAGTTGAGCCTAGCAGAACAGCACGATTGGTCGTACCGTTTGTCTTGTCCCAATAGTAAATACCAGCGTCACGCACGTTAATAATAAGGTCTTCACCAAAGTTATCGTGTGACCAGATACGCAATGTCTGACCAGATGCTGTTAAGGATGACGCTGAACCCCAAGCCCCACGGCCCCAAGTTCCTGCACCCCAACCGTTACCTACGATAGTCGTATCTAGGCCAGTGTTAATCTGGTACGTGCCAACTACGCTTGCACCACCGCTACCACTATCAGAGGTCGTCGCAAAAACATACGTTGGGTTTAGACCAGTTGATGTTGTTATACTGCCAATAGAAGAAACTTCACGCGCCTCTACTTGGTAAGTATCGCTGTCTACAATCGCTGTGACCTGATATTCTTGGTTAAGAACATCTGCGGTTATTGCATCACCAAGCGTTGCGGCCCCTGAGAATGTAACGAAGTCATTCTCCAACGCGCCGTGGTCTGTGTCAGAAACGAGCAATGTTGCACATGTAACTGCATCGCCAGATGTGTGTGCCGCCGCTGTGGTGTCGTTTACACCACGAGTACAGCCTGTCAAGATATTACCAGATATTGATGCATATGTGATAATTTCATCATTGATCTTGATGCGACCAGAGTCAGGAAACCCCGTACTTGACGTTAAGGTAATGTTAGTATCAATGATCGCAACATTATCGCCAAGCGTGTTTGCGTTTGCCGTAAACGTTACATCGCCTGCGCTTGTTGTAGTGCGAATAGGAGTGATGTCAGAATAACCACCACCTTCGTTGATGTAATACTTGAGATGTGTACCAACTCCAATGTAGCTTGTGCCGTCAAGCGCGACCCAAGGATGCAAAGCACGGCATGTGCCTAGAAAGTTGGTGCTAGATTGCTTGATCCAGCCGCCAATCTTCTCTGGGTATCCAAAGCGAAAGCGCACCTTGTCCATATCAAACCAACCACCCTCATTGGTGTATGAAGTGGTTTCACGGTTAATCCCGGGGCGAAACTGAAGTTTAGTAAACGGCATACAACAATCTCCTGCTACCCAGATTATACACAATTAGAGCAATTGTTCGAGTTATCTTTTTTGAAAAAAATAAGCCGAACAAGTTATGATAGCCACCCGTAAATCTTCTTGGTCTTTTCGATACGATCATCAAGACCATGGTAGCCGCCATTCACACGCTTTGTAATACTCTTAATGATACTGTCATTCACACCTTTGTCAGCAAGTCCAAACAGCCCGTTTTTCTCAAAAAAGAAGATTGCGCTGTCCATAGCAAGCTCATCAGCAATGGGTGATGGATCGTCTACAAGACTGTCACGCCCAATATGTTCGGCAAATGCTCGCACGTTGTCCTTGCCAGTCAACTGAATGAAACCTTTTCCAGCGTACAGCCAGCCATCATTTGACCCCGCCGCATTGCCCATGCGCCCGTTATAGACCTTGTTTGCCAGCTTCTGCGGGTTCATTGCGTATGGCGCAGCTTCGGCCTCTGAGGCAAAGCGAGAAGGCCACACACGGCACATAGTAGACGCGCGGTAGTTTAGGTTTTCTTCGCTGATCATAAAGTTACCACTTTCGTGCGCTGCCTGACCTAGCAAGTGCGCCCCACGATTGGCGTTAAGGTTGTAGTGATCTGCAATCGCTCGTGCTGTATTAGGCCCAAATGCCCCATCTGGTGTTACGCCGCATTTCTTTTGCAGCATTTTTAGTGCATCACCTTTTGCCATTATTTCATACTCCCCTTCATATCAAACATTCCCTCATGGTCACGGTTGATATATTTCAGTTCATTTTCAAGCAACGCTACACGCTGCTGTAATGTGGTAATTGCTTTAATAGTAGAAGCAAGCTGCTCATGTTCTTCCCAGATTTCATCAGCTTCATCCCACAGATACTCAATCTCCATAAACGCATCTTTTACGTCACGCTTGAGATTGACGTTATCTTCAATAGCCATCTTTGAACCAAGTTGACTAACTGTTTCTTCTAGGCTCGCAATAGTTGCAGCCTGTTGTGATACCCACCAGACACCGCCAGCAAGTTGCACAGCCATCGCCGCTACAAGAGCTATAGGTACTTTCAGGTTTTCCATCACTTCTTACCACCAAAGAACTTCGTAGCTGACCTCACGGCGAAGCTACTAGCTACGATTACACCCAACGTATATTGATACCACTCTGGCATTGTCTCCAAAGCAGCAAATCCTTCGGCTACCGTGGTACGCCCCCAATCTCCTGTGAAGCACAAGATTAATGGAATGCTGAAAAGCAGTACCAAATATTCGTCCTTCCAAGAGTTCATGGTGCCCTGCGCCATGATCTTTTCCCACTCAGCCTCAGACGTAGCGGCAGACTTCATTATGGTCGCTTTCGCTTCCGCCTCGACCAGCTTTAGATTAGCAGCGGCAGCTTGGGCATCGGCTTTACCCTTGAGCCATCCACCTGCTAACTCAGTCAGTGGGCCTATAAGTGCTTGTATCATTTCTTCTCACTCCCCAACCATACGGCAATCGTACCAGTCATAGCACCACTAACAACACTAATCATAGCACTCTGCTGCGTTGACAAGTCATCAAGAGACATACCCCATTCAATCACACGGATATACATAATCGTCATTACCAACATCATTAGACGAGGCATTATCTTCCATTCAAGAAAGCGTTCCATCGTTACTGTCATTCGCGTACCTTTCAGCTATTCGCTTATGATGCGTGATTATAACCACTTTTCCTGATTTGTCATATACCACGTATTGTCCCAAATTATTGTACCTTAACGTCGAGGCAAAAGAGTCCGCTGTTTTGATGTTTTTTGAGGACTTTTGCTTGGCTTTTCTCGGCATAACACGCGTCTTCAGTAGAGAATGTACCTAGTTGATAATGCTCTAACATACCGTTGGTAAGATGTATCCAGACAAGAACCCACATCACCAGCGATCCAGATAAACGCCTAAATAATAAATAGCCAAAATAACACCTGTTGCAGCAAGAGCAATAATAGTAACAGTTTGTATAAGCTCAATCTGTTCCTCCCGCTTCTTCATGGCGGCTTTCTTGGCTTCCTGTCGCGCTTTTCGAGCTTCGGCTTGCCACTGAATCCACCTGTCCCACTGCCCCGGTCTTCCGTACAAGCGGATGTAAGACTCTAATTCTTTGCGCTGTTCTCTTATTTTCTCAAGCTGCTGAAACTCTTCCCAGTCACCTTCAGCACCACCAGTAATAGCAGTAATCGGACTGTTCTTCTTTTTCTGAACAGCGTCCTTTAATTCTTCTTCTGCTGTGAGAAATTTGCCCACATTGGACATAAGATCGGCTGTCTCACGTCCGTTCTGGATGCAAGTGCGGATGACGCTGTAGGCCGCGTTAGCAGCGGCTATGGTTTCCAAAATCGCCATTAGGTCAAAGTTAACCTCGCAGGACAGAAATAATCGGGACTTACACGATATACTCTATCATAATATCCGAAGCGTTTCGACCCACAGTCGTAAAAACAGGCTTTGTAAAAGCCCAGTTGAAAACTCTGGCCCCAAGCTATCAGGACCAGAGTACAAATCATTTTCGTTCCACCAGACGATCAAGTTTCTCGTCCAGCCTGTCTAACCTGTCGAGCACACGAGTTATGTCGTGATGCACCTCGGCTTTTGTGATATACTCTTTCGCCATCTCTTCACGAGTGCGGTTAAGCAGGATTTGGATACGCTGCACCTCGGCATACGCGCTACGAAGAATCCAACCTGTGAGTCCCAACGCAACGGTAAGCACCGCTGACCACAACATATCCATTTCCATTATTCAGCCGCTACCTCTTGCGCGTTCTCTGGTGTATTTGCCAGAGATTCTTTGAGCATATCAATGAAGAACTTACGACCACCTTCTAGCTGGGTCGTGTTAAACCGTGTGGATGACAGCTTGCGATCCAAGTCTGCAACGTGGTTTACCATTTCCTGCTGCTCGGCAGTCATGTCTTCAAAAGTGTATTCTTTGTCGTCGATGACGATAGGCGTTGTTTTTTTCTCAGCCATTTGTCAGTCTCCTAGATTAAGGGTTTGCAGTTGCCCAAGGGGCGGTTTCTACGGC
>Ga0070751_1000594_pt1 | contig 22243 bp, 21 predicted proteins | sample VirMetDEL_Aug_28_FD_78514 | JGI IMG/M metagenome (GOLD analysis project Ga0070751, IMG submission 78514) | Aqueous microbial communities from the Delaware River and Bay under freshwater to marine salinity gradient to study organic matter... | ecosystem: Environmental > Aquatic > Marine > Coastal...
GGCGTAGGAGTGGGCGTGGGCGTGGGCGTAGGAGTAGGTGTGGGCGTGGGCGTTGGAGTGGGCGTTGGCGTTGGAGTGGGCGTTGGCGTTGGAGTGGGCGTTGGAGTGGGCGTAGGAGTTGGCGTAGGAGTTGGCATTGGCGTAGGAGTTGGCGTAGGCATTGGAATTATGCCACCATTTTCCAAATAGTCACCATAATAATAAGTTGGATCGTCAAACCTATCAAAATATTTAGTATCTATAGTATTTATTTCTATATTTTTTACATATCTATTATATGTATCGCTATCAGAAAATCCTGTGACTCTAGGCTGAACAACAATCGTAGAATTTTTTATTCTATTACTTTGTATGGCCAGAGTGATATCGGGTTTCTTAGACATTTTATCCTGATTCCGATTAGACGATGTCTCCGCCATCAACAACTTGAGATCCATAATAATAGCTAGGATCATCAAAACGATCATCATATTTGTTTTCAATATTTGCTATCGTAAGATCACCAGGATAGTTTTCTCTAACCAATAATTTACTATATGATCCTGTAGGTAGCATAGAACAAATAGCGTATTTATTGTTAATGGGTTTTGTGGGATCTATTACGATAATATCAATAGCCATAATAATTCTCCTGTGGTATATTTTTATAATACACCAGAATTAGTAACTTTTAACTGTGAGATAATTTCAGATAGCCGAACCTTATCACTAGATATTCCAGAACTAAAAAAAAAGGGCTGGCATAATGCCAACCCTTCTCTTTTATTAAAATTAAACAATAATCAGAGAGAACCGAGAAGAACTCTACGATTGTCAAGAACAGCAAAGCCCTGTTCAGCCCAACCATAGAAACCAGCTCGTTTTTGACGATGAAGAGTATCGTCTTCAAAAATTTGAACTTGTTCACGCACTGGCATGATAAAACTGTCTCTCTTACGAAGATCGAGACCAACTACTAGCTCGACGTCATTAGCTGGTAAACTAGCCTCTAAAACATTATCATAGAACAATTGGTACTCTTGACCTTCGCCGAGTTCATCAAGATCGTGAAGATTAACACCGAAAATTCTATTTAATGTGCCATCAGCAGCAACATAGATTTCACGACGAGTAATTTCATCAACTTGATCGATACCCCAGTTACGAATATCCTCCATAGCTTCTGGAGAAACATAAAGATCAGTTAACATACCTCTGTTATTGCTAGCGCTGTTACCGCCGCCATTACGACGCATAACAGTTTTTAATAAGCTGACCAGTCTCTTGGTGAATTGTCCTGTATCAGCATCGCTATCATAAACAACTATGTTACGATCAACACCAGCAGCAAGAAGAGTGTGCCAACCGTCATCATTCATCTTCTTAACAAACTGAGCCTCAAGAACTTCCATAGCACGACCAACAACGTCCCAACGGGCGTCACGAGCATACTTTAGAAGATAATCGATACTAGCACCAATGTCATAAGTTGGAACCATTACATAATCGCCCTCAACATGACGTTGTGGAATATAACCATGATTTGGGATAGTATAAGCCACAAAATCTTTTTCTGTGCCAGGGGCTAGAAAATCTAATGGAAATTCTGGAGTAGCACTTTGAGCAAGAACAACTGGCTCAAATATGCCATCAAGAATATCTCCATTGAGAACGCCTTGACGCAAAGGTAACTCTAAAGCTTTGGCAAATTCAGCATTAGCTGCTAAAGCCTGATCTTTATTATGCGAACCAGACTTAATCAAAAGATCAGTAAGTTCTGGCGTAGCTTCGAATCTATTATTGACCATGTTTTTCTCCCTTATCATGTTATATTAATATCAACTTTTGCATAACCATCGGCATCTCGTGAACTTAAAAAGCGACCAACTTTCACGCTATTATTAACGTTTGTTAGTTCGCCGAATTCATCAAAATAAGCGCTTTCTCCAGCAGTAACATTTACTCCGCTTTTGAGAACGTCTGTTGTTACTTGACCTTGACGCAAAAGAGTAACCTTACTACCTATCTGAACTTCATCTCGATGCCAATTAATGTGTTGTCTGGTTAGATCTAAATCAACAACATCATTCAGTAATAGACCAGCAGGATTACCGTCAGTTCCGGTTGGATATACTACTTGAGCATTAGCGTCATCCATACTGACTCCGCTACCACTAGTATCATGAACAACAATGCCTCCACGTTCAGCAACTTTATTCATGAAAAATGAGATATCTGTGTATGCTTCGATACGATCTGGTTTTAGAGCCATGTTCACTCTCCCTTATTAAGTTTCTTGCCTAATCTATTATAAACAAAATCAACTAAAGCAGCTCTTGTGTTTTCAACTTCAGAGACTGCGGAATCTTCTTCGCTACCAACGCTAAGATTGATGGTGTCTTCAGTTTCAACTGTTTCTAAAGCTTCTACATCAGCAGAAGTATTATCAGAAGCTTTCTTTTTCATCATCATAGCTTCTTCTTCCATCTTTTTTTTCTTATTTGGCATCATAGCAGCAAAAATTTCTGCCATACCATCAAAAGAAGCATCGTCGAGATTTTCAAATTTATCTACTGTGCTAGTAGCAAGATCGCTATCTAAGCCAGTTTCGATCAGTGCTGCCATTCTTTTCATTTTCTTTTCTTTTTTCATCATTTCTGCTTCTTTGTCTTTGTAAGCGGCGAGCACTTCGTTGGCAGCGTCATACTCTGCTTTCATTTTATTCATTTCTTCTTCTTTTTTCTTCATATCTTCTGACATCTTTTTAGCGGCTTCTTCTTTTTCAACCACTACAGCATCAAAAGCCGTTTGAAGTTCAGCCAATTTTGTTTCTGTTGCTTTTAGCACAACTTCTAGTTCGTTGTTTTGTGTTTGTAGATCAGAAGCTGTGATTTTAGCTTCAGCCATATCTTTTTTACATGTATTCATGGCTTCTACTATTTCTTTAATTTCTGCTACTTCTTTTTCTAAATTCATGTTAATCTCCTTTAGGTTGGCTTGATTTGAAAATACACCTATATTTTCAAAATTGTTATTTTTTTCTTTTTGAATTTCTGAACGAATAATTTTATCATTAAAACCAATATTATTTTTAGTGAAAATCACGCTTTCCGGATTTGCTGGCTTATTAACAAAACCTTTACCGGAAAATGTTATATTTCGTAGAACCCTACCTATGATATGATTGTCGTGTTCTCCAACACCCCCATAAGCCCTTAAATGCTTTGTTAAAAATGCTGTTTCTTCGTTACGTGTTAAAATTTTATATTCGCCAGTTGATTTATTGATTAATCCATAATCAAAACCATTAAAAAAACATTCCATACTAACATATTTAGTGCCATCTTCAATTTCTGCTATTAGTTTAGATGCTCTATTTTTAAGTTCAGCATCAGTATATCCTGTATATATAACGGATCCGGTTAATATATGAAATTTATCTGGCAAATTTTCATTTGGTGTTGATGGATCGATAGCAATACCGTCTTCTGTTATTGGCCAATTAGAAGTGATATGGCCTATAATAGTCGACTCATCGTGTTCTAAATTTGTGGGTTTGTGATTTGGGGTGTCCTTGGCTGCCCAAACCTCAAGCTTATCAAATATATCATCATTTTTGTTCCAAGAAGTGGTCACTAAAATAGATTGCGTATAATATAAATCTTTGTCTTCTATGCCAGCAAAAGCTTTTATATTAGTACTGTTTGTATTAAAAGATTTTTCTGATTTTTCTAATAGTGATGCATAGGATATGGATGATTTTGAGGAAACAATTTCTTCAATTCCATCGTCTATTTCCGCTTGATATATTTTCATAATTATATTCTACATAAGTATTTAAAAATTAGATTTTATGTATATACACCAATTGATATGCGTAAGCTTTAGCAATTTTACTTTCTTCTGTAGTGATTGGTCTATTTAGCTGGGAACTAATACCTTCATGAAATTTTTGATATTCTAGATATCTTTGATTGACATCAATACTATTGATAGTATTGAGTTTTGACAATATAATATCTTCGTTAATTTTTGTAAAAGGGGCTATTGAAAAAAATATTTTTGATTTTGTAGCTTCTACTTCATTATATTCGCTTTGAGATAAACTACGCATATTTTTTTTGTTATAAAAATCTAATAAAATTGGATTAACAATATTAGATATTTTATCTTGTGCGTCTACTGCCCAAATATTTATAGACGCTCCTGTTTGAGGTTTAAAATCTTTAGTTTTTCTTTTTTCGGAATCTTTTACATTTAATGGCCTGCCTTGTTGTGGTTGTCCTGGGAGAGATTCTTTTTGTGGTGTGGTTTTTAATTTCATTTCTAAAGCTGTCATTTCGCCTTCTTTTTTATCTTCCAGTTCTAAACCAATTTGAGACGGTGTAGCCAAACCTAATTGCATAGCCATTTTCTTAGCGACATTTTCAAAATTTGCATCAAAAAATGGACCAGCTTTTTTAACCATTCTATTGCTTTTTCTTTCTCTGTTTTCTCTGTTGAGTCTTGTTTTTTCTGTATCGGGATCAAAGCCAAATACTCTTTGGATTAATTCGTCAGAAACAATATTCCTGTCCGCTAGTTGTAGCAATAGTGCTTTTTCAGCTTCTTCGTTACTAAGATCCATACGATCAAATTCTATTTTGGCTGGAAGTCTAAAGCCCATCGCCTTCTGAACCATTAAAATTTCATTTTTCCAAAATGCCGTCAACACTCTTCTTCCATATTGTAATCTTTGTGTTAGTGTTTTTAGAGATATAAAGTTGTTTGTTGTTCCGGCTGCTCCATAAGTACCCGTAAGTGTTGGTGGAATACCTAAACCAGCATAGACACTATTTAAATGTGGAGTATATTTTTCTTCTCCTAAAAATTGATGAACACTAGTTTTACTTTCTAATAGCTCTATATCTGGACCCCAAACCAAATCCATCGTGCCGCCACCAACATTATTCTGTAATATACTACTGAGTTTACTAGCAGCAGCTTGTGTGGGAGCAATTTTATGATCCAAGCTACCAAGTTTAAAAATTCTAATGTTGCTAATAGCGCCATCAAGAGCGGCTAAATCAGCTAATTTTAATTTTTCTATAATATTAATATCATCCATAATACTATATATCATAGGGTAAGCCCAACTTTTCCAGTCATCTTTTTTATAATGAAATACTAAAGTTTTATTTGGGTCTAACAAATAAGGTTTTTTAGATTTTGCTGCTTCAATTATTGCTGTCGGCAATTGGTCTATAATAGATCTTTCGGCATCGGTTTTGGGGCTATTGATTATTCTTCTTAAATTACCTGGAATAGTTATTGCATAAGTTTTATCTCCAACAAAAGAAGATAAAGATCCACCTATTACGTCCACACACACAGGATCTATAAAAGTATATCTCCAAGGTATTTCTCTTTTTTCAACTTGTAGACTGTCTTTATTTACTAACAAATCTGGAGAAGCAACACTTTTATATAAATTATCAGCAACCTTTATGCTTATTTTTGCAGTTTGTCTATTTATAATGACATTACCTATCCTGTATAAATTATTTAAAAATCTTTCACTTCTTTCTTCCCCTTTGATTTTTTCAAACCAATTTTTGTAAAATCTTTCTATTCTTTTATTTGGATGCACAAGCCTAATACCCTGACTAGCAAAGTCTCCCATTAAATCTATTACATTTTTAACCAAACCAACGCGATTATAAACAGTGTCTGCTTGTCTTAAAATTCCTTTTACATGTTTAGGAATACTCTCTTCTGGTCGAAAATAATCATAATCACTTCTGGTTAATCCAGGTCGACCGCTAGTTGGACCATCTAGATTAGAAAAATCTAATCGATATCTGCTATTATTTGCTGTAGATTTTTGTATTCCTGTAAATTCATCTAAAGCTTTAGAAGCTTCATTTAAAGCTGTCCTTTTATCTTCTATATTTTCATCACCCCAAGTTATATAAGCATTGTCAGGAGCAATGGGTTCTGCGTTTGGGATGGAACTATTTATTTTTTCTTGATTTGACATAATACTATTGTAATAGGATTGGTAATTGAATTAATGTAATAATACACTTTTTTTTGTAAATTATCTGTAAATACCTTTATATATATCTAAATTAGCCGCTTCTGTAAACCATACCGGTCCTTTGTATAATTCTCCATCTGGTTTTTTCTTGTTACCTTGTCTTAAATTAGAGCCAATGACGTCAAAAGTTACAGGATCCATAGATCTATTTATTTGTCTAGCTATCATATTAGCTATTACTAGAGCACTATATCTATCTTTTCTTAATTTGCCCTTTTTTCCATTTGGCAACTTTATATCCGGAGTGTCCCATCTATCTCTCCCACCCATTCCAGTACTAGTTTGTGTCATAACAATTGTTGTCAATTCGTTTTTCAATTCTTCTATTTCTAGTATGCAGTCACTTTCATTATCATATATATTATTAAAATCAGTATCCATTATATCTTTGTTTTCTTTGTCTAAAGCCAAAGCAAGAGTAAGTTGGTCAAAACGAGGAAACAATAATAATTTATCTTCAAAATCTTTTCGTAAACCATGATTTGCTTGACTAGTCCAGTCAGATTTAGCAAACTGAACCAACTCTAGAATATGTAAGCCAGCTTGGTCATCTGTTTCTTTATATTTTTCTGGATCTATAACTGGCCAAATTAATTGCTCTCCAGGTTCAAGTTTTGAGGGATCATGTAAAGCTTCTTCAACAGCAACTCCACCACCCTGAGCATCTATACCTATTTTAATAGGAGGAAATGTTTTCATTAAGTTTCTAATTTTTCTAGCACAAAATCCATAAAAATCATGCTCATTAACTAATCCAGTTTTTTGTCTCTCTTTAAAATTACTTCTGTTCGTAGTCCAGCAATATACTATCCTTGTGTGATCGGAATGAAGTTCTAAAATTATAATACTAAAATTATCTTTTTCAGATGCCGGGTCGATGCCGTATACGTATTTATACTTAAGGTTTCCTTGAGTAATAGCGTCAAATAAGATTTTTTTGTCATTAAGTATGATAGGTTTGCTTTCTTTAACAACACAACTTTCTATTAGGCTTCTTCTAAAAAACCCATCACTATCTTCCGTAAAACAAGCAGCGTATTCCATATTATAAATGCCGGTATGAATAGTAGCTTTTGCTCTACTTACTTGCTTATCGTCCATAAAACCTTTAGGTATCAGTTCATAGGGTATTCTAATTATGCTATAATCTTTCCAATTAAAATTATCTGGCACTTCACCATTAAATATTTCTTTAAGCTTGATAGGATCACCCTTAGTATTAATTATATCTTTATATCTTTTCCAATAGTTAGCAAAATGTTTAAAAGCATAATCTGCTGTGCCAGATATAATAGCTTGGTTTCCTTTCTTAATTTGAACTGCTTCAAGCTCTTCATTCCACAGTCCAGCGTCTGTTAAGGCTTTTTTCTTTGCCTCTTCTTTAACATTTTGTATAGGATTTGCGCTAACAGCAGCGAAGCCAGCAACAACAGTTTCATATATGTCTGGAGATATAGAAGCAAACTCATCCGCAATAATAATATGAGCTCTTAATCCTCTAATTTTACTGCCGTCACCCATAGGCACGGCGATAGTCCAACTATCTCCTAGTCTGATTGTGCATCTATCAACATCTCTACGAGGACCATCATCATTACTGCTAAAAATACTTCTTAAAATAGGACTATTTCTCCATAAATTTTCCATATATTCAAAAATAATTTTACTTTGTCTAAAAGCCGCACCCACAACAACAATTTTAGTGCCAGGAACAAGCATGCATTTGAGAACTGCATACAGAGCCATTAAAAAACTTTTACCAAAACCACGACTAGCTATGAACATTGGAAATGGACGTATCCAAAATTCTTGTAAAATAGCTATTTGTATAGGGTGTAGCTCTATATCAAAAAGCAACTTGCAAGTAGATCCAAAATATTTTGGATTTTTTAATAATCTTAATAGATGAAGATCGGGATTTTCTATATCTTCTTTTGATCGATGTATCATAGGATTATTGAAATTTGTAACTTTAGATAAGTCACCCAATCCTAACCATGCATCATCAAATTTTTTACTTATTTCCACCATATTTATTATTTATTCTTTTCATTATAGAATAAGCCATTTTTTCTGCGTTGGAAGCGCAACCGCAATATATTATATGAATACCATAGTCTAATTGTATTTCGGTTAGAAATTTTAGCAAATATTTGGGGCTTATTTTTAGTTTATTCCATATTTTTTTAGGAATAGTGCTGCCTACAGGAAAATTATAAACATCCTCTAAATCAAATTCCAAAAGCATAAATTTATACTTAAAATTATTCATGCGTTTTAATACATCAATAAATCTAGATTCTGTTATATTGTTTGCTATTTCTGCAATGCTTTTTTTACGTTCTATAGCTAATATATCTTCTAAACCTTCTATAGAATAATCTCCAGTATTTAATTTTTTGGCCACAACATGTTCCTCGTCAACGAACCAGGGTTGTTGTTCTCTGGTATCAATGACTATAGTAAAATTATTCATTGTATTATTATGACCAAGATTTAATACAAAGGTTTAGTTAATAGGAGTCTCTGTAACAACTTAGGTTGGCGGTGTTGTGGTTGGCGCAAAGGTCGTTGTGGGAGACGCTGTTGTGGTTGGTTCAACGGTTTCTGTAGGGCTAGGCGTTGGGCTAGGCGTTGGGCTAGGCGTTGGGCTAGGCGTTGGGCTAGGCGTTGGCGTAGGCGTTGGCGTAGGCGTTGGCGGAGGATCGCTTGGGGTGGGTGTTGGCGTTGGCGTTGGCGGAGGATCACTTGGGGTTGGCGTAGGTGTTGGCGTAGGTGTTGGCGTAGGTGTTGGCGTAGGTGTTGGCGTAGGTGTTGGCGTAGGTGTTGGCGTAGGTATTGGCGTAGGACATTCAAGAGAAATTGTTTCAATATTAGAATAGCAACATTTATCTTGGGGTGGTGGGGGTGGTACTTCTGGTGGACATTCTGGAACATCAACAGTTGCTTCAACAATCATAGAACCATTGTAGCCCCATAAATGCATGTCGCTAGAACTCCACAATCTAATACTAGGTGGATATTTAGCTACCAAAGCTGGATCCGCATTATTCCAACTATTGGTCAGATTAACAGTATCGTATGGGCCGTCTTTCCATATAACATTATTAATAATTGCTGGACCAGTTTGATCTAAGACTAAGTCTCCATTAAAGTTTTCTTGCGAATATACTTTAACCCTAAATCCTTCTGGAACAAGTATTCCATCAAAAGTTGTCTTTTGAGCATTTACGGCAGTTTCTGACAAATAAGGATAAGATCCTGGTACTATATAATTACAAGTAAGGAAAGAAGCACAGGTGTTTAATTTTTCTACTTCAACAATACCAGGACCAACATCGCATGAACCACCAAGTAAACCACCTGTGACATGTAAACCACATAGGGTGTCAGGGTTTGGCGTTGGAGTAGGGTTTGGCGTTGGAGTAGGGTTTGGCGTTGGAGTAGGCGTTGGCGTTGGAGTGGGCGTTGGCGTTGGAGTGGGCGTTGGAGTGGGCGTTGGAGTAGGCGTTGGCGTAGGAGTAGGCGTTGGAGTAGGCGTTGGCGTTGGAGTAGGCGTTGGCGTTGGAGTAGGCGTTGGAGTGGGTGTTGGTGTGGGCGTGTCGCTTGTGTATGTTACATATATACTATTCCCAGAGCTATCTGCTCCTGCTTGCCAATATTTTTGCCCATTCTCTATGATGCTTATGTCGCTCAGAGCACCAGACTTAGTGATGTAAGACCAATTAGAAGGATCATTATGAGCAATCTCAGAGGGTGTTAGCGATGCTAAATTTAAAGCGTTAACAACTTCATCAATTCTACAAAAAAGACCTACATTATTTTGTAACGGAGTCCACTCTTGTCCATCAATATTGTATGTTAGAGAACCACCAGCAAAAATTAAACCAACTATTTTATATGTAGTAAGAAAAGTATTATTATCAAATATTGGAATTATTGCTAAAGAACCAGAATCTCCTGGCGCTATTACGTTTGGAGAAGGTACATAATACACATTACCATTATTTGGATTTGTAACAGTTTCGTAAGTGTTATAAGTAAATTCTACAACATTAGTGAAGTTTATAAGAACATCGTTATAATTTAGGTCTTTATAATTTACTCTTAATGTAGTAAACAAAGAAATTGGGTTTATTCTACAATAATTTTCTCCAGAATTTAAACCGGTGGTTCTGCCACTTTTATACAAAAGATCTGAATAAACCAAAATTGAATCTATTTCTTGAGTACTAGCTATCGGAAAATAGTCTAACCCTACATTAGCATTAACAAGAGCAGGATCTAAACCAATTCCGCCGCCTGATAATTGTTGTTTTTTAGCTGAAGATATAGAATTTACGGTGTTAGATTCATAAAAACCTATAACAGCGGCATCTACAGAATTATAATTATTAGGATTTGGGTCTAAAAATTGATATCTCTTAATATTTCCAATAAAATTTTGAACTGCATATCCTGGTGGTGGAGAATCGATTCTTCCTGGTTGACACAATCTATCGTCTCTAATATCCCATACTAAATTACTTTTTAAATTGTTTGAATAACTTTTTTCTATTCCATCAAAAACTACGTGAGCATTAGTTAATCCTACAAAACTATCATCATCTTTGTCTAATAAAATACCACCCAAGGTGCCAGCACTTATTATTTTTTCATTGCCTATAGATATTCCACCAGTTAGATTAGGAATCACAGATTGTCTATGTGGATCAGAACTAGCGCCATTAGCCTCAAAACAATTACTATCCAAAGCGCTGGGTATAATTTTCGGTACTACATCTGTTAAAATTTGCTCTCCATTTAATTCTACATACGGAGGTAAAACTTCGTCTGGTGGTATTTCTTCTATTGGCAGCTTTTTTTCAACACCAAAAATAATAGCAAAATCATCTGTAATCTGATTATCTTTTATTTTTTTACCATAACCAACAGAATATACGCTGTTAGGAGTAGACTTATGTAATTCTTTGGTAAGATTTTTTAAATCATTAAAATTGATTGACATTTTTAATTATCCTTAACACGGTACAACGTTGACATAAACCACACCAGCCTCAGCCGTAAATTCGGAAGACGGAACACACAAATCATAGGGATACCAATATAAATCGGTATATGGCCATGTCATTCTAATTGAAAAATCGGGATTAATACCAAAAAATCTAAAATGGTCCACAAGCCATTGTCTTAATTCTTCAGAATTACTAGCTGTTTTAATTTTAATTAGAGTATTACTGTTCAAAGACGAATTATCGTATATCATGCCATCTATTGTGGGCATGGCATTAAAACCATAATTAAACGAATAGGCTTCGATTTTGTTATACTGTGGCAGATCATATGTGGGACCTCTACTACCATAGGTGCAGGAAAAATCTATATCTAAAGGTACTCCATAAGGCGTTCTATTTGTAGACACGGTCGAAGGTAGATCTTCTATGTTTACATACGGATTAAATTTGCAAGCGCATTGTCCTGTAGGATCCTCTGGAGGAGTACATCTAGGAGAACATAATAAAGCGCTTATATCCGAACAACTATTATGCGTAATAGTAAGGTTTAATTGTTTTGGAACAACTATATCATTATATTCTTGTGTTATGCTACTATCTTCAGGTCGTAAGTAGGGGTTGGTTATTGATACAGATTCGTAGCATGCGTCTTCATTTGGGTCTGCTATAATAACACACGGCGGATCGTCTGGAATTTCCGGTATCTCACCGCCTCCGCCAGGAGGAATTGGTGGGTCAGGACCTACTGGGGGTGGTTCTGGACAACATTGATTTAATCTAATATCAATATTACACACATCAGGAGGAAGTGCAAAATTTATTGTAGTAGATAGAGAAGTAAGAACAGCATAATCAAACCAATCATTTATAACAGTACCATTATTATCTCTATAGCGAAGCTGTATATTTGTACATTCATATACAGTAGAAACATCTATCGTAATAGATATGCCCCCAGAACCTAACAAAACATAATTATATGTAAAAGATAATTCGGTACAACTCATGTTTTTCCCTTAGACTAGTTGATTAGCTGATATAGTTCTAATATCATCGATTTTTGTAGAACAACAATCTATTACTTTGACAAATTCAGTATCTGACATTGTGTTATCTATAATTAAACTTTCCCAAAAAGTCCAATCTTTATATATATATCTATAACGTAATGGTATTCTATATCTAATATGAACATAAGAAGTATTATTTAACGAAGGTTTTGGATATAAAAATATGTTAAAATATTCATCATCAATATAAAAATTAAACGTTCCTAATTGTATATCTTTATTAGAACTAGATAATAGTTGACCACCGCTTTCTTTAGACCAATTTAAAACATATTCTCCGCTATAATCAATATAATAGCATGTGCAATCATTGGTGGTTAAGTTTATAGCGTCTACAACCTTAAAGAATCCACCTTTAAATGGATAAGAAGATGTTCCGTTCACAGTATTCTGTGTCCAATGGTATCCTCCGTTTTGGAAAATTGTGGAAATTTTTTGTGGACAAAGTGGATAATTGGAAACGTTTGGATATCCGGGATCAAACTGTTGAGTAAAATAATTTAACCTATTTTGTCTAATCGCTGTGGTGTCCAAACTCATTCTTACATTTCTTCTGTCATTATTGTCTGGAACATGTAAATCTAAATTGATAGGTTTTTTCTCATATATTTTTGTGATATTTGCTGTAGTAGTATTATTAAAATCATTAATTAGCGGTTTAGTCTCTTGATTTTTGATACTATTTTTAAAAGAAATACCGTCTATATAGTTATTTTTTTTTAGTTTATCAATAGCAAAAATAGACATATTTATTCCTAATCTATTGGAGATATATCTTGGTATTCTAGAAGCTTTTCATATGTACTATCATACACAATTTTTAAATCTTCGCCCGAAGATATATTTGAACTAAAATATTTACTTGTAAAAATTTTTTTCTGATTTGGCCATAAAGAAATGAAAAATTGATAATATGGTTCTAAAAAAATATAATAATCAATTTTAGTACCATCTAGAATTTTTTCGGGAAGGTTATTATTTTTTAGCCATTCAGCATAAGATCTTATATCTTTCACCCAAAATACAATATCAATATCTTTATGATTTTCTACATTTTCAACTATATAAGATCCAGTTAGTCCTATGTCTACAAACCAAGAATATTTTTTTAAAAAAGAAAATTGATCATTTATTATTTTCCAATTATTTGGACATATAATTTTAGTATGATTTACATATTTTTTTATCAACTTATCGAAAAAAGTTTTATCATATCGTCTATAAAAACATTTTTTCAAAAAATCTTTATTATTTTGTCCATATTTGTAGACATTAATAGGACATTGACGACAAAATAAATAGGAAGTGGTAACAACATGGCCTAATCTTTTGGATTGCCATTCACATATAGCTGGGCTGTCGCACCCAATTCTATATTGACAATCAAAATCAAACATTATGAAACCTGAATTACAACATCGTACATAGGCTCTCCTGTATCAGAATTTGGATATCCTGCTTCGGTCTGTGAAATAATTTCAACAGTATATCCATTGCAGCAAAGATACGTAGTTGATCCGCAGCTATTGGTAACCACAGATAAATCATATGCTCTATTATATATTCCTGGGCCTAAATTACAAAATTCATTTAGGCAACATTCTGTTTCTACGCATGGTGTAGGTGTGGGCGTAGGCGTGGGCGTTGGCGTGGGCGTGGGCGTTGGCGTGGGCGTTGGCGTTGGTGGTGGTGGTGGTGGTGGTGGTGTAGGCGTTTCTTCGCAAGAATTAGGAAGAGTATCATTATTGCATGGAATAGTGCCTAAAAATCCAGCATTGAATTTGCCGGGAGCTACACAATCGCCAAAAATAAGAACATACTCGTCATTGTCAGATCGTTGACCAACTAAAAATACCATAGAAACATCATTATGACAAGTGAAGCCTTGTAATAAGCATTCAAGATATATGTTACATTCAGAATTTAATAAACTAGGATCGTTTACAGTAAATGTAAAACTGTCTGACCTATCGCCGGGATGTTCTTGAACAAAACCATCGACAGGAAAATATGAAGGAACATCATATGTTGTTACACCAAAATTATCAAGACTAACATTATTTGATGCTTGTATTATAGACCCATCGCTTAATTCTAACACAGGAGCAAAGTGTGTTCTATAACATTTATGCCCACCAGCACATCTAACTTTTCTAGGTCCGATGTTTGGAACATTAACTTCTCTGATACGCGAAACATAAAAAATATAACCATATATAGTAGATTTTAAATTTATCAATTCAGGTGCTGGACATGGTTCAACCGGAGGAGGAATACACTCCCTCAAAGAAGTACACAATCCTGTTACTGGATCCGGAGATTGGCCATTTGGGCAACAAAACTGTTGGCCAGCAAAATTTTTACCATATTGATTAGACTGAACTGAATCGTAAACTTTGCGTAAAGAAGTTTTGAACGGATATCCTTTATCGTCATCAACTTTTCTTGTGTAAGAATATGCGCCATTAGAAAATACTGTAGATAATTCAGGATTACAAAACCTGTAACTATCATTTTCTGGAAAATTATTTTCAAATTCACCAGAATAAAAATCAAATCTATCATTTCTAATAGATTCTTCTGTCATTCTGATTCTAATAACTTCTGTATTATTGCTACCTCTTTTTTTTATTTCTTCTAATACGTTGTACTGTATCAATTTGTTATTTAATGGATCTATAGTTCCATAATCGGTTTCTCTGGAAGCTTCAACTTTAGGATAATTATTTTGTCTAGAACCACCATTATTATTTATTGGTAAATTAGGATTTGCTTTAAATGTGCTCATAAAACGACCCCTGATAGTATATTCATAATCTAGTGTAATATACACCATTAAGTTATTTTGTACATTTGTTAGCAACTATTTTACTAAAAAAATGCCTATAATTATCTTCATTATTTTTTATCATATCATGGTGTTGTTTGCACAAAGTAATCCCATTATAGATATGGAATCTTAATCCAGGAAAATCGGCCCATTTATAAATATGATGAGCATTTAGTTTTTTAGTATTTTTGCATCCAGGCCATTGACAAGTAAAATTATCTCTAGCATAAACATTATGTCGCCAATTTTTATACATTGGATCTTTATAATTACGATTCGTCATTTTTAGCAGAGTGTTCGTTGAGGAATGGTATGTCTACTTTTTTGTCTGCATAGTTGTGGTATTCTTCTAGATTTTTTTTAAATTTTTCTGTAGCCATGTCCAATATTGCCATTTCTTTGCCTTCCTTTTCTCTAATTTCTTCATCCTCAAGCATTCTTATAAGACCTACCCAGCTACTTTTACCATCTTCTATTCTTTTGATGCGCTGCTCTCTTGTGGCTTTTAAATCTTTGCTGATTTTTTGTTGTTCATTTAATAGTTTTGTATACTCATTTGTATAACTAGAAATACTATTTCTTGCAAAACTTAATTGTGTTTCTAAATTTGCTAATTTAGGTATATCTCTTTGATCTTCTGGTTTATCATATTCTGCGTCTACTTGTTTTTGAAGTTTTTCTGTCTCACTAATATGCCTTTTGCGTTCTTTCATACTGCGATTAATAAGAATATCTATTGTGATAAATTGTTTAATTTGAAGTTCTTCAGCTGGCAAAACATCTTCTCGAAACTGTTTAATTAAACCTATCCAAGTATTTTCGAAATATTGAAGCTCTCCGCTTTCTTCGTCAAATTGTCTTTCTATTTCATACCAAAAACTTTTGCTATGTAATTTTCTAATTAATATATCGTTATCGTTTTTTTCTTCTAGGGCATATAGTTGGTTTTCATCTATATACCTTTTAATAGGAGCTTCCGTCCTATTTAAAGAATTTGCTATTTGTTCTATGCTAAGAGTTTGTATATTTTCGGTAATAAATTTCTCTTCATCTAAACTCAATTGTCCTCTTTTTTTTGCCATTAATTTGATCCTAATATAGTTTTAATTTTAGATACCAGTTTTAAAATTTCGTTTTTCTTAACTTTGCTACCAGTTTTTAACTTAATATATATTATTCTTTCTTCTCCAATTAAATTTTCTTCTAAAATTTTATATATTTCTTGATTCTCCGTATCATTAATATAGCTTTGAAATATATTTGAAAAATCTTTTATTTCATCTACTGTTATTAAATACATTAAATTTTTTTTTGTATCATTACGCTTACTCCAAGAATTGTATAATTCGCAATCGTTTTTGTTCGTATAGCTCTTACATTGACTAAATGAACTAGTCATAGATGGATCATAAAAAGGACAGGTGTAACAAGGCTTATCTGGCCTTTGGTAATTATCTCTTTTATAATTGAACAATCTGTTCCGAACATGAGTCCACAAGAAATTTTCTAATGGTCTTTTATGATCGTAATTTTTTAAACCTTCTATAGCAAATATACTAATTTGCTGTTTCATGTCCTCTATATCATGATATCCGAATTTAAATTTATAAGCTAATTTTTTACTAATAATATCTATTACTTTTAATAGCTCATTATCATCTACTTTCGGTGTTTTTTTGGTTTTTTTCTTTTTTTTGCTCATCTATAATTTGGCTGATGGTTTTATTAGAATCATCCTTTTTAAGGTCTTCAGTTACGTCAATTTCATTAGCGGTAACTTTTAAAACACTAGGAACAATATTATCAATATTCATTTTTTCACCTTGCGTGTATTGGCCAATAATATATCATATAGTATGTAGTATATACACTTTTGTCAAAAAGGAATCAATATTATGGCAACATATAAAAAATGGAGCGATGTGGAGATAAATTTTGTAAGAGATAATATTTCGCTATTGAGTGATGAACAATTGGCCAGTAAGCTTAGTGGTATGACAGGCGAAAATATTACTTATGGTATGGTTCGTAGACAAAGACGAAAACTAGGCATAGTTAAGCCACGTGGGCGTCCGAAGAAGGTCAAGAATATACAAGAGTTTCAACCAGAAACTTGATATCAAAAAGCGCCGGAGAAATCCGGTGCTTTTTTTTATTCAAATGTTAACAAACCAAAGTTATTTAAATCTCTGCCAGTCACCGTAAATATTTGCGTTCTGGGGCCTTCGCCAAAAGTATTTACCGCAGAAACCTGGAAAATATTACCGGGAAGAAGGATATTAAGTAAATAAATGCTATAGATATTATATTTAGGATATATTTTATTGTATATATCTGGATAATTTTGAGAAATTCTATTTAAAATAGTGCTATCGTTAATTTTAAAAGATATAGGTTGAATTCTTGGTGACAAATCGGTGTCAGTACTTGTATTAGAATAGCAAACAAATTCTTGAATTGGAATACGAAAATCGTCATCAAAATACATAGCCAAAGTAGAAGTTAAAGTACTAGATGCATATATAACTTTTGGCTTGTTAGGTCTGATATTATCGTCACAATTAGTAGATATGGTTTTTTTGCCAACATTAAATACTGTACAAATTTTTTGATCATTTAAATAAGTATTAACATTTTCTTTGTCTGTAAAAGTGTTCGTAAATTCATTGTAAGAATTATTTCTTATAGCTTTAGGAGTATGAACAACTCTTAAGTTTTTAGATTGATTTGTGTTATTGTTGTTATTATATTTGTAATTAAATATCATATTATAACCTTTTTAGTTATGCTTATTAACCTGGCGAAGCTGTGGTCGTTGTGGGAGACACTGTTGTGGTTGGCGAAGCTGTCGTTGTGGGAGACACTGTTGTGGTTGGCGAAGCTGTTGTGGTTGGCGAAGCTGTTGTGGTTGGCGAAGCTGTGGTTGTGGGAGACGCTGTTGTGGTTGGCGAAGCTGTGGTAGTTGGAGAAGCTGTTGTTGTGGGAGACGCTGTTGTGGTTGGCGAAGCGGTCGTTGTGGGAGACGCTGTTGTGGTTGGCGAAGCTGTGGTTGTGGGAGACGCTGTTGTGGTTGGCGTTGGCGTAGGCGTAGGTGTTGGCGCTGGTGTGGTTGTCGGACAACAATTTTTAATTTTTTCCCACGTTATTTCTTGTCCTGGTAATCCAGGCGGTAAAAAACTAATTGAAAAACCGATAAATCGCAAAAGACCAACATCGCCTCTTCTGAAATAATTTCCATATAAATCTCCAATATTAAAAGGAATTTTGGGCATTGGATTTCCTGTAAAGATATCGCCTTCTATATCTTCATAGCTATAATAGATAAAAAATTCACCAGGTCTTTTAATATCAGTACCATATTCATAAAAATCTTTGAATTTTAATTCAAATCCATTTGTATCACACTCATATCCTACGCAGATAACGGTATGGCTGTACGCTCCCTTAATTGTAAAATCAAAAGGTTGTGTTGGATCATAAATAATCATAGAACCTGAACTGTGGTTGAATTTCTTAGATTTAGAATCAAACTCTTGCCATTCAGGTCCTGAAAAATTACAAATAATAGGTTTTTTATTCTTACAAAGAAAATTGATAAAATCTTTTAAATCTAAATCTGCAGAAGCTTTATTTGATATGGCTGATCGGTTACTAATACCAACTCTAACTGGTATAATACACGGAGCGTCGTAATCGCACTCCACAACACCATTATCACCAAATATAGCAGGATCGTAGGTCTGATATTCTGACGAATTATGATCGCATATAATTTTAATTGGTAAAGTTTTTGATATGCGACTTTTTATATCTTGACGTTTTCCATCTTTTTCATTAAAAATCCAGTTTAGAAACTGCTGGCTTTTTTGGAATTGTAAAATTTGATCGCTAATTTTTTCCTCAGCATATCCTTGTGACCGTAGATTTTTTTCAAATGCTACGATATCTATTGACCTAGGCAGATATTCATCCTTTTGCCACTGTTTTCTGAGGCACTGTATTGTATAATTTATGTCGATACTAATATTATTTGATAGCTCTAATTTTTGTTGTAGTTCAAAAACAATAAAAGAAAACAAAGTATTAACAGCACAAGTTGCTGAATCCAAACCATTGTCTAGTTGTTGATTTATATTAAGATTTATATTTGCTACAAAATCTTCACCATCATTACAATCAAATAATTCTTTAAATTTTTCTGGACAAGACATTATAAAATCCTTTGTGGTGTGTTCATAAAATGAATAACAAATCTTCATTTGGGAAAGCGGCATGCCATGCTTCTGTGTCTGGCCTGCACTTATTATAAATTACAGTTACGCCATTTTCAGATATCGAATATACACAAGAAGTATAGTCAGAAGGTATGGGGTCTGGAACAACATCTATTGATTCTCTAGAGTTACCAGTATCCCAAAAAGCTTTTGGGACATTGTATTCAACTTGTGTTTTTATATTAAAAATAGCCATTTGTGTCTTTTTATGAAAAAGGAGTTTCTGTTGGTGTTTCGGTAACTATTGGCCAACTAATAAAATTACTGCTTAAACTGTTTTCAGTAATATTCCAATCTATACCACTTACACCAGGATAACTAATTAAAACTCTAATTTGTATAGCGTTAATTGGCACTAAGTCCACAGGTATCGATGCTCCGTATGCGAATGTTTCAAAATTTTCGGATAATGATGGTCTAGATTGCCAAGCTATTCCTATATCTGGAACACTCAATTTTTTTATAAAAGAAGTTGTGCCATAAATATATTTAGTATTTATTTGTATAGCATTTTCTTGATCATTTAGTTGGGGCTGTTGATCTATGCTTAGTTCATTAGCAATATTAGGTTCACAATCAGATGGATCATCAAAATTATTTATAACATCATAGCCTTCGCAGTTTTGATAAGGGTTTTGTAGTATTCTATTATTATCTTGTCTATGTGGAAATAAATTTATTATTCCATAATCAGTTTCATAACCCCACAGTCCAGATATCCCATTGTCTCCACCGTGAGAATAGCCAATTATAATATTTTTAACTATTTCTTGTGCGGTTTGATCATTTGGTAAATTTTCCATATGTCTGACTGTTTCTGCTGTTACGCCTGCCACTAAAGGACAAGAAAAACTTGTTCCCGAAACCCTAGCTTTTAGGTTTTTTCTTCTTTTTGTATTGGGGGCAGCAGCTATTACGTTTCGACCTGTAGCATAAATATCAACAGCTGGACCAAAATTACTAAACGAAGTTTTTTTATCCATAAAATGTCCAGGATTACCAACACCACGAGCAGTAACTTTAAGACAACCGATGTTTGAAGCACTCGTTACAGAACACTGTGCCACAATGACCGTTGATCCTACAGTGATAACTGTGGACATTCTAGCAGGACTTACAAAACGAGCATCAATATCATCATTACCAGCAGCGACAACAACTATGATGCCTTTATTAATAGCTTCTGAAATTGCATATTCCATAATATTTTGTTCAGAAGATGTCTGTATGCCACCTAAACTTAAATTAATAATTATTTTTCTATCTGGATTATCTATTTTATCTTGGATAACTCTAGATATACCACGAGCTACTAACTCATAGGAGCCTCCTTGTGGTGTTAAAACACCAACACTGATTAACTCTGGCTTTCTTGTTACCCCACAATCTGCTCCTGCTACAACACTAGCAACTTTTACTCCATGATCAAAGTACCCAATAGTATCTTTGACTATTAGTGGCCCATAGAAAGTTTTTAATCTTCCTTCAAATTGATTATGAGATATATTAATATCTCCGATGGGTTCATCTACTACGTATACATAAACAGGATCTTTAATTTCGTCGCACGTGCCACCGGAAGCTTTCAATTTATTTCTTGGTTTGGTTCTACCAGGATATGCTCTATCTAAAGGAAGATCTCCATGACACAACCTTGAAAGCTGAGTGTAAACAAATGACGGCTTGCTATCAAATCTACAAGGCCGAACGTTATATAACCATTGCAAAATCTCTGTTTTTCCTAAAGTAGGATTGCTCCAACAATTAGGTAATTCTGACACAATATCATCAACAGTTTTTAAAACAAACAAATTGCTATCGCTATCGAATTTGTATGGACATAATGTTCTTGGCCACTGATTATCAGAATCGGAGCACTCAGAATTAAGATTATAGCATTGACTAGGCGTATTTTTATAACGTCCTGTCCATTTGAATTTTTGCACATATCCGTTTTGAAAACTGTTTTCGATTCTACTATCATTTTGTGAAAAATATATGGCTGAATATAATGTGTTTTTATTAAAATTTATACTAAAAGTTTTAATTGCTGTCGTTGTATTTAAAATTGTTCCATTAAATTTATTAGCATATTCATTAGCTATGAGATTTAGGTTGTCTTCCACATTTTCTCCAAGAAAATCTGAAGACACAACAAAAGAATATTGTTTAGTTAAGTCTTGTGATATAGGGTCATATAAAGATAATATTTCTGAAAGTTCTGGCAGTTGTTTTGATAAATTAAAAAAGTTTACATAAAAAATAGAAGAAATTTTTTGTTCTAAATAGAAATACTTAGTTATATATGAAATACTACCAAAATCAAAAGAACCTGTATAAAAATTAAAATTGCCTTCTCTCATATTTTTAGATAAAAGCTGAGATCTCATCAAGATTGCATAATTATTTAATTTAAGAGATGCTGAGTTACTATTTATATAGCTTCTATCTGATGTGAAAATTACAGAATGTTTAACGTAAAATGTTTTAGAATTTTTGATATTGCAAGTCTCATCTAAACTAAATTTTAGGTCACAAATTTCAGTAGGTGTAAAAAATTTATTATTATTAATCTGTAAATTATCTCTATTATTTCCGGTATTCCACAGCGCTGTGGAAACATTAGAAGAAGTTTGTGTTTTTATGTTAAAAATAGCCATTTTATTTATCTCTATAAACTTGGTGGCGTGGTTTGTGGAATTTAGGTCTCAGTTGGGGTTTCAGTAGGAGTTTCAGCTGGGGTTTCAGTAGGAGTCTCGGTTGGGGTTTCAGTAGGAGTCTCGGTTGGGGTTTCAGTAGGAGTCTCCGTAACATCTTGTTCTTTACAATTTTCTAAGCATTCTTCTTCAGTGGCATACACCACAGCATCATCCGATAAATACTTAAGATTTTTATCTAAACAAGATTTTGAAAATAGTCTGCATCTTTTAGTTCCCGGAATAGGTTGTCCGCCCGCATCTGTATCAGAAGCACAAACCCACACTAAACCTGGATCA
>Ga0070751_1000595_pt1 | contig 22230 bp, 34 predicted proteins | sample VirMetDEL_Aug_28_FD_78514 | JGI IMG/M metagenome (GOLD analysis project Ga0070751, IMG submission 78514) | Aqueous microbial communities from the Delaware River and Bay under freshwater to marine salinity gradient to study organic matter... | ecosystem: Environmental > Aquatic > Marine > Coastal...
ATCCGAATAGTTTAGCAAATCCATCGCTCGTTGTCAAGCAAAGCAGATTGCCAGCCTCGGCAACCTCTCTAAGCCTGTCATAGCTAGAATCAGACACGTATTTAATTAAATCAAACCATCCAGCCTTGTTCTTACAAATTAAAATAAACGTACCAAAGTCGCATCCGATGATTGGCTTAATCTCATGCTTTCTACATGCAGCATGGAAGTCAACAGCACCAGACATGCTGCCAATGTCGGCAAGAAGAACGGCATCGTAGCCTAGTTCTTTTGCCTTCTTTGCCAACTGATCACACTTTGAAAAACCAAGCAATAGACTAAAATGAGTCTTACAATTTAGTGCGATTTTACTCGACATGACTTCTAAATTCCTTTCGGGTTCTATCCATATCCTGCTTAACTTTCTCTACACCAATACTATCACGCTGTAACGTGATATTCGCAAGCTGCCGTGCCAGTGCTTTTGGTTCAAGAATTGTCAAATTGTATTCAACAATCTTCCTGACAATTTCTGGCATCATTTTTCCATTCAGGGTATTCAGGGTGACTGATAGGATCTTGTCCATCACTGCCCACGAACACTTAGAGAATGGTGCTTCACGATAATACCACAATGGCGGCAATCTTTCAACTACTGGTAATGCTCCCATTTTTATCGCTTCAAAAAATCTGAACGTTTCTGGACTGCTGGCCCCCGGTGGGCATAGAACAACCTTAGAATCGTTAAGAAGGCCGATGTAATCGTCATGACTTAACCCCTTTCCAAATCCATCAGTAATTTCAACATAGTAATTGAACTTGTCGCCAGTTTCCTTCATGAGTTTGTCAAGCCCACGCTTGAAAAAATCACGGGTTCCAGTGTCGGGAATCTGACCAATAAATGTGAAGTCATATTTTCTATCAGGTATTGGCTGCGGGTCTGGCATGTTGTCACAGTTGACAAAAGGTCCAAGCGGCAATGGATGTGTTATACAATTTAGGTACGGTAGTTCAAACTTATCAAGCCAATGATAATTCTGAAAAATGAAATGTACTTCCTTTACGAAGAAGTCATGGGCTATGATATGCATCTCACGAGATGTTGAGAAAACTATGTTTAGCTTATCATCATTAAAGTTGTCCCAACCTCCCTGATCGTACTTAATGACAACACGATATTGCTCTGGTAGCATGTCTGCTAAATAACCAGCAGTATCTAACAGAAACTTATTACCCTGATCAAATTCCTTATGCCAATCAATTAATTCTGCCATTAGCCTGGAGCCTCATAGTAATTGGAATCGAACCCGTCACGCTTTAGTTTCTCGGTAGCCTCATCATAGCCAAAAGCCCTTAAATGCTCTTCGGCATACTCACACATGGAGGTATTAGTTCCAGGCCACTTTGTCTTATAGAAATGGCATAGCTTAGTACACTTAAAGCTCTTGCGATCTCTTGAGCATGGTTGCGGAAAATCATTTCTGGTAATTGACTTCCATCGCTTCTCTAGCATTCCTAGAAACTTTTGCTGGTCATCCTTATCAAAGCACATAGAGAAAGGTCCACCATCTCGTATGAAGAATATTGACATGATAGCCTGATCGTAGTCTGGAAACAACTTCGTAATAGCGTAGTTGTATAGTAGTAGCTGTGGGTCTTCACATAGTTTTTCATATGTCTTTTCCTCTCCAGTAGCCCAATTTAAACGGCGACCAGTCTTCCAGTCAATTACCTCAATAACACCATCGTCTATTTCTGTTACAAAGTCAATAGTACCCTTAATAGCAAGTCGCCCTTCTACGTCATTACCTTTATTATCCTTATAGGTAAACGTAGCCCATGGCTCATCAATAGGAATGTCAAAATGTGGTTCAGCGGCCACAATCTTTCTATTCCTTGGATCAAACTGACCATCATTATATTCAATTGCTATCTGCACAAGCTCATCACAAAACTTGTAATCAGCATTGGTGTATTTATGAGTGCAATTAGAAGTGTAGTTTTCGTATGATTGCTTCAGCATCTTGTCTACGAACTTTTTAGTATACAAAGCTTTTGGAGTACACTTAACTTCTCCAATAGCGTCATCCACTATCGTCAGACTCTTAGCGTCTGGGTTATCCTGATGCTCTTTCTTAAGAGTGGCAAGAACCTCCATTACCTTATGGACAATAGTTCCAAGCTGTGCCTTCTTGCCAGATGGGGACTGATAGCCCAGCACATAGGTAAAATAGTATTGTAGCTGACAATACTCATACCCATTGTATGACGACGATCTAATGTAAGGACATAACATGAATCACCCTTTCTTAAAAGTATGAATACCAGAAGTATTAGGTTCAGTTCGTGGCTGAATCTTACTTGGCACAACAGCTCCACCCAACCAGCCCCAACTCTCAAGAAGGCGAACTAGTTCTACATTTACATCATGAATACCGAGATTAGCATTATCTATAACAGCGTCCATTCCATCATAGTTTGCCAATTGATTTTCGCTATGATGTGAATCTTCGTATGGGTTTCTTGTTAGATAAATAACCTTTCCACCAGCGTCCTGAATTGCCTCAACCTCATTTGGAAATCTTAGGTCGTCAATAACCGCAAGCAATGGCTGTTCTGCCTGTATGTCATCCACAAGACGCCGCTGCCAAATGTCTGGATAAATCTTACGGCACAGATCGCTACCAAAAAATTGTAGAAACTCTCTATTCGTCATGCGTCCAGTTTTGTCTGTGACCCCTGGCATGTCTTCCCATCTATACTTTGTCTTCAAGTCCTTCTGGGCATTGTTTCCGTATACCTCAGAACGATTCAACTTAAACATATGGATACAGAATTCCTTTAGGGGGCGAGCCATAGAATAGCTCTTTACAAAAGGCCACATGTTGTATGCTGCCCATTCGGCAAATTCCATATCGCTACGGTTTACATCTAGCATACCTTTTGACTCATACTCTTCGCCGTCCTCTGACTTAATGACAGATTCCACCATTAGCTTTCCATCTTCAAGAATGCTAAAGTTGTTAATAACACTATGGCATCTCATCTGATAGCCATGAAGAAAATTACTTGCTGTGGTCTTGCCAGCCTGCTTTGTGCCAGCAAATCCTATAATCTTTGTCATTGAGTTACTCCTAGTAATTGAGGACCAAGTTCTTCTTTAATTTGTTCTATTGAGAGATCGCCAACGTCTTTGGTGGAAATCGTTGGTCTGTAGTAGTTGAATCTTCTGCCACCCTTCTTAACTATCTGTTCATATGCTTTTTCGCCAGCCTCATCTGAATCTGTCAGCACAACAACATTCATAACTCCACATTTTTCAAGCAGGATAAGCTGATCGTCAGTAAGACTACAACCAAAGATTCCAACAGTTTGAGTATAACCGGACTCATGCATTCTCCAAACGTCTCCCTGTCCTTCTACCAGGATAACGCTGCCGGTTTCTAGTATCCTGTTATAGGCACGATGTATGCCGTATAGCACACACTTTTTGAACCCCTTGCTGTACAGCCATTTTGGTTGCATTCTATCGTTTTCTGCTCTACCGGCACATCCAATAAACATAAAGTTCTGATCATAAATTGGTGCTACAGACCTTCCGCTCATTGGCTTGCCAGTCTCAAACGAGTGACCAACATCAAAATCATCCAAAGTCTCTGGCTTAAAACCACGCTTGATAAAATACTCAGATGGTATTTTAAGCTTGCTACGAACCTGATCTCTGGTTATTGAAGACTCTGGTATTTCCTGAACACGCTGAAACTCTTCTAGTGGATTAAAGTGTTTTGCTTTAACGCCTTCTAGTTCAGTCTCACCGCCGATAAAATCTAGAGTAAACTGGTATGCTTCATTAAGGTTGACTTTTCTACCATACTTAGATTCCATGGTTCCACGAATGAAACCTAAAAGATTATTGGAATACTCTTCCTCGCAATGCTTAGTCCAGCACTGCCAGTTACCCTTAATGGTATTGCCATCACTAAAGATACAACACGCTTCTGTGTTGTCTCCACCATGGATGGGACACGCAAAAGCGAATCTATTGGGATGTTCAATAAAGTCAACTTGGAAATGATCTAATAGCCTGCCAATATCCTCGGCAGCGGCATTAGACATCTTCAATATCTGTTCCCGGCTCAATGTCGCCATCTATTTCAAATCCTTCTTCACGTTGTTGATTGGTATTATGAATTTGGTTCCTAGTTCTACTTTCTTCAATTCTACCAATGTTACCAAACATCTTCACACTAATGTAGTCGCCATCATCAAGACCGCCACCATGCCTAGCAACCACAGGAACCAATTTACGGTTCCCGTGTACTACTCCATCTGTAGCAATCTCTTCTTCAGACTTTAACTTAAAAATAGTAAAGCTAGTACAAAGCCAAATGAGTCTGTCTGAACCAGACACAACATCAGTTGATTCCTTTGTGATACCATCACGATTCAACTGTACAAAGCTCAAACATGGCACATCATACTTTACGCAAAAGTTATGTAGTTTAGTAATCTGGAATCCAAGCACCTGATATTCTTGCATGGAAGAACTAATGCTCTCGCCACCCATTAACTTTAGATAGTCATAGACTATTAAGCAATCGTTTGTCTTGCCATTCTCGTCAAATCCAACGTGCTGATAAATCCACTTACGTGCGATTGACAAAATGTTATCAAACGGTTGACCGGCAATACTAATGTAGTGGTATGGCATTTTCTCAAGCTCTTCAGCCGCAGCCTGAACCTTTTCTAGTTCAGTTGGGTTTTCGCCAAACTGACCAGTAGAAATTCTGCGAACATCAACACCACTTAGACACGCAAGAATACGATTCTGGTGATCCTGCCTACCCATTTCTGTATCAAGCATTAATACTGGAATACCTAGCTTGCCAGCAACGTGCATAGCAACAGCATCTCCAAACATGGACTTACCAACCTTTGGACGAGCAGCAACAAGATCAACAGACTTTCTTCTAAGCCCGCCACCAATAGCATTATCGTACTGTGGAAATCCGCTTGGAATACCAGCATAATCGCTTGGGTTTGAGATAAGGTACTCTACATAGTCCTTTACATCTGCACCAATAATCTCAGTCTTTTTGTCGGATGATTCATAGATTGATCCAGTGGCATCCAACAATGGCTCTTCAATTTTTGATACAATGTCAAGCACATCTTCATCACCAGAAATGTCACCTAACTGCTGAGAGCAGGCGGCTAATGTTTTCTGTAGTTGCCGTGCTAGTTTTAGCTTGGCAATCTTGGCGGCATGGGAGGCGACATTTTCTTTATGGATAGGGAAATTAAAAAGAGATCGGATAAAGCCAATCTCTTCTTTGTTGTTAAGCTGATCCGAAATTCCAAGATCGCTTGCTGCCGAGAGAATAGACGTTAAGTCTACCTTAGAGCCTTCCATGACAGACTTATGAATGCAGGAAAATAATACCTGATTCATAGTATCATTGAAGCAGTCTTCGTCTACGAAGTCTACCTCTAGATAGGCATCAAGACCGTACTGACATAACCCAGCCAGAACGGCTCTCTCTGCCGCAGGATTAAATAGTTGCTTTTGTGTTGTTTTCTTTTTCATCGTGACCTTATACATCTGTCGCAAATGTAATTATCACGGGCATGTGCTGGGTGAACCTCATAAGACTGGCTACACTTACCACATACCTGCGATACCTTCTTGAATGGCTTTCTCTTTCTTTCAGATGGAGAAACAGACGGAGTTGCTATATCCCTATCCGATCCATCGTCAACAAACTGTATTTCTCTCTTAACCTGATTTACAGGCACGGCAGAAGAACCCTTAGCCTCATCACGCACCATTGTGAAATCATCATTGACGTTTCTGGGAGAAACTGCCCGTGGTCTTTCTACAACTGGTTCTGGTGCTTTAGGCTTAGTGTCTGTCTCTCTCTTTGGAGTGCTAGACTCAAGACTATCCACCATGTCCTTCGCCATCATTATAAGCTCTGGATCGCCACTGTCAAGTGCCATTCTCATCAATTTTAGTGCTTCTTTAAGTGCCATCTTATTTTCTCCTGGCTAAATTGAGTAGGATATCTGATAGTTTTTTAATGTTGTCCACTTTGGCCTGAAGGGTTTCCACGCGAGCCTGAGCATTATTCTTGATCTTCAGTATCTCAGAAGCCAAGGGGTTTTCCCTAACACAGTTATAGTATTTCTCCTGCCATTTGGCATACTGCCCTCCATACTGACTTATTTTGTTGGCAATAATGTACCAGATACTTTCATCTGCCCATTGCAGCTTTACCTTTTCTGCTGAAAGCATGGACTCAAGATGATTAGAATACGAATACAAATCGTATGCATACTTATGGCATTGTGCGTATGTTAGAGAGTCTAACCTAGATCCATCAAGATTTAACGCTTCCTCTATGTCGTCGCTTATCTTAACTTCTCTTATGCCAATAGCCTTTGACCATCTATCAATGTTCTCTACAAATTCTTTAAATCTTTCTTCTCCACTCATCAATGTCCTCATCGTAGTTAAAGACTATTAGTGTAATGTCATTTATCTCACACCAGTTTCTCTTGTCATTATCTCTTGCTTTTGCACGATAGAAGTCTAGCTTGCTCTTGTAAAAGAACTTGTTAAACTTATAGTGTTGTTCGCCGTGAACCTCAACCAGTATCTTACGATTCGGAATAAACAAATCGCCTCGCAGTGTGCTTTTTCTATACTGGTCTTTGGTTCCAGGCAAAGAAACTTCTTGTAGAACTCTATCATGAGTAAACACCTCATCAAGCAAAGCCTTTGCCTTCTTGTGAAGTGCGGATCGTGACGACGCTTTAGCTTGGCAGTTGGTTGGATTCCAAACATATTCCTTGCCGTCTAGACCCTTAATGTTCATAACATCTCCTTAATCATTCTTTCTAGTTCTACCCCAACCTCTGGGTTCTCAGCAAAGAATCCGTAGAGATTATCCTGTCCCTGAAACTTAAAAGCCTTAGATACTGCTTCTGGATCAGAAACGTCAACATCTGGCTTGATCTTCTTGACTAGTTCTGGTAGTTCATTCATGAACGAACAAGTCATCCATGCTCCAGCCTTTTCAATCATGCCAACATCCATAGCCAGGATAATAACTTCTTGTACCTTATCAATCCCCTTGCCATATCTAATCCAGCTCTGGACATTACCTCCAGGTGGACCCATAGATGAGCAAACGATCTTCCAGTTTACAGCCTGACCAATTCTATCACCTTTGGTATTAACCCATGGGGTGACAGCAGAAACCTTTTCCCCGCCACCAGCTATTTCCATTCTAGTATCTGCCTGATACTGAATCTTATTGCCACCGTCTGCCATCTTGGCTTTACCAAAACCAGAAGTGTTAGCAATGTAGTGAGTAATAGCAATCACCAAGCCACGCTGCCGTGGCAATAACTGTCCCATCTTTTTCGTAAAGACAGACAGAATCTTAGGTAGACCCGCTCGTCCAGCACTCATATCTCCATCCAATTCCTTTGCAGGCATAAGAGACGATATGGAGTCTATGATAAGAACCGAGCCATGGAAATCTGGATGACTCATTAGCTTATAGGCAATGTCCAGAAAGTCTTCTGCCGGAATTGGCTTATCCTCTGGATGAATAATCTTCATCTTTGCTGGGTCAAGCTCTGGAACCTCAAAATTCATTTCCTTTAGTCGGCCCTCAACATCTAGATAGATAATTGGTCTGCCTTCCTTTTGGCAGTTACACGCTATCTGCATAGCGGTTGTGGTCTTGCCGCTCTTTGGATCTCCAGTAAGAGTTACCCATGAGCCTTCCCTGATGCCGCCACCAAGAGCAAGATCAATAGCGGGACTGACGCTTATAACCTTGAGATTCTTTTGCTCCTCTAGTAGTTCATTACCATTAATGATAATGTTTCCATATTCCTTGATCAACTTTTGAACGTAGTCATTTTCAATTCTGTTTTTTGCCATCGTCTGCCTTTCTGAGCCTGTTAACTAAGGAGTTTTTACTTCCGAATGATTTGCGAGGTTTGTATACAAGGTTATCAGTGTTCACAACAGTTTTGACTTTCTTCTTTTCCTCTGCTATTATTGCGGCACTTTTTTTGATACCTTCTTCAATCCACTTGGTAATCAATACAAATTTTTTAGAAGAGTGAAGAAAACCCAGCGAGTAGATACGTTTATTCGCTGGGCTCTTTAGATAGTGAAGTAAAGCCTCTTCGCCATACTTCTTTATAACTTTGTTAGCAACCCTGATCTGTACTTGGTACTCGTCCCTATAGGACTTGTTCCAAAACTTAAACTCAAGACTGCCAACGTTTTCACGTTCACGCTTACGCATACATAACATCTCTGCTACGTACTGTGCAGCAGAACAAGGCTCACCTGTTGAGATGCTTTTGTACTTCTTCGTGTTGCTTTTTTGGTGATCCATTCTTAAAAATCATGTGTTTAAGGTTTTCGGGCGTTAATACTCGCGTTCCTGTTTTTTGTTCAAGCTCTGAGATGGGCCATGTGTATTTAGAAATATCTAAACATGAACAGTCATCTCTTAGTAATCCAACAGTTAGTGTTTGAAACGATTGGGAGTGTGATCCGTCCATGGCTTGATCCTTTGCCATGCCACGCATTACCACAACCCCATCAAGCCCATCTGGGTCTTCAAAGAAAACCTCTGCTGGTGCTCCAAACATGTGTAGCTCGACCTTTGTTATAAATAGATCATTATCCTCACAATGCTTCTTCAAACGCAACCATGGGTTTTCAAAGCCTGGACGATCATAATCTCCGTACACTTTAGTCCCATCGTTTAAAGTAATCTGCCAGCTAATGTATAGCTTATTATAGCACAGATCCTCAAAGTATGGGTCAATGGATGTACATAGCATATTCTACTCCTTGATCCTATGAATTGCACTACGTAACTTACGAATGTGACTCATTGTCTTAGGCTCTTTCTTTCTCTTATCGTCTGCCGCAGAAGACGCATTCTCAGTCATGATTACAACACCATACTCTTTATTTCTGGCATATAGATCCATGTCTGTTGGCTTCTTAATAACCTCTGTCTTCTTATTTGCAGTAAGTGAATCACGATAAGCAGTTACAGCCTTTAGTGATCTTTCTAGCTCTTCGGATAGTTCCTCTGCTGACATCTTTAGATTCTCAGCAATGTATTCCTTATCTGAATTTGAAAGCGGTCCCTTCTTCATATCAAGAACTCCTCATTAAAAGTCTTCGGGCTTGAGTGTAGTACAATGTATTCTTGGTCTTTAGAAATTTCTCATAACGTTCATACGTCTTGGCATCAACCTTTCTAAACTTAAAAAGCTTTTGAGTCAGGTACTGCCTGGAATCTGTATGATGTGGATCAACCAATTCTCCACGGGCATACTTTACGAAATGATTTGTCTTACCGCTGGTGGTTACTAGCTTCACAACAGCTTGATCTTCCTTTTGGGTTGGCTTGCCATTCTTATCCAAGAAGACAATATCGGCAACATCTGGGTCTGGAAGATTTAGTCCCTTCAGGTCGTCTTCTGTTAGTCTATCCATTCGTTAAGTTTCTCCATTTTTGCCTTAAGAATCCTAATCGCCTCTGCCTCGTTTACTGCATTAAATGAGAACTGAGCTTTTGTAGTAATACCATACTTTTCTAGCAGTCTGTTTCCAATAATCTCTGGCTCAAGTAGCCCATCATTATTCATCTTGCGAATGTCCACTTTCATTGTCACAGTAACATTGTGTGGGCAGTCACGCCTAGCAATATGTTTTGACTCTTCATTCATCCCCATGATCAATCACCATTCTTAATCCAGTTTAGCTTTTGCTGCGGAGTCATCTTATTGATTCTACACTGCTCCTGGCGAACCTTGCGTCTTTCCTGCTCTTTTGGATTATTAATGTTATCAGCAGCTTGTTTGTCTTGTAGCTCATAATGACCCATATTTTGGGTATTTCTGTCTGCTAGATGCTGAACAGTGCCAGGATCGCCTCTGACGAAAAAATTTGGGGGCGAGATAAACACCTTGACTAGTTCGTTTTTCCCGCAGTGTGGGCATACGTGAACAGATGGTGCGTCGTGCGGCTGAAAGATCTCAGTATAGTAAGCACATTTCTCACATTCAAAATCATACGTTGGCATTTTGTTCTCCTTCAAATAATGGGAGGCTAACGGGTGCTAGCCTCCACATAGTAATCAATCAGAATCTCTGTTTTTTCACAGGCGAGCAATAATATCCGCAATAATTTTATTACGCACAATATCTGTTGGAGTTAATCTACATAGAGAAACCCCATTAATGTCTGACAGTCTGTACATACAATCATCAAGACCACCAATACAATTTTCTGGTAGGTCTGTCTGAGTAACGTCGCCATTAATAACAGCCTTGGAATCAATTCCAATTCGTGTTAAAAACATCTTAATTTGTTCATATGTCGCATTCTGTGCTTCGTCTAGTATCATAAATGTTTTGTGGAAATTTCTACCACGCATATATTCTAGCGGACAAAGCTCAATAATGTTCTTAGACTTAGCCATGTTAAAAGTATCTGGGGTCAGATATAGCTTCATTTCCTCAATAATTGGAATTAGGTATGGCAAAATCTTTTCCGTAAGTGTCCCTGGCAAAAACCCAAGACCGCGACCAGACTCTACCACTGGTCTTGTGATTACGATCTTATCAATCCTTTCCTCTAGCAAATACTGACAAGCCAAGCCCACTGATAATGCAGTCTTACCAGAACCGGCAGGACCACTACAGAATGTAACGTCAGAATTATTCATTGCTTTGATATAATCTGCTTGGTTACGGCTTTTTGGCTTGAGTACTTTCTTTGTTGGTGGAGCCTTTTTCTTTGCAGGAGTTAAAGGCGTTAGCGGTTTTTTTCTTGACATGTTTTGTCACCTTCTTAGGATGTTGTAAAATCATTGTTTTTGTTTTCGTAGGTTAATGTAATACTAGCATTTGAACCTCCCGCGTCTGCTCCGCTTTCTGAGAAATCTGATAGATAATTTTTAGCCCCAAGGTTAAAAGTAAAATCAGAGGTAACAATAGCAATAGATTTATTATCTGCTAATTCACTAGCTGGTGAATCCTTGCCAATATCAAATGTGGCAAAGTTATCACGTTTCAGACCAGTAAAAGAACATGAAATTCCTACTGGCATCTGTAGGAAAAAGTAATCATTTACATTCTCATCTGCATCATATCCAGACCATGGGCTTCCATAGTTAACAATATTAGTGTATGTAAACGTGAGTTGAATATTGATTTCCTGTATACCGTAGACAGTTTGGCTATCAACCTCTAAACCATTAGTAAATGCCGTGGTAACTTCAGAAGGTAATGTAGATGATAGAATATCTATGTATTTTCTTCGTAGTGTAGTTGCTGATTGTGGTGATGTTGGTAGCCCTGAAGCACCACTAGTTCCGTACTTTGCTATTCTTGACTCTAGTGTAATCTCTTCTGTAAGAGATCCCTGTGCGGTCATGGAATAGGATATGGAAGTTATTCTACATTTATAGTATGTTACAGTAGTGTATGACCCAGAATTGCCGATGTTAGAAGTATCATCTTGACCATAAACGATTGCTATATCTTTTGTGGCGAATGTACCTTTATCATAGCCAATATCTGCTATTACGTGACTTGCACATGGATGGAATAGACTATCTCCAGAAGAAAGAACTCTACTGATGTTTATAGTATGAGTCTTATCTTTGGTTTCATAGATAAATTTTTGATAGTGCCTGCCCTCGTCTGACTGAAATACCCTATCAATACTAGAGCTAACACCGACAGACTGAACACCATTTAAGAATGCTCCATCTACAGCAACGGCCTTACAGGCCCAAAAGATACGATCATTAGCCATGCTTAACGTCCAGTACTGCCAAAGCCCCCGGTCCCACGATCAGATTCATCCATAGAAGTGACCTCACCAATAGATACACATCCAATAGCCTGAACAAGAAGTTGTGCGATTCTATCGCCAATTTCTATTACTACTGGCTCATCTCCATGATTCTGTAGAACAACGCAAACCTCGCCTCTGTATCCAGAGTCAACAACCCCAGCAAGTGTGTCGATGCCCTTCTTAACTGCCAATCCAGACCTGGGCCAAATGAGCCCAACATAACCAGAAGGTATGCCAAGCACAAGCCCAGTTTTTACCATGGCTCTTTTACCTGGATCAATTACTAAATCCTGCACAGAACAAAGATCATAACCAGCATCATCTGGGTTTGATTTTCTTGGCATTTGTGCCGTCTTAATAAGTCTTAAGACTTTTAGTTCAGTATTTGTAGACGTTGGAACAACAGTAACACCATGTGAAAAAATGTTTGTCATAAAGTCCTTTCTTATGTTTATCTAATTTCGCAGCTTCCACCTGAGCAAGCCCATTCCTGTTCTGCTTTGACGTTGTTTTCCTCTTCGATTACTTCTGTATAATCAACGTCTGTATACTCTCTCCGCATGTCAACCCATTCTTTCCATACGAATACATCCTTCATGCAGTATGTTAGCATCTTTAGGTCGCCATTCATGTACTTATCAGCAAAACGTTGGCATCGCTCCAGATACTCCTGCTTGTCTTTGCCCTTAATCTTTTGACCAAAGCCAAGCAGACTATCGCAGGCTGCCCATAGATTATCCTCAAACAATCTTAGGCCAACTTCAATAAGACCGCTAACAAAAAGTGAAGCATCACCATAACGTTGTACCTGTTCAGTTGGCAGATAGACAGTAGTGAATGGTGCTTGTGCATAATCTTTATCACCAGCAATTGGAAGTAGCGACACACCACAGAAATACTGTCTGTTGTCATACAGGAAGTTTGTAACTTCTTCCCATTCATCTGGCTTTACATTGATAGTGTTGGAAACATTGTGAACAAGCCACTTCTGAGTGCATAGCTCAGGATTAGTACCATTTACAACCCAGCTCTGCTGTGTGCTTTTCACATAGTTTAACAAGTCTACAGCATCAAGCTGATTCTTGGTCTTTGACCCGTCTGGAACCTCAACACAGAATGATACAACATCATCTGAGTCGTTATTTGACCATACGCTTTCTTCACAAGCTCTTGGGTTCTTGCCTCTGAAGTGCTGATAAATTGGTTCCATCTTGTTGGCCTGAACGCGACGAATGTAACGCTTGGCGTGATGTGGGTGAATACCAGACGATGTTCCAAGAATACAACTGGAAGTGCCTTCTGGCTTAACACATGTTGTACGTGCCGCTTGGTTAATACCAATAAGATGGGCAACCTCCTCGTTGGTTTCTCTTACTATTGTAGCACCACGCTTCTGAATTTCTGGATCTAGACAGATCTCATGTTGTTCCATGATACCAGTCATTGAAACACCAAGCAGTGCTTCTCTGGCGATAATACGCTCAGATACTTCACCCAGATATGGGAAAGTACTAAATCCAGCTTGAAGTGTACCAATGATAGCAGCAGACACGCAAGCATCATAAAAGTCTTGCTCTGTCTTGACCTTGGCACAGTTAATAGTTGACAGATTACATGCCTGCCAACCAGTTTCTCCGGTCTTTTCATCAACAGGCCACATGCCAATCTCAACGCATGGATTAACAATAAGCTCAGTTGAGTCTGACCAAATAAACCCAGGCTCTCCAAATTCCTTAACAGAACTCATTAGTTCTGAAAATTCTTCCAGAGTGGTTTTATCTCTTAGCAAGAGAGCAGAATTGTTAGATCTACCTCTTTGTGGATTTTCTATAAACCAATTTCCTGTCTTAGCCTTTGCCATTTCTTCGTCATCCGGCGAGAACACGCAGATAGTTGCACTCCTACGAACCCCACCGCTAATAACAGCATCAGCAGCGTACATAACAATATCATATGCATCAACCGACTTTAGTCGATCACCTCCGTTTTTAATAACTCTCTCAAAAACTTTTTTGATGTTGTTTAAAGCCTTTTTAAGCGGTTCTGGTCCCGGTGCTTTTCCTCCACTTGATTTGAGTAGTGATCCAGCGGGTCTAATCTGTGAATAATCAAACGTAACATTCTTAGCATTATAACCTGGAAACAACTCGCAATCATCAAAATAACTGCTAACAAGAACCCCAACTGCATCTGACCATCCTTCTATTGAGTCTTCTATAACGAACTTCTTTGAGCCGCTCTTGCTCTTTACGAAATTTGGTAGTTTTCCTACGTGATGTGTTTGTACTGAAAACCCAGTGCCACATCCGCATAGCAGGAGATACATACACTCCTGAAAAAATCGTGGCCTATCGGCGTATGAGGCAATACAATTGTAAATACGTGCGTTATGCTTGAACACAGGGCTGCCACCAAACTGTAACGCTCTCTGTGATCCTAGAATCTTTTTCTTTTTCATGTCATCATAAGCACGATTGATAAGATCAGCAATCTTACCATCAGCATCCTGCTCTGGACTAGCATATGCGTCCAGCATCATCTGGCGAACGCGATCAACTGCTTCCTGCCACGTTTCGCGTCTCTTCTTTTCTGGAATCCATCGGGCATACTTAGATACAAAAGTGTAGTTCATCAATGATTTTAGTGACATGGATTCCTATTCTCCTTCATTTATCTTGTTCTTCTTTAAAATAACGGTTGCGTCATCAACCTTAAATGTTATACGAACCGTTTGACCATCATCTTCGACATCTATATTATCAACGATTGTCTTCACTTTGTCAACCATTTCTTTTTCGATGCCGAAGTGCTTACAAATAGACTTGATTAATCTTTCAATCATTATTCCTTTTCCTTATTCATGGATTCCCATCTGCGTATCATCGTGTCAAATTTCTCTACAATAAGATTGTTGATTGTCAATTTGCAGTCTAAGACATTCTCTTCGATTTTGTCTATCTTTATTTCTAGTTTTGATTCTATTGAAGTAACTTTTGACTCAAGAGAGCTTAATCTTTTGCTGAAAGCATCGTTCACTTTTGACTCCAAAACTATAATCTGCTTGCCCATAGAAATAATCTGCAACGACACCCATGCCACGAATGGTATGAAGGCTAATCCTAAACCTTCTAGTATTGAATGTGCTGATTCCCATGTCATTTTAAATATTCCGTTCTGTTGTGTGTGATTGTGTGATTAAGGAAGGGCATGGGGAAGAAATGCCTCCCCCATGCCTAAAATCTAACCTTGCTAACTATCAGCCAGTGATTGGCTTATAGTCGAAGAAGTCACCACCAGTGGCGACTGAAAGATCAACGAAGTCCGTCTTCATTACCAATTCACCAGGAATTGCTCTTGTTGGATTGGCTGCGGAGTCGCTAAAGCGAGCATCTGAGCCAGCAACTGGATCAAGCATATCCTGTGTGGATAGGGTTGGAGGAGCAGCGGAAGCAGAACCACCGGAGGTGATTGCTGAAGTCCACTGTCTGCGGCTGCCAAGCTTCGCACCAGATGCCTTAACACCGAGCCATGAGAAACGATTAGTTCTCCACATGGTTAGTAGTTTAGCACCAAAGTCATGTACGAACTGGGCAATAGGACGACGCCTTGAATCAGCACCAGGAATGAGTAGTGATGTATTTGCAACACCTGAAAGGCTTGTTGCAATTGTCATCATAACCCATTCTGATGAATTATAAGCAAAAGTTCCACCAGATAGAACCTTCTGGGCTGCCACTAGACCATTGGCAAGTGCCTTTGGACCAGGAAGAATACCAGGATCAACGGCACTATCCTTAATCAGTAGAGACTTAGTAATAACTGAACCAGTTGTTCCGTTGCCTAGAATTGTACCACCCTCAGTGGTAGCAGTAAAAGCACCGTTTGCTGTGTTCTTTAGATGTGAATTTGAACTAGGTACTGCCATCGGATTACTCCTTGAAAAAAAATTGTACAAAGTTCCAAAATAATCCGCTTGTAGTCCATGTCCTAAACATTAATACACAATTTATGATTTTTCATAGACCGTGTTGTGAGTATTATTTACCCTAATAAAGGTTGTCTTCTTGCCAAAATCCTTAATAGAACCAGCACCAATATACGTGCCTACACTTCTAAGACCGCCAAGAATATCAGAGATTACTTCGTCAGTAGTTCCCTTGTATGGAATTCTAACACACTTGCCTTCACTGGTTCTATAGTTGGCAACTCCACCATTATGCTTATCCATGGCCTCTTTGCTTGACATACCATAAAATTTCAGTGCTGTTTTCCTCTTGCCATTACCAGTTGATGGGTCAAATGGCTGCCAGAATTCTTTCTGCCTGTGAAGACATCTGAATTCATACTCCCATTCGCCCTCACAGCAATCAGATCCAGCCAACATACCACCAAGCATTACGAAGTCAGTATTAGCTCCAAAAGCCTTACAAACGTCAGCAGGAGTCTTACAGCCACCATCGCTACAGATATGAGCATTAACACCATGGGCGGCATCAGCACATTCCATAACTGCACTAAGTTGAGGGTAGCCAACTCCAGCCTTTAATCTTGTCGTACAAACACTTCCAGAACCAATTCCAATTTTGACAACATCAACGCCACCATGGAGAACTAATTCTTCTACCATTTCTGGTGTAACAACGTTGCCAGCCATTATTATAACATCAGGATGACGCTCTCTTATAAGACTTAGTGTTTTGACAAACTGCTCAGTATATCCATTTGCAACATCAACGCAGATGTTAAGACTTCTATCTAGCCTCGTAAAAACCTCCTCCATTTTATCAAGATCATTACAACTAGTACCAGTAGAATAAAACACAAGATCATTATTACTACCCTCTTTCTCAAAATACTCGACATACTCATTTATAGCATAGTGCTTATGAAGACATGTAATACATCCTCTTTGAGAGAGAGCGTCTGCCATTTTCATGGAACCAGTTGTATCCATATTCGCCGCCATAACTGGAACACATTCAATTGTTCTAGGGGAATGTGGGAATATGAACTTTCTGTAGAGATCTACATCTGCTCTACTAGTAAGGAAAGACCGCTTAGGTCTAATCAAAACATCATCAAAGTCTAGCTTAACGTCTTCAATAATCTTCAATTGTGAACTCCTTTAAATTAAATGTCAAAAAAGTACCATCTATTTTGATTGTCAAAAGTGGGAGAGCTATTTACGGATTCCAAGTATCGCTTTAACTCTTCCCAATCACTAAAAATCATATTATGAGGTATGGTTCCAAACAGCCAATCTGGGGCTTGACTTTTACCCTGCTCCACATGAACTAATATGGGTTTTTTCTGCCTATTCGCACAAAAAATTTCCTCATACGTGCCGCATGGATGGACTGATAAATCCAAGTTGACAATAATGAAATCAGAAATGTCTACCATTCTTAGGTCAACAGATCTAATGTTCTTCATGATTGAGGCTAATTCATCATACTTTCCTTGAGACTTTAGCTCCTTTTTGAGTATGTGAGTAGTCTCATCTTCCACGCCAATTTTGCATGGCTTACAGGTAGGGTTAAAGACCGTGACACCAAGATTGGTTAGGAACGGAGTAATATACTCCCTCCACTCAACGCCACGATCCTTCACCCTATCCATAGCCCCAACTAAATAAACACGTTGTCCATTTAGTCTGTTCATACATCTCCTCAATTATTGTTACACTCGTCAATAGCCTGATTGATTCTTCGCCGTGCCGTTTCACGGGAATAACCATTGGCCTCGCCAATCTCTTGAATTGTCATGTTGCCATAGTACCTCTGGCGTAGAATTTCTGCTGACTCTGGCTGAATGCTGTTCAGAATGTCGAATGCTTCCGAACCAGAGTAGTCATGGTACACCTTTTCAATGTCCTCAGTAGCATAATCACGCTTCTTGGAATTCTTCTTCAGTTGATTCTTAAAAGCGTAATTTAGCTGCTGATAAAGATAGGATGTGAACTTAGCCTTTCTATCTGGGTCATACTTTTGTGTGCATCTCCACAAAGTGGTGAGTGAGATAGACGAAATGTCATCTTCATCTAGAAAGTATCTGTACTTATTTCCAACACTCTTCATTATCGAACGCACACTATTGTCACTCAAGCAATCGTCAATATTAAGCATATAATGCCTCCTCAAAAAATTAGTCGTTATTGTGAATAATGATCCCTCCAACCATATTCTTTAGTGCGGTAAGTTTGGCTACGCTATCCAAATAAGCCTTGTTCATCTCGTTTGAACTCACGTACTCAACTGACCCGTCCACTAGGACCATTATAGACCAAAACTTTTCCTTGTCAAGCTGGCTTTTCACCAAATCCACGGTTTCGCTGACATTTATATCCGACAGAATTTCCTCCTCGGTATATGTGCAAAGCCCTTCTTCAATATCCTTACGAACGTCGCTGATCTCAAAAAGCTTGGCAACGCCCACAAAGAAGGTATATCGACCTAAAACCCTCAAAGCTTCAACGCCTTCTATAGACTCGATAAGGTCTGCCATAGACCCCTTAATCTCAAAATTTGTGTAGCCTAACCAGCAATCCCATCTTTTTGACGGGAGCATGAAAGAATCTTCGTTGAATATTCCAACAGGAGTTTCTATCATCTCTTTTTGTGGCATGAAAAACATGCCTGGAGGACCAAGGGCGTCATCCATGTCGTCTTCCATTTCTTCTTCATCAGAATCTAACAGTTTATCTTGCAATAAAGAAGACAGAGATGGTCCCTTTTGGGCTTTAATTTCTTCCTCGATTACATTCCAGCTTTCCCATGCAATCTTTTTTACTTTTGGCTTTGTGTACATGTGTATTCTCCGTTAAATTGCTTTCGTAGGACGGATTACTACTTTGTCGTCTCCAGATTTATTCAATACCTTTTCATGAATACACGCTAATACTTTATTGAATGTTTCTAGCTTGTTACTTAATACACATTGCTTGTATAGGGAAGTAACCATTGTGTCTACTAAATTTTCATGCTTTAGCTTATATAGAACATCGCCAAGGGCTTCTACACCAGCCTCATCTTGGTCCCAATCACATAAAAATGAGATTACGCCTTTCTGGTCAACATACAGCATAAGCTCGCATCGTGTTGATAGTTCACTTTCTACGCGACCAGACATATCCTGGTCTGAGTTTGAAGGCGATGATTCTTTCGTGTCTTTCATTAAATCTTACTCCCGAGTTCTGTCCACAAAAACTGCCACCCTTATTCATTCCTCTGATTGCTGGAGTCATGCAGACATAAATAGCTTCGCATGTGTCTGGTTCTGGTTTCCAAAAATCAGCAAGCTCAATGTAAGCCCATTCATAAGCAACATCGAAATGCTCTTCCCATAACTCTTTTAGTGTTTCTTCTTCGTCTTTAGATGAAATGTACTTAATTGGTATTTCGTCATTGTCATCAACGTACACACTAAAGAATCTATCGCTCATCATGTCAGCATTTCTGTCTTGATTAGCGACAATTAAACTAACCCTCGTCTTCATTAACATCCCCCATCTGCCCAGTGGAGGCACGTACAACAGCCTCCTGCGTTAAACTGCTAGTCTCATATGCCTTACCAACATCATTTAACACTTCCAGCGACATCTTAGCCATTGTGTAGCTACGGATAGCCCTATCCATCTTCGCTACAGCATCCTTTGATGTTTGATCCTGAACGGCTATGTTCATGTCAAAAGCTGCCTTTGTCATTGCGTTTTCGTATTCGCTCTTCAAAACACCAAAAATATCCATTCTAGTCCTCCATTGAGTATCTGATCCCTTAATACTTATCAATTGTTTTTGGCTACTTTGCCTATAGCATGTTTCTATCTTTGTAGAATTGTGGAATGCTAAATTTTCTCTCGCCCCAGAAGTGGACGAATACAGAATTGTATGGAAAGCTACTGGTATACCCATCCAACTCACAAAAGTTGACTGGGATAAGAGATTTATCATAGACGCATTCATCATTGAAGGTGTAAGAATCTCCGACTTCAATGTCGCTAGCTGCTTCAACAGCTTCTATAACGGTTTCCTCTATGAATCCGATTGCTGGATCAGGTGGATTCTCTAGAAAGTTAACTTGACTTAAGAGTACCTCCCTGAATTTTTTAGCACAGCTTTTTGAAGCTATTACGTTGGACGCATTAGCCTTGAATCGTTTGTATTCTGGGGATATCTTAGAACCAATAGCTCGCTCTAGATTATCAAGCATTCCTAGTTTAGTACGATCCCAATCACGATCAAGATAAAAATCTTCCTTTGCCCAAACATAAAGCCTATCATCTGGAAGATAGAACGTGTCAAACACGTTCACATCCATGTTGCCAATTACCATATCTAAGTGCAGCCAATAGAATAGATCGTGATCAGACTCACAAAAATCTAGTAGTGCGGCAATAGCACTTAGTGTGTAGACTGAGTGATTTTTTGAATGAATGTCTTTATCTGGCTCGATAGTCGATAATATCTTAGACATCCATTTATGCTCAGTATCAATAACTTTAAGATCAATAGAGTTGATACGGCAGTATTCACTTATTTTCTCTCTCTGGACTTCTGTCCATTCTCTTCCATCAAAATGACCATGACCACCCTCTCCAGTTCCCCAGCCATAGGATGTATAGATGACGTTAGACATTCAAGCCTCATTTCTGAAGATGCCAAGCAATCCCATAAAATAGTTCAGCTAGCAAACCACGCTCCTTAACACCTAGCATGGCTAACTCATCTCCTGTCTGACTCTTGAGAACAGAAAGAATAAGCTGGTCTAGCCCAACATACTTATCATTCAATGAGCCACCAAAAAACCCACGGGCATACTCAACATATAGGTCATTAAGTTCTTGTGTATTCATGTCTTGGTATTTTAGCATTCTATCACCAAGAACCTTATGGAATACAGCGATATCTATCCTATCATCTTTATCTGTCACGATAGCCTTAATGGGACTGACTAACTCTGAAACCTTTTCGCTTGGTTCGTCTACGCCGACATCAACAACCTCCACATTAACCACATTCTTTAGTAGATCGCCAAGACCATCTAGTGATAGATTATTACCAAATCCACCAATAATGATAAGAATAAGACCAATGACAAGGGTTAATCTTTTATTCATTCTCTTCTACCTTTATTAGCATAGGAAAAACTTCTTGTAGCTTACTATGGGCCTCTTCAAGACCAGAAGCCTTTAATGCATCTGACAAGGCATCCCACTTACGCACAAGGGTAGTAAGAGTTTCCTTCTTTGCCACGACAGACTTCTTTGACGAAAACATTTTCTTAATGCCTCCAAGGAAACCCATAGCGTCGTCCTTTACGCTATAGATTACCAGGACTGCACCAAGGGTAATAGCTACAATCTGTAGCGGATTCATTTCCATTGGTTAACCCCTTTTTAAAAATTACTCAGTAACGTTATTCCTGGCCCACTTAACGAGCGTATCAAGACCAACAGCAATGACAGGAACGAGCATAACGCCCATGTTTCCTAGATCAACTGATGAAATGTTCTCACCAACGTATGCTAGTGCAGCAGCAAGACCGACTAGAGCGGCATTCTTGCCAAGGTTAACAAGGTCGTTTCCATTAAGTGAGAATGACTTTGAATCTGGTACTCTTACATTAGCCATTTTAGTTCTCCTACTAGTGTGATTGAATAATTAAATCGTGCTTCTCGGCATGAAAAGGACACATATCCTTTTCCCCATCAACGATCAGAACACCAATACCATCACAGTCGCAGACATCTGGGTCTGGATGTGGGGTTTGAGTGATCTTTTCTACTGGTGGCTTTTCTTCCTCTGGTTCTGACTTTGACTGTTCCACTGCCCCACCCGAATGGAAAGGGCATGGAGTCTTATGTCCATCACCATGTGTAATAGACCCAGTGCCTTTACATGGGCATTTGGCTGGATCTTCATTTGGCTTTGGATCTGTATCATCTGGAGTATTGCCCAAAACCTTTGCTTCTGCATTGTCTAGTGCTTGATTTGCCTTATTAATTTTCTCGCTAAGATCAACTGGTGATACTACAGTTTCACTTGAGCATGAAGGCAGTACAAGTGCTGAGATTGCTATCAATGAAAAAAGTCTACGTTTCATAATTAAAATACCTCGTCTATTGTCCACTCAACGTTTCGTGGTGGGAAACCATCTACATCGCTAAACACCCAAGCACCACCGCCTCTGAGCATTCCTGCGGCATCACCCTGACGAATCCAGAAACTACCGTCTGGTTGGTCAAGTCTTTTAGGACCGCCATTCCATTGGCCCCATGAATTTTGGACCAAGAATAATGTCTCGTTATAAATCTCTTTAGAGTCATCCATCGCAACCCA
>Ga0070751_1000599_pt1 | contig 22199 bp, 28 predicted proteins | sample VirMetDEL_Aug_28_FD_78514 | JGI IMG/M metagenome (GOLD analysis project Ga0070751, IMG submission 78514) | Aqueous microbial communities from the Delaware River and Bay under freshwater to marine salinity gradient to study organic matter... | ecosystem: Environmental > Aquatic > Marine > Coastal...
ACAACAGGTACTTCAGGTACTTCGGGAACTACACCACCTTCAGCTGATTGCGCTGATAGCGTTAAAATTTTTAGTCAAAGTGTAGATACTACTGGATATTCTCCAATGGGGGTATTTGCTACTTCTAGTGATGGCTCTTGCATTTATCTCTCAGCTAGCCATGATTTCTTCATATCTAGTATAAATAATGGAGGAATTGATGGAGGAGATACCCAAGAATTTGTTTTTGCTGATACAGGATCACTCAGTACTCATGCCTTAGTTACTAGAGCCCCATTTAGAATGCAAACTGGGTCATACACAATAGCTTCTGCTAGTATGATGTATAAGTATAATTATATTACATCTGTTAATGTAGGAAGTATACCAGTTGGAAATTTAGATCTAATTACATTTAAAGTACCAGACACTGTATTTAACCAAGAAAGTGCTCCTTTAGGGGGTAACAGAGTAATACATCCTTTCTCATCATCTTTTGATTACATGCAAGTTCGTCATTATGCTAAAACTACTCCTTCTACCCCTTACACTAGAATTCAATCATTTACTCACACATTAGTATGGACAAGGGAAGATCAAACAGGAGAAGGAACAGCAACCAATTTAACTATTAACACAGTAGAAGATGCAAAATTTCCTAGTAACGCTTCTATTATAGATGCTGGATCTGTTACCGCCTCATTTGATGTAGATGGTAATATAGTATTAACTGCTTACCATTATAATGTAGATTATGTAAATCACCACTTTGATTATACGGTAATGGGTGATGTATCTAAACAAGGAACATAATGCCCTTATATAATAAAGATAAACAAGGAATTAAATTAACACCTTCAGGGGAATCAGGAGTAACTTACGATACCCAAACCCCAATGAGAAGTTCATACAGTGCACTTGGAGATTTTCAAAATGTGTGGCATTATAAACCTATATACAATATTATTAAACCTACTGTTAATAGTGTAGACTTATTTACTTTACGTCAAGGATATTTTACTATTAGTGATAATAGAGAATTCACTATGTTACACATGTACCTTTCTGTGATAAGCCCATCCACTAGAGGAACAACCTCAGGTGCTGCTTTTGTAGAATATAAATATTTTACAAATGTTACATCATTTAATTCAGGAACAGGTACTGGGGAAACCGTAGATGCTACTATGTTACTAACCATAGAAAACAACAATGGAAACATTGGTATTTATCCTACAATAGGAAATCAAGGGGTATCATATAATATTAATGGAACTTTAGGAACTACAACTTTTACAGTACATGGGGAACCTAGTGCTTTTATTAGAGGAATATATTCGTACATATGAGTAGTTATGAAAGAATAGGATTTCAAGTAGAAAACGCTACAACATCATCAGTAGCCACTACAAATTTTACCCCAGTTATAGGAAGCTATACTAGTAATGAAGTTTTTTTGCAGGGAGGAACCGTTACTCTTTCTCTTTTTTTATATACCCCTAATAATACTAATCTTGATGGAATTAATACTTTTTTTAAATTACCTTATAATACTTTTATATTAAAAGGAGTACTTTATGAAGAACAAGCCCAAGGTTCTTCAGTACCTCCTACAGGATATACTATACGATTTACTAAAGATTATATGCTTAGTATTCTTTCACCCAATCCACAACTTATTAATACTACCTCTGGTTTTCTAGTTGAAAACACTGAACCTTATGTTGAAATACACGCTACAAACCCAAATTATTCCTACCTAGCAACATCTATTATTGTTAGTTCTACTGCATTAAATACAACTATTACACCCTCAAGAATTACTTTAGGATTTAATCTTACACCTACAGGAATATCAAATAGAAGTAATTTAAGTACTAAGGGACATTATATTTTTATGTAAATGAATACTTTAAACAGAATAGAATTACACAGTTCTTCAAGCACTTTTAGTGATATAGGACAATCTCCTTATACCCCTATAATACAAGGGTTTTCTACTATTATAGATGAAAGTCAAAGTACTAATAATTTTTATACTTATTTAACAATAAATCCTATAGAATTTTCGCCTTCAGATAATAGATCATATACAGCATTAGTTGAAGGACAAATTAAATCTTTAGATTTAAATAAAAATTTTGGGCTTAATTTTAGACATTATATTATAAGGAGTGAAAATGAGGATAATATTTCCTTTGATTTTGAAGCTACAATACCTAATTCTATTAACCCCGCTTTTTGGGATATTTATAATATAAACCCTATTATCCCTACAACAGAAGCCTCTAACTATCAAGAAGTAACAATAAACTTAGACGGTGAATATGTTTTTCAGTTATATTTATCACCAGATTTCGTTTCAGCTTCAATATCTGGAATGTATTATATGTTTTAAAAAATGCCAGTATTTAACAATTTAGGTTTAACAATTGCTTCTTCAGGATCAGAAATTACTGCTTCTTTCCCTGTACTAGATGTGTATTTTAATTCCCCTAGTTATGGAGCTTTTAATCCTGCTGCTACTATAGGAAGTATTCAAGCCCAAGTAATAAATTATAACAACTCAGGCTCAGCGGGTGAAATTTTATTTAATGTAACATCATTAGAAAATTCAGGTTCTTCAGGAGTACCCGTTTTAGTTATAGCTGCTACAGGTAGTAATAATGAACCTAGAGTAGGTGTGGGATTTACAGGAAGTGAAAGACCCATTAAAGCATTTGATGTAAAATCTAAAACAGACACAGCTGAAGGTACCGAATTTTTAATACGATCCTCAAGATTAACAGAAGGGGCACAAATAGGAGATTTAGGGGGATCTATAAGATTTGTTATTGACAGCTCATCTTTTGGAGATATTACATCATCAGGTTCAGTTGCCGAAATAGATAGTATAGTTACAGATGTAACGTCTAATGGAGTTCGTGGGGATTTATCTTTAAAAATTGGAATACAAAAAGAAGGAAACCCCACTGAAGTTATAAGGTTTAGAAATAATGATGGTGCCCCACTTGCTACCCTTACAGGAAGTCTTGTGACAAGTGGTTATATAAGAAGTGCAGACGAAATAATTGTAGGAGATGTAACTATAGACGGAACAGGAGTTAGCGCTAATAGTTTTACAGCCTCTGCTGATATAAGTGCAAGTGGAGCTATACTTACTACAATTGCAGGTCCTAGTGATCAATTAGTAGAATTAGGAAATTATCCTATAGGATATGATGTAGCCTCAGCCTTCCCTATTACGGGCTCAGGGATTATAGTTAGTGCTTCTACTTTAGCTTCTAATCATTATAATATGATTAAAGTAGGAGATATTGAGCTTGTAGATCTTAAGTCACTAATCAATCCTAACACATTTTTAATACACAACGTAGACCAATTCTCAATCACCTCAGGAAGTGATTCAGGGGATATTGCTAGTGCTAATTATTTAATGACTCACACTGGTGAATCTTTTGTATTACATAATAATGGAAGTAATATGCTTTCTATTACTAATGGGGCAGTATCATTTACAACTAACACTACACAATTTACAGTACAAAACAGCACAGGAGATATAAATTTAATCCCTGCTACTGGAGATGTTAAACATCGTGTTAATAACACAGCTACTACTAGTTCGGTTCATAGTTTTTCTGTATATGATGCCGACCCTTCTACTACTACAGGGGCATCAGTTAAAAACCTACCAGCTTCAGACGTAATTCTTAAAGGTACAATAATATCAGGTAGTTTAGTATACTTTGGAGAAGAAAGTGGTGACCTAAGTACAGGTGTAAGTAATGGATATCAATTCTCGTATGGTAATGGTGCTACAGGCACTATTGGTATACCAGTCCCAGTTGATTGTTATGCTAAAAAATTAATGTTTCAAGCAGAAACTTTTGGAACAAGCTGCACTATAGACTTATATACAGGATCGATAACAACAAACCCCGCCACAGATACAGGAGAAGGTATGACTATTACAGGTACTGAGCACGGTAAAGTAGTGGACATAAACCCCGTATTTATTGCTGCAGGCCATTATCCTATATTTAGAACTACAGCCACTTCAGGTACCTATGGAAATGTAAGAGTAGGAGTATTTTTAGAATACCCCATGGAAATAGGAGTTTAACTTGTTTTTTTAAATTAAAGTTATTATATTATAAGTTATGCAAAAGTTACTTTATGTAACCCCCCACTTATCAACAGGAGGGTTACCACAATACCTTTTAAAAAAGATAGAGCATTTTAAGTCTCAATTTGATATCTATGTAATAGAGTATCAAGATTTAAGTTGGGAATATGTTGTTCAAAAAAATAAAATAAAACAATTACTAGGGGAAGATAAACTTATCACATTAACTAAAGATAAACAAATTATATTAGATCATATAAAAAATATTAATCCTAATATAATTCATTTTGAAGAAATCCCTGAACATTTTATAGATCCTCTTATATTACAAAAAATATTTAGTTTATCCCAATATTCTATTATATCTACTACTCATTCTTCAAATACAAATCCTTCTACTCTAACTTCAACTCCTGATAAATTTATTTTAGTATCTGAATGGAGTAAAAATAAATTTGAATCTGTAGTAAATGTTCCTTGTGACATTTGGGAGTATCCTATTGAGGATTTAACCCCTAATAAAGAAAAATACCAAAAAGAATTAAAATTTGATCCTAATTATAAACACATAATTAACGTAGGATTATTTACCCCTGGTAAAAATCAAAGTGAGGTATTTAAAGTTGCTAAACAACTTGTAGATAAAAATATAATATTCCACTTTATAGGAAACCAAGCAAGCAATTTTGAAGATTATTGGGGTCCTCTAATAAAAAATAAACCTAAGAATTGTAAAGTATGGGGGGAAAGAAATGATGTAGAAAAATTTCTACAAGCAGCTGATCTATTTTATTTTAGTAGTATTCTAGAATTAAATCCTTTAGTAGTTAAAGAGTCTCTTTCTTATAAACTTCCTGTTATAATGAGAAAACTCCATACGTATGAAAATACTTACGATAATAATAATCTAATAACTTTTATAGATAATAATTTAGAAAAAACTAAAAGTATAATTTTAGAAAAATTAAAGTTATGATATATGACAATTTAACAAAAAAGCATTCTTACACAGTTAAAGATAAAATAGATATTTCTTTTATAGACGGTGCAAAAGTTGCAATTACTAGTCCTTCCAAAACCAATTACACAGTTAAATTTTTTAACCATAAAAATAATGATTTAGTATGGGTAGATACTATAACAGATGGAATGTGGACTAAACCTAGTATGATTTATTTTGTAAAATGGAGAGTAGAAGTTTGGAAAGATGATATTAAAGTAAAAGAACATATATTTAATTGTAAAAATAAAAGAATTTATATACATTTAGATTCTAAATCTTTAGGGGATACTATAGCATGGTTTCCTTATGTAGAAGAATTTAGAAAAAAACATAAGTGTGAAGTAATTTGCTCAACTTTTCATAATGATTGGTTTTATAAACAATATCCTGAAATTAATTTTACGGATCCTGGTAGTGTGGTTCATGATATATATGCTTTATACCGAATTGGATGGTACTACAATAAAGACAACACTCCAAAACTATCTTCAAACCCTACAGACTTTAGGAAATACCCTTTACAAAAAACTGCAAGCGATATTTTAGGGTTACAGTATAAAGAAATTAAACCTAAAATTTATGTAAAAAATCCAAATAACAATATAAAAGAAAAATATGTTGTAATAGCCCCCCATGGAAGTAAACATTCTTCATATTGGCATTACGAACAAGGATGGCAGTATATAATAAATTGGCTAAATAAAGCAGGATATAAAGTAGTTTTATTATGTCAAGAACCTTTAGGAGATGCTTGGCACGACTCTAAATTAGGGGGTACACTGCAAAATGTTATAAATAAAACAGGTGATATCCCTCTCCAAGAAAGATTTACTGATATACTAAACGCAGAAGCTTTTATTGGGATAGGAAGTGGATTGTCATGGATAAGTTGGGCATTAGGTACCCCTACTGTACTAATTTCTGGGTTTAGTGAAGAATACACTGAATTCCAGGACTGTGAAAGGATTAGTGCTTCTCCTAATGTTTGCAGTGGATGTTTTAATACTCATAGATTAGACCCTGGGGATTGGAAATGGTGCCCCCACCATAAAGATACAAACAGACATTTCGAATGCTCAAAATCTATAACCCCAGATTTGGTTGCTGATGCCCTTGTTCGTATATTGGGATGAATGTTTTGGCTTATAGAGAATAACGAACAATTAGCCCAACTTAGAGAAAAAGGATTTAAAAAAGTTTTTGTTGAACCTATATGGTCTAATGAAAACGTTCACCCTTACCATAGGGGAATCCAAGGGTTTTATATTAGGGAAGTAAACTATAAAAAAGGATTTATAGTTGTACTACAACATAGCGAAACCACTAGTTGTGGTATGGATGAAATTTATGATCTAATATATAGTTTTGATGAAATATTTGTAAGGGATAGGAAAGCATTTTTAAATATAGCGCCTAATAAAAAGCTTAGCGACATAGACTATATATATCCTACAGATATCCCAGACTCATTCCCATGCCACGATTTTTTCTATAGGCAATACCCTAACATAGCCAATATAGGTAGCATCATTCCCATAGTAAAGCATTATGAACGTTGTGAAACGATATTCAACGCGGTTAAACATGTGTTTTCTATGGAGAAACCACCACACTTTGAGTTTTATAACACCAAAGCTACAAATGTGTTTTATTGGATTGAACAAGAGGGAATTAAGGTAGATCCCGAGTTATTTGAAAAGTATTTTAAAGCTAATGTGACTCCTTGGGATCATGTTTATACGTGCTTTAATTTAAAAACAACTACTACGCGACCCTCAAACACTTATGGTGGTGTAAATTATATGGCGTTGGATAAAAAAAGTGGTTGTCGAGAAGCGTTTATACCCAAAAACGATTTTCTATTAGAGATTGATATTAGTGCTTATCACCCTACATTAGCGGCACAATTGGTAGGATATGAATTTGAGCATGAAGACATACACCAAGCATTTGCTGACATGTATGGAGTTGATTATAAAAAGGCTAAGGAGTTAACTTTTAAACAGCTATACGGAGGGGTATTTAAGGAATATAAAGAGTTAGAGTTCTTTAAGCGTGTAGAAAAATATATAGAGGATATAAGTAGTAAGGAAGAATACAAGTGTAAATCTGGGTATGTTTTTAAAACAGATATGAAGCCCCAAAAGCTGTTTAATTACATACTTCAAAACACGGAAACGTATTATAATGTGCTTATTTTAGAAGAAATGATACATATACTCAAAAATAGTGAAACTAAGATTGTTCATTATACTTATGATTCATTCTTGTTAGATGTATCCAAAGATGAGAAATATGTAGTGTTGTCTATCCTCGCTGTATTTAAGAAATATGGATTTTCTACTAAAGTAGAGGCGGGTCCCAATTATAGTTCTTTAGAAAGGGTGTGATATTTATATATAAAGCCCAAGCATGAACAACAAGCTATTTTGTACCTTTACTTCTTTAGAGGATTTAGAGAGGACATTATTGGAGGTAAAATCTAGCTACGATATACTCTATAAAAAGATTTTTGTTTTATATATAAAAAGTAATGACGAATATGTTTGTACATATAACGTAGAGCCGAGCAGCGTAGAGAGAATTTTACCCGAAACCATATTAGTCCACAGAAAAAAAGAATCCAATACTTTATATACAATTAACGCCCTTAACGAACTAATTAAGTCTTTAAACGGAGGGGTAGTTGATGTGAGATATAAGGTGAATTGGCAACATTACAGAAACACCATTTTGCTCACTCAGCACAATGAGTTAAGACAATTAAAGACAAGGATTCACAAGATTATTGAACTTTAACGGTTTTGTAATATTTATCAATAAAAAATAGAAAATATGAGCTTTGATTATAAAAAATATTTAGCAGAAGGTGGTGTTGAGGGTCATTTAAATGAAGGCGTAAATAAACCCCTCCCAGATTTTTTTAAACCTATATTTGCTAAGTTAGCACAAGCTGGAGGAGGGGTACAAAATTTTGATAGAAATCCTTCCCCCAAACAACTTACTGATTTAAGAAACAATCCTAAAAAACCTTATGCTTTATTTAGTTATGATAAGATTCCTGCTCAAGAAAACTTACTTGTTATTTATATAAAAGACAGCCCTACAGATAAGGTTATGAAAGAACTTGAAAGTAAAATACCTAAAGCTGATCCAATGAAAACTGATAATCCTAAAGATGAGATACTTAGTGCTGGAGAAAGGGTAAAAAATGGAGAAGTTCTAGAACAAACCTTTTTTAGAATCACCCAGTAAAAATAAAAAATATTTTAAATTAAGCTTGGCTTCGGTCAAGCTTTTTTTTATATTTATCGAAAGTTACATTTTAAACAGTTATATTATGGATTTAAACGCAATTCGCAGTAAGCTGAATTCCCTACAGCAGCAAAATAAGGGAAATGGAGGTTCTGATAAGAGCCTATTTTGGAAACCAAGCATTGGTAAACAGGTAGTACGTATTGTACCTAATAAGTTTAACAAAGCAAATCCTTTTACGGAAGTATACTTTCACTATGGGATTGGTGAACGTGTTATGATTTCACCTATCAATTATGGTGAAAAGGACCCAATCGTTGAGTTTGCGAAGCAACTTCGTACAACTAGTGATAAGGAAAATTGGCGTTTGGCTAAGAAGCTTGACCCTAAAATGCGTATCTTCGTACCTGTAATTGTACGTGGTGAAGAAGATCAAGGTGTTAAGCTTTGGCAGTTTGGTAAAAATACTTACCTCGAATTCCTTTCACTTGCTGATGATGACGATATTGGTGACTACACTGACATTCATCAGGGACGTGACATTACAGTTGATACTGTAGGCCCTGAGGTAACAGGAACCGCTTATAATAAGTCTTCGGTTCGTGTTAAGACTAAGCAAACCCCACTTGGTGATGCCGACCAGATCCAAAGCTGGTTAGATAACCAATCAAATCCTCTTGACGTGTTTAAGCGTTATTCATTTGAGGATATGAAAAACAATCTCCAAACATTCTTGGCACCTGAAGATGAAGCTCAAGAAGGAGACATTATTGATGAAGGAAAAGGCGACGACCTCCCTTTTGATAATGGGGGGTCTCAAAACAATTATGCTCTAAAGACTCCCCCAACAAAAACGAGCAAAGTAGATCAATTTGATGAATTATTTAGCTAATGCCTAGGAAAAAAGCATCACTTACAGAGGCTGTATCCCAAGAGCTTAAAGCAAATTTCGACCTTGGTAAGTTCAAGGAAAAGAAAATGCTTAATGCTAATGCTAAGTTTAAACCTCAACAATGGATCCCACTTTCCCAAGCATTCCAGGATGTAACTTCAATCCCAGGCATACCTGCAGGACATATTGTTCTACTAAGAGGCCATTCTGATACCGGTAAGACAACCGCCTTGATTGAGGCGGCTGTCTCCGGCCAGAAACGAGGAATACTCCCTGTGTTTATTATCACAGAGATGAAATGGAGTTGGGAACATGCTAAAATGATGGGTCTTGAAATCAACGAAGTAGTTGATGAAGAAACTGGTGAAATTACAGATTATAATGGTAACTTTATTTATGTAGATAGAGAAACTATTAATTCTATTGAAGACGTAGCAGCATTTATTTTAGATTTGATTGATGAACAAAAGAAAGGTAACCTACCTTACGATCTATTGTTCTTGTGGGACTCAATTGGCTCAGTACCATGCGAAATGTCACTTAAATCAAATAAAAATAATAATGAATGGAATGCTGGAGCTATGTCTACCCAATTTGGTAACAATGTAAACCAGCGTATTGTTCTTTCACGTAAAGAAAGTAGTCCATATACTAATACATTAGTTTGTATTAATAAGGTGTGGACACTTAAACCTGAATCACCTATGGGTCAACCTAAGTTAATGAACAAAGGTGGATACGCTATGTGGTTTGATTCAACATTTGTAGTAACATTTGGCAATGTAATGTCTGCGGGTACATCTAAAATTAAAGCAATCAAAGATGGTAAGCAGGTAGAATTCGCTAAACGTACCAATGTTCAGATTGATAAAAACCACATTAATGGAGTTACTACCAGAGGTAAAATTGTTATGACGCCTCATGGGTTTATCAATGATAATGATAAAGAAATTAAAACCTACAAGGACGCTCATGCAGAAGCTTGGAGAGCTATTTTAGGGGGTATTGATTTTGATATCATGGAAGAAGATCAGGAAGTACAAGATATTTCTCACTTCGAAAAAGAACCTGATTAATGAATAGGAAGGATTATTTGGAAATGCTCAATAACATTGAGCAAGGGGAACCGACTGCTAAACCTGGTCAACATGAGAGGGTGGTGTTTATTGATGGTTTAAACTTATTTTTGCGTAATTTTGCTATGCTTAAATTTGTTAACCACACAGGCACACATATAGGGGGGTTGTCTGGGTTTTTACGTTCGTTAGGTTCTCTTATAAACCAAATACAACCTACCTCTATATATATAGTATTCGATGGAGTGGGTGCCTCCACTAATAGGAGGTACCTACTCCCCGAATACAAAACAGGTAGAAACTTAACTCGTATCACTAATTGGGATATTTTTGACAGTGTTGATGATGAAAATGATGCTAAAGTAGATCAAATCATCCGCTTAATCCAATACCTAAAATGCTTACCAGTTAAAGTGGTATCAATAGATAAAGTAGAAGCAGATGATATTATAGCTTATATGTCAAAAGATATGGCTAAACGCTTTAATACAAAGTCATATATTGTTTCTAGTGACAGGGATTTCCTTCAATTAGTAGATGATAACGTAACAGTTTACCGTCCTATAGAACGAGAATTTTATGACCCACGTACTGTAAAGGAAAAATTTGGTATTATACCTCAAAATTTTATCCATTATAAAGTGTTAGTAGGTGATGCCTCTGATAAAGTACCTGGTATTAAAGGCTTAGGTAAAAAAGGTGTGCTAAAGCGTTTCCCTGAGTTAGGGGAAGGTGAACTTGAATTTGATCAACTATTTAAAATTAGTGAACAAAAGCTAAAAAATAGTGTAGTATATGCTAGGGTAATTCAAGATTGGGACAAGCTTTTAAACACTAAAAAGATTATGGACTTAAGTGAACCCATGCTATCAGAAAAAGAAAAGCAAGATTTATCTCAACTAACCGAGGAACCATTAAATGAACTCCGTATACTTGAGTTCATGAGTTTATACAACGAAGATGGTATGACCCATATTATTAAAAATACAGAATTTTGGTTAAAAGATACATTTACAAGATTAGTCTATGACGCTTAATAGTCTCTCAACATATGGTACATCCTTTCAAGTAAAGGTTCTATCCTCTTTGCTTACACACAAAGAATTCCTTCAAAATATACATGATATATTAACTGAAGAATACTTCGACAATTCAGCACACAAGTGGATTATTGGACAAATTTTAGATTATTACGAACAATACCACACAACACCCACAATGGAAGTGTTGAGGGTAGAAATGAAAAAAGTAGAAAATGATGTTCTCCAACTATCTATTAAAGAACAACTTAGAGAAGCTTATCAAGCCTCAAACGAAGATCTAGAATATGTTGAAAAAGAATTTTCATCTTTTTGTAAGAACCAACAACTCAAAAAAGCCCTACTTAATTCTGTGGACTTACTTAACTCTGGTGATTTTGAATCTATTAGGAATCTTATTGATAATGCATTAAAAGCAGGTGCAGAAAAAAACATAGGACATGAATATATTAAAGATACTGAAGCTCGTTATCGAGAAGAAGCAAGAGCAGTTGTACCAACTCCTTGGGATAAATTTAATGACCTTATGCAGGGGGGTCTGGGCAACGGAGATTTTGGTCTTATATTTGGTAATCCTGGAGGAGGTAAATCGTGGACTTTGGTTGCGCTTGGTGGTTACGCCGTAAAATTAGGCTTTAATGTAGTTCATTATACGTTGGAACTTGGCGAGGATTATGTAGGTCGACGCTACGATGCATTCTTCACAGGTAAGCCAGTAGATACATTATTTAAAAATAGAGAACGAATAGACGAAATAGTTAAAGAATTACCTGGCCAGCTTATTATTAAAGAATATGCCCCTGGTCAAGCAACTATAAATACTCTCCGTTCTCACCTCCAAAAGTGCGAGGATTTAGATTTTAAACCTGATTTAGTTATTATTGATTATGTAGATCTTCTTTCATCTAAAAAGCGAGTTCAAGATAGGAAGGGAGAAATAGATGATATTTATATTAGTACTAAAGGTCTCGCTAAAGAGTTACAATTGCCTGTTTGGTCTGTTTCCCAAGTAAACAGAGCGGGGGCAAAAGATGATGTAATTGAAGGTGATAAGGCAGCTGGCAGTTATGATAAAATTATGATTACTGACATTGCAATATCTCTTTCACGCAAAAAGGAAGATAAAGTAAATGGCACAGGTAGATTTCACATTATGAAAAATAGATACGGAATGGATGGTATGACATTCTCAGTTAACGCAGATACATCTACAGGTCATTTTGAAGTTATGGATCACCATTTTGACGATAGTGAAGGTCCCTCTCCTGTACAACAAATCGATGGGACAAGTATGAATACCCTAGATCGAGACCTTCTAGCACAACAATTTTTTCAACTTAATTCTTAAAAACACTTAAATGGCAAACAGCAAACTATTGCAGGAGAGAGTAGTCTATAAACCCTTTGAATATCCCGAAGCACATAACTATTGGCTAAAACAACAACAGGCACATTGGCTTCATACTGAAGTACCAATGATGAGTGATGTAAATGATTGGAAACAAAACTTAACAGAAACCGAAAAAAATATAGTAGGATCCATTTTAAAAGGTTTTGCTCAAACTGAAACTGTAGTAAATGATTACTGGAGTGGTTTGGTAACTAAATGGTTCCGTAAACCCGAAATAATTATGATGGCCACAACGTTTGGGGCCTTTGAAACAATACATGCGGAAGCATATTCACTATTAAATGAAGAACTTGGACTTGATGACTTTTCAGAATTTCTCGAAGACGAAACTACGATGGCTAAGATTGAAAACCTTATGTCAGTTAGGGATAGTTTTAATGGCGAAAAAGATTGGCACGAAATCGCTAAATCCCTCGCTATATTTTCTGCTTTCACAGAAGGGGTCAATTTATTCTCCTCTTTCGCCGTACTCTTATCTTTTAAAATGCGAAATAAGCTTAAGGGAGTGGGACAAATTGTTGAGTGGAGCATTAGAGACGAATCAATGCACTCAGAAGCAGGATGCTGGTTATTTAGAACACTTATCCAGGAAAACCCTGAGCTCAACACTCCGGAGCTCAAAACAGCAATAACAGAAGCTGCATTACTTTCACTTCATCTCGAACTTGAGTTTATTGAGAAAGTATATGAATTGGGTGATCTTGAAGGGTGTTCTAAAGAAGATTTAATTTCATTTATTAAACATAGAGTTAATACCAAAATGGGGGATTTAGGATATGAGGGTGTAGTTAATGGAATTGACCCTAACGCACTTAAAAGAATGAAATGGTTTGATAGTTTATCAGCAGGTAAACAACACACTGATTTCTTCGCAAACAGAGTCACAAATTACAGTAAGGGCCATATGGAATGGGATGCTGAAGCAATATTTTAAGTTATGGACGGAAATTTAGTAGCAGATACAACAAATTGGGTTGCAGGAAAGGATTACCCTGAATGGATGGATGAAGTAGGTGTAGCAACTATATCTAAAGGATATTTATTACCGGATGAAACACCAAAGAAAGCATATAGAAGAGTTGCACACGCAATCGCGACCAGAATTAATAGACCGGATCTGGAAAATAAGTTCTACAGATATATTTGGAACGGTTGGATTGGCCTTGCTTCTCCCGTGTTGTCTAACACTGGGACCGATAGGGGTCTTCCCATCAGCTGTTTTGGTATTGATACACCTGATAGCGTTAGGGGAATTGGATTAACAAATGCTGAACTTATGAAACTTACTGCTTTAGGTGGTGGTGTAGGTATTAGTGTTTCTAGAATTCGCCCTAGAGGAACTACAATTACAGGAAATGGTAAAAGTGAAGGTGTAGTACCATGGTGTAAAATCTATGACTCAGCTATAATAGCAACTAACCAAGGTTCAGTTCGTAGAGGTGCTGCTTCTGTAAACTTAGATATCAATCACCTTGATATTGATGAGTTTATGCAGATTCGTAGACCTAAAGGCGATCCTAATAGACAGTGCCTTAATCTACACCAATGTGTTGTAGTAGATGATACTTTTATGAGACGTCTACAAGATAGGGACAGCAATGCTATGAAACTTTGGCTTGAGATACTTAAAACACGTGTAGAAACAGGTGAACCATATATTATGTTTAAGGATAATGTTAATAAAAACAACCCTTTAGCATATGCTATGAATAACCTTGATGTCAGTATGACTAATATTTGTACTGAGATTACACTCCACACAGATGAAGAGCATAGTTTTATTTGCTGTTTAAGCTCTTTAAACCTCGCAAAATACGATGAGTGGAAAGATACTGATGTGGTAGAAACATCTATTCGCTTTTTAGATGGTGTAATGCAAGAGTTTATTGATAAAAGTGCAGGTAAAGAATCACTTATTCGTACTTGGAGACACGCTAAAAAAGGTAGAGCATTAGGATTAGGTGTAATGGGTTGGCACTCATTCCTCCAACAAAAAGAATTACCATTTAATTCTATTGCTTCAACAGCTTGGACTCATACTATTTTTAGTGATATTAGAAGTAAAGCAGAAGCTACTTCAAGACAACTTGCTGAAGAATATGGTGAACCTACTTGGTGTAAGGGTACAGGTATGAGAAATACACACTTACTTGCTATTGCACCTACAGTCTCAAATTCTCGTCTAAACAATTGTTCAGCAGGCATTGAACCCATCCCAGCTAATATCTACACTTTTAATGGTGCTAAAGGAACATTTATTGTTAAAAATAAAGAATTGGAATGTTTATTAGAAGGTAAAGGACACAACACAGATAAAGTATGGGATCAAATCTTAGCAGACAATGGTTCTGTTCAAAATTTATCTGAAGATATATTATCACCTGACGAAAAGGAGGTATATTTAACATTTAGTGAGGTAAATCAACTTGAATTAGTTAGGCAAGCAGCTATTAGACAAAAATATATTGATCAAACACAATCTCTAAACCTTTCATTTGATCCTACTGATTCCCCTAAATGGATTAACCAGTGTCATATGGAAGCTTGGAAATTAGGAGTTAAAACTTTATATTATCTTCGCACAGATTCTGTGATAAAAGGAGATTTAGGATCTCGTACTGCAGAATGCGTTTCTTGTGATGGGTGATATATTTATACATGAATCTTAAAAACAAATTATTATGAAAGACAAAGTATTAGGAATTGTAAGACACGCTTTAACATTTGTTGGTGGTGTTTTAGTAACACAGGGTGTCCTTGATGACGCTACTTTTATGGAATTATTTGGTGCAGTAATGACACTCGTTGGTGGTGTTTGGTCTGTAATCGATAAGAACAAAGCTGAAGCTGCCGAAGCAGAAGCTTAATAAAACAAAAAAACTTAACTTGGGGGTCTAATCAGTTACATAAATACTGGTTAGACCCTCTTTTTTATTAAATAAATGAAGTCACCTATAACATTTGAGCAGTTTACTAAAAACCCAGTTGCAGCAATAGCATTCGCGGCTATAGTAGTAATAGGGTATTTGTATGTAGACATGATGAAAATTCATGAGGCTCAACTCGAAAATTTAGAATCTTCTTGTGTGCAAAGGATTGAGGATCATAAAGAAAGGATTGAATCCTTAGAAGAAACTATCCTTAGGTACGAAGAAAAACTAGAAGTAATTAACGAAAAGTTGTTAGAATGTTTAGACACACGAGATTAATACTAGCTGTACTATTAGTAGGCTGTGGGGTAGAAGCAGGAGAAGACATAAAAACCCTTGCAAAAGTAGATGCATCCCCATCAGTTGAACTTAATGAAGATTTATTAGCAACTGTAGATGCTACTTTAGAAGTAGCAGATATAGCTCTTGATGAAATCCTTGAAGACAAAATTAAAACAAGAAATCAGATTCGTCAATTACAGTATACAGTAAATCAAGAAGAAGCCCTATTAACAAATCTATCAGGAGAATTAGGAGCTAAAGATAGTTTACTTTTTGCCTACCAAGCAAATAATTTATTTCTTGAAGAAAAAATCCAAGAAGTAGAAAACAATTTAAATCATGCTTTACATAAGTGTGGTAATGAATGTTACCCCACAATCATAAGATTAAATCAAGAAAACCAAGATTTATTAAATTATGTAGACTCTTTACAAAATTGGGTTTTTTATTTAGATTCATTAGTAGAAACTAACAAAAAGTTAAGTAAAAAAAATACTTTTCCTCACTAAGTTTTAAAAATGGTTTTATATTATTACAATGCTAAGCTTGATAGAGTTGTTGATGGTGATACTATTGACGCCTTAGTAGATTTAGGTTTTGATACATGGAAACATGTCCGTATTAGGTTAAACGGAATAGATGCCTATGAATCTCGAACTAGGGATTTAGATGAAAAAGAAAAAGGATTAAGAGCTAAAACAAGAGTAGAAGAACTCTTAGCCCTCACAGACGGCCAGTTTTTCCTTTACTCAAAAGGAGTAGACAAATATGGTAGATGTTTAGGTGATGTAAGAATAGAACCTAACGCCCATAATCACATTAATTTAAGTGAAAAATTATTAGCTGAAAATTTAGCAGTGCCTTATTACGGGGGTAAAAGATAAATTTGGATCTTTAAATTTTTATTCGTATATTCACCTCATGCACACAATTGAGGTTATCGAAGAGCAGTTGTCGCAACTCCAAAAATTGAATTATAATCAATTCTTTTGGTGGCGTAGGTGGGGCCGTAAGGGTCAGTCTTTACACAATTATGCTCCATTAATTGATAAAATTCGTAATGGTGACTACGACCCAAGTCCTTATTTGTGGCAAATTCATTATTGCCAATGGGAAATTGATCAAAAATACAAAAAATATGAAGGTGATGGTCAAGCCCAAGCTGCTGAGACCCGTCTTGATAAAAACCGTCGCCGTCGTCTTGTTGATGATCATGAAAAGTATGAAAAGGAAAATCTGACCCAATTGCGTAAAGATTTTACTACCACATTTCGTATGACCAAACAAGATTTTGATCATGATGTAGTTGAGGTTGGAGGTACGCTGGAGGAATTTTATAATTATTGTGAAGACAAATACGGTAAATACAATCGTCCCACTACAGCACCCCGTAGAGGTCGACCACCAAAAAATAAAGAATTATATTTTTAAATGAGTATAGAAGCATCAGCAAAAGGAGCAATAGTATCACATGAGATACCTTTTGCCTACCTACAAGCTAGTCTAGAATTTAACGACTATGACTATTTACTCCCTCATTTATATGATCAATTTGAGGAGTACAAAGAATTCTTCCAAAGGAGCAACCATGCAGGTAAGCGTCACATTATAATGGATAATTCTCTCCATGAACTTGGAGCACCTTACTCAAAAGGTAGAATGATTTCTATTATTGAGGAAATAAAACCCGATGAATTTATAGTACCAGATGCTTGGGAAGACGCCACCCAATCAATGCGCCAAGCTAAAGAATGGAGCTTTATTGAATTACCTGAAGGGGTAAAGAAAGTTGCAGTAGTACAAGGTAAATCATTTGATGACGTAGTAAAGTGTTATCAAACATATAAGTGGTTGGGTTATACCAAAATTGCATTTTCATATGGAGCTAGCTATTATAACGATATATTCCCACATCCTAATAAGGATATTGGAAAAGCATTAGGTCGTCAATTAGTTATTAGCAAAATGATTAATATGGGTCTTATTGGAAAAAGCGACAAAATTCATCTTTTAGGTTGTTCCCTCCCACAAGAGTTTTTATATTATAAGGATATAAAACAAATTGTAAGTATAGACACTTCAAATCCTGTAATGGCTGCATTTGATGGCACTCTTTATAATAGTTGGGGTTTAGATTCTAAACCTAAAACTAAAATAGATGAAGTAATTGATGCTAAATTTGATGAAGCCATATACGAAGCTATACGACATAATACTACATACTTTAAATTAATTAATAATATAACATGAATAAACAAGCAGTTTTATCTTTAAGTGGAGGAATGGACAGCTCTACAGTTTTGCTAAGACTATTAGCAGAAGGCTACGAGGTTACAGCTTTGAGTTTTGATTATGGACAAAAACATAAAGTTGAACTCTCCCGTGCTCGTGAATTAGTGAGCCACCTTAATACAGTTAGACTTGAACAATCCCCACTAGGTGAATTTAGAGAAAAATACCCAGAAATTAAATATGGAGTAATTAAACTTGATGGTTTGGCTCCTATGCTTAATAGTGCCCTTGTAGAAGGTGGAGATGAGGTGCCTGAAGGACACTATGAACAGGAAAACATGAAGGAAACAGTTGTTCCTAATAGAAATAAAATTTTCTCATCAATAATTCAAGCGGTAGCACTATCAATAGCAAATGAAAAAGATACTGAAGTATATATTGCGATGGGTATTCACGCAGGTGATCATGCTATATACCCCGATTGTAGACAAGAGTTCAGGGACGCTGACTATGCAGCTTTCACCGAAGGTAATTGGAACGCTGAGCGCGTTACCTATCATACCCCTTACCTCAGTGGGGATAAGTATGATATTTTGCTTGATGGAAGAAGATGCTGCGATGAATTGGGACTTGATTTCAACCGAGTTTATTCCCTTACAAATACTTCTTATAAGCCCCTTAGTTTTGGTGATAAGTGGTACAGCGACTATAAATCTGCTTCTTCGGTGGAACGTGTCGAAGCGTTTATTAAGTTGGGGACAGAGGATCCGGTACAATATGCTGATGAGAGAGGACCCGTTACATGGAATACTGTAAAACAACATGTTGAACAAGTTTTAGCTGAAGCCTAATGTTTATATCAACTAAAGTATTTGATGGGTTTAGCTGTGTGTTTCGTCAAGCTAAAGCAGAAGGCACACATTGTAGATTTCTTCATGGTTATGGAATCTCGTTTAAAGTATGGTTTAAAGGGGAACTAGACGAACGTAATTGGGTTTGGGATTTTGGGGGTATGAAACGTGCTAAAACCGAAATAGATGGTATGAGCCCTAAAGCTTGGATGGACCATATGTTTGATCATACTATGCTTGTAGCAGAAGACGATCCATTCCTAGAATCATTCCGTAGAATGGATGAAGCAGGTGTAATTCAACTTAGAGAAATACCAGCAACTGGAGCAGAGCGTTTTGCTCAGTATATTTATGAGAAACTTAACAAGTTTGTATTAGAAGAAACAGATGGACGTGTTAAGGTTATGCAAGTAGAATTTAGAGAACACGGAAAAAACACAGCAATCTATGCTGAATAAATAAAAGTTAATAACAAAAATCAAAATTATGAAAAAAACAATTATGGCCTTTGGGTTGGCCTTAACCACCCTAGTTAGTTCTGCACAAACAACTGTTGTTGATGTTATTGTAAATAGCGAAGACCACACCTTGTTAGAAGCTGCAGTAGTAGAAGCAGGATTAGTTGAAGCTTTAAGCGACACAACAGGAACATTTACAGTATTTGCACCTACAGACAGTGCATTTATTACTTTAGCAACCTCACTTCAACTCGAACCTACTGATCTATTAGAGTTACAAAACTTGACAGATATTCTTACATATCATGTTGTGGGAACCACAGCTCTAAGTACTGATCTGTATGATGGTATGGAAGTAACAGCACTAAACAATGGTACTTTAACTATTGGTGTAGATAGCACAGGAGTCACAGTTGAATATGCCATGGTCACAGTTGCTGACCTTGTCACAGATAATGGTGTTGTTCATGTTATTGATGCTGTTCTTGTACCTAGTAGTACTAATTCAATACTAGAGCTAGAAAATAAAACCCCACAAAATAATATTTACTATAATATTATGGGTCAAGAAATTGATAGTTACGATCAAATTCCCTTTAACTCCATTTATATTAAAAATGGTGAAAAGTTTCTAAAGATCGAAAGATAATATGCTTAAAAGGATAGAAGGCTGCTTCCTTAATGGGGAGCAGCCCTCTATTTTTTGTATATTTACAACGAACGTTTAGTAGAACTTAATTAAAAAACACAATAAAATAAAATGAATTATATAATTTTTGTAATAGTACTTGGAGCTATTTTTGGTGGAATAGCATATATGGGGAAATCTACAAGTAAAAATACCCCTACACCCCCTGATACCCTTTCTAAAGAGAAAAATTTAAACAACACAATGGAGAACGATATTTCAATAATTAAAAAGTGGGTTAGCTTTTTTGGATGGTTAACCGTTATTAACTTAGTAATAGCATTTGGGTATGTTATGTCTTTAGTATTTAGTAGAACTTAATTAAAAAACATAATAGCATGAAAAAAATAGTTTTGACAATAGGATTAGCAGCTATCTCTGCTATTGGGTTTGGGCAAATTACTTTCATCCAAAATTATATGAATGGGATGGAAGTAGGAGATTATAAATATACTTGTACTGATTCTACTATTACTTATGAAGCCATAGGTAAAAAATCAATTGAAACCTCTATGAAAATGGGATTACCTATTACCTCTACTCAAAATGCTAAATTAGTTTCTACTAAAAAAGTAGGAGAAGGAAGTATAGTTTACACATATAATGCTTCTTATGTTGATTTTTTAGGATTTGATGTGAGGCAATCAATTACAATAGTTTATAACCCTAACCCAGTCATCCTTTTCGGGGAACAAGTGGGGTCATGGAGTACTACGACAAAACAATTTTCTACTTTTGATAATAGTTCTACTGAGACTTTTACTATGTATATGAAGCTTTAAAAAAGAAAAGTAAATGCTTAAAAGGATAGAAGATTACGATAAAGTATTACCTGTATTAGAGGTATATCGATGCGTGCAAAGTGAGGGCTCCCGTTTCGGGCGCCCCACTATTGCCGTTCGAACTACAGGATGTACCCACCGCTGTTGGTTTGGTGAAGGTGGGTGGTGTGATTCGTGGTATACTTCAATCCACCCTGAAAAAGGTACGTTTACATTTAATGACATTATCAATATTTATGATGAGAATCCTCAAGTAAAAGAGATGATGTTAACAGGGGGTTCACCAACAATGCATGCTGCCCTTGTAAATGAACTTACCCATTTTGCCAACGAAAGAGGAATTCTTATTACAATCGAAACCGAAGGGTCTCACTTCGTGGAAACGGATTTTCCACTTGGTCTCGTATCCCTTAGCCCTAAGTTTTCTAATTCTGTCCCTCGTGTGGGTATTACTACTCCCGGTGGTAAAGTGGTTGATGAAAGGTTTGTCACTCAGCATAACAAGTTTAGACTCCATTATGAGAACATTCAGAAAATGATTGATTTTCATAGTGATTATCATTACAAACCAGTTTGGGATGGTACCGATGAGTGTTTAGCTGAAATTGAGGAATTTAGAGTTAAAATGAATATTCCTAAAAATAAAACATTTGTTATGCCTGCAGGTGATACAAGAGAAACACTAGTTGAAATGTACCCTAAAGTATTTGAAATGGTCGCTGAGCATGGATATAATATGACTGGTCGAGACCATATTATAGCTTATAATACAGAACGTGGAGTTTAACGACTTACAAATTTATGCCAAAAAGGGCACCTTCGGGTGCCTTTTTTAATATTTATAACCGAAAGTTACAACCAAACCGCTATGAAAAAACTGATTTTCCTATTTTTACTACTTATGACATTGCCCCTTTTTGGGCAAGATAGATGTGGCACAGATGCTCTTTTTGAACAACAGCTACAAGACCCTAAATTTAAACGAAGCTATTTAAAACTTGAAAAAATAGCTAAGGAAGCAGAAGAAGCTAAAAGAACTTCATCTATGCCTGATCTTCCTATAACTGTACCGGTTATTGTCCATATTATTCACCTTGGTGAGCCCTATGGAGTGGATAACCATTTACCTATTGAATATGTTCAAGAAGCTATTGATAATGCTAACCAAAACTTTGCAGGTGAGTTTAGTGA
>Ga0070751_1000600_pt1 | contig 22192 bp, 24 predicted proteins | sample VirMetDEL_Aug_28_FD_78514 | JGI IMG/M metagenome (GOLD analysis project Ga0070751, IMG submission 78514) | Aqueous microbial communities from the Delaware River and Bay under freshwater to marine salinity gradient to study organic matter... | ecosystem: Environmental > Aquatic > Marine > Coastal...
ACATATTGGGTTAGGAGATGATTGGATAGATTATGATGAACTTATTTTTGGTGTAGGTAAATCAGGTATTGACTTTGGTAAACAATTAGCTGAAAAATATGATTTACCAACTGAATCAAAACCAGTACAAATAGGTGTTAGGTTTGAAGCACCACAAAAACACTTTCAAAAATTAATTGATGTTTCTTATGATTTTAAATTGTATAGAAAATATGAAGATAAAGGTGTATCATTAAGATCATTTTGTACAAATAATAACGCTGCTTATGTTGCTGTAGAAGAAACATATGGAGACCATAGTTACAATGGACATGCCAAAAAAGATGAAGCATTTAGAAATGATATGACCAATTTTGGTATTCTAATGGAAGTTAGAGGTATTGAAAAACCATTTGAATGGTCTAGAGATGTAGTAAATAAACTACAAAAAGATGGTACTGGTTTATATTATAGTCCAAGTAGAGAACCATCTACAACATCTGAAGGTGTAGAAGTATCAGCAGTTAAAGTAGATACACTACATGAAATAACTAAAGCAATGCAACCTTATTTTTGGTATGTATTGGATTTTATAGAGGATATGAAAAAAGTATTCCCAACACTTGAAGATGATTGGGGTATTTATGTTCCTGAAGTAAAATATCTATCACCTGAGCCACTTGTCGATTATACTAATTTAGCACTCACTAAGTATCCTAACGTACACTTTGTAGGCGATGCTTTATCAGCTAGAGGTATAACGGTAAGTGGTGCACAAGGTACTTATGTTGCTGAATCACTTTTGGAGAATTAAAATATTTTTCGTATATTTACATTAAATAAAAACATTATTATGAACATAGAAACAGGACAAACATTTCCAAAATCAAGAAGATTAACAAAACCAGATGGTACAATTGCTTATACCTGGGATGGTAAATTACACAATTGGGATGGTCCCGCTTTAATACCTGAAGGTAACGAGAAAAAAGCAGAATATTATCTTTATGGTTATCAAAAAACAGAAGAAGATTGGAAAGAAATGAGACGTCAAAGAGAAGGTATTCCATTCTATAAAAATCAATCAATGAAATCACAATTGTCAGATTATAGAAATTAAGATATGAAAATAGGTTTATGTGGTACAATGAGTGTAGGTAAAACTACATTAGTTAATGCTTTAAAAGAAACAAAACAATTTAAAGATTATATGTTTAGAACAGAACGTTCTAAATTTTTAATGGAGCAGGGTATTCCACTTAATACTGATTCTACATTAAAAGGTCAAACAGTATTTTTAGCAGAACGTTGTTCTGAGCTATTTCAGGATAATATTATTACGGATAGAACTGTAATAGATGTTATGGCTTTTACTTTAAATGCTAAATCAATTGGTCAAAATGAAAAAGAAAAATTTGAAAAGTACGCTAAAGACTTTATCTCGGAATATGATTATATTTTTTATATTTCTCCTTATGGTATTCCTGTTGAGGACAATGGTGTAAGAGAAACAGATGAACATTATAGAGATTTAATTGATTTTACAATCACAACTCTCATCAAAAGATATGGCCATAGATGTCCAGTAGTAGAAGAAATATCTGGATCTACAGATGAACGAATTAAACAAATATTAAATATTACTGGCCTTTAATATATTTATAATAAAATCTAATTATATTATATAATGAAAAAATCTGAATTAACAGCCTTTATTAAAGAAGAAATTTTATCTACATTAAGTGAAGATGCTAAAACTCAACAAGATATTAAAGATACAGAAGAGTTAACTAAAGCAATGGCTAATTTAGCTAAAGCAAAAGAAGAAGCAGGTTTAACAGAAGAAGAAGATAAAGAACCAACTAAAGCAGATTTAAAAGCAACTAAAGGTTTAGCTAAAGCAAAGGAAGAACTTGCTCAATTAACTAAACAAATGAAATCTTTGGCTCGCGATTATAAAAAAGCTGAAGGGGCTGAAAAAGAAAAAATTGTAGCTGATCTTAAGAAAAAGACAAAACTCAAAAAAGAGTTAGAAGCTATCATAGATAAATAAAATAATGTGGTTAAAAAAGAATCTTAACCTTTTAGTTATAATAGGAGCTTGTATCATAGTTTTTACATTTTTTAATAAAAAAGAAGACTATGTAGAAGAATATAATGCTAAAATTCAAGCATTAGAAAAAAAAGTCGATTCGTTACACAGTGAAAATGACGAATTGACTTTTAAAATCGATACATTAAACCAACAAATTGGGGTATTAGATCAAGAACTTGATCTTAAAGATAATAAAATAAACAATTTAAGGTATGAAATTAGCACTAAAGTGGACGCTGTTGATAATTTTAACAATGATGAGCTTCAACAGTTTTTCACAGAACGTTACAGACAGTACTTCGATTCAATTAAAAAAGCCAATAGCGAAATTAGTAATTAAAGATTTAATTACAGGTGATGGAGCTAAAGAAGAATTGATATTAGTTGTAGATAAAATCAAACTTTTAGAACAAAAAGTAGTTTTAAAAGATAGTATTATCGTTAATTTAAATTCTAAAATAGATAATTTTAATTCTATTCTTTTTACTAAAACTGACCAGTTAGCACTATCCCAAGAGCTTTCAAAAAAATTACAAGTTGATTTAAAAAAGCAAAAATTTAAAAATAAACTAACTGCTGGAGCAGGGGTTGTAGCTGTAATTGCAACAATCCTTTTAGTAAAATAATATATGTCTGATTTAAAAAAAGTAATACGTCAAGAATATTTAAAATGTGCCCAAGATCCGGTACATTTTATGCGTAAATACTGTTATATACAGCACCCACAACGTGGTCGCATACAATTTAATCTATACCCCTTTCAAGAAAAAGTACTCAAGTTATTTAGAGATAATCCATATAGTATTGTACTAAAATCAAGACAGTTAGGTATATCTACTTTAGGAGCAGGTTATTCTTTATGGTTAATGTTATTTCATAAAGACAAAAATATTCTATGTATTGCTACAAAACAGGAAACTGCTAAAAACATGGTTACAAAGGTAAAATTCATGTATGAGAATTTACCTTCTTGGCTTAAAGTAGATGCTGATGAAAATAATAAATTAACATTAAGATTAAATAATGGGTCCCAAATTAAAGCTACTTCAGCAAGTTCAGATGCTGGTAGATCCGAAGCAGTATCTTTACTATTAATTGATGAGGCAGCATTCATTGATAATATTGGTGAGATATGGGCATCAGCTCAACAAACATTAGCAACTGGTGGTGGGTGTATAGCATTATCCACTCCTTATGGTACAGGTAACTGGTTTCATCAAACATGGGCAAGAGCAGAAGCAGCAGAAAATGAATTTTTACCTATTAAATTGCCATGGTATGTTCACCCAGAACGAGACCAAGCATGGAGAGATAGACAAGATGAATTATTAGGAGATCCTAGAATGGCAGCTCAAGAATGTGATTGTGATTTTTCAACTTCTGGTGATATTGTATTTTATCCTGAATATATAGAATATTACGAAAAAACTTATATAAAAGATCCCATGGAAAAACGGGGTGCAGATCAAAATTTATGGGTTTGGGAATCACCTGATTATTCAAGAGATTATATTGTAGTAGCTGATGTATCTAGAGGTGATGGAAAAGATTATTCAGCATGTCATGTAATTGATGTAGAAAATAATGTACAAGTTGCAGAATATAAAGGACAATTAGGAACAAAAGAATATGGTCATTTATTAGTTGGTTTAGCTACGGAGTATAATGAAGCAATGTTAGTAATAGAAAATGCAAATATTGGTTGGGCAACTATACAAGTAGCAATTGATAGAGCATACCCTAACCTCTACTATTCACAAAGGAGTGATTCCCGTAATGCTGATTCGTATTTTGACAAATACCAAGACCATTCAAAAATGGTAGCTGGTTTTACTATGTCATCTAGAACTAGACCTATGGTAATAGGTAAATTTCAAGAATATATTAGTGATAAAGGAGTAACAATTCAATCTAAAAGGTTGATAGAGGAAATGAAAGTATTTATTTGGCGTAACGGAAGAGCAGAAGCACAATCAGGATATAACGATGATTTAGTTATGTCTTTTGGTATTGCTATGTATATTAGAGATACGGCTTTAAAACTAAGACAACGAGGTTTAGATGCAACCCGAAATGCATTAGGTAATATAAAAGTAAATAGAACTACTTATCAAGGTGGCTATTTTTCTAGTGGAGTTGATAATCCTTACCATATAGACACAAACCATGGTAAAGAAGATATTAGTTGGCTCCTATAATAATATTTATAACAATAACTATATACAATGGCAGATAAAGGCTTATTTAGTAGATTACAAAGATTATTTTCAACTGACGTTATTATTCGTAACGCAGGGGGGAACCAAGTAAAAGTAATTGATAGTAACACAATTCAAACTAGTGGTGAACTACAAACAAATTCATTAATAGATAGATATAATAGAATATTTTCTACTAGTCCTTCTTCCTTATACGGATCCCAATTTAATGTAAACTATCAATACCTTAGACCCCAATTATACTCAGAATATGATTTAATGGATCAGGATGCAATTATAGCTTCTGCTTTAGATATTATAGCTGATGAATCTACATTAAAAAATGATATGGGTGAAGTATTATCTATTCGTTCTTCAAACGAAGATATCCAAAAAATACTTTATAATTTATTTTATGATGTTTTAAATATTGAGTTTAATTTATGGTCATGGGTTAGACAAATGTCTAAATATGGAGATTTTTTCTTAAAATTAGAAATTTCAGAAAAATTCGGTGTTTATAATGTTATACCTTACACTGCTTACCATATTGAGAGACAAGAAGGATTTAATCCTGAAAACCCCTCTGAAATTAGATACAAATATTCCCCAGATGGTTTAGTTAGTTCTAATTCTGGATTATACAGAGTTCCTGGTCAATCTTTTGAAAATAACCAAAATGGGATATTTTTTGATAATTATGAAATGGCTCACTTCAGATTAATTGGTGATGTCAATTATCTCCCTTATGGTCGTTCATATATTGAACCGGGACGTAAATTGTTTAAACAATATACGCTAATGGAGGATGCAATGTTGATCCATAGAATTGCTCGTGCCCCTGAAAAACGTATTTTCTATATGAATGTTGGATCTATTCCTCCAAATGAAATAGAAAATTTTATGCAAAAAACTATATCTCAAATGAAACGTACTCCTTATGTTGACCAAAAGACAGGGGAATACAATTTGAAATATAACATGCAAAACATGATGGAGGATTTCTACATCCCTGTTCGTGGAAATGACACAACAACAAAAATTGAAACCACTCCTGGTTTAGCATATGATGGTATTCAAGATGTTGAATATTTAAGAGATAAGTTATTTGCTGCTCTTAAGATACCAAAAGCATTCTTAGGATATGATGAAAACATTGAAGGTAAAGCTACATTAGCAGCAGAAGATATTCGTTTCGCTCGTACAATTGAAAGAATACAAAGAATACTAGTATCAGAACTTAATAAAATAGCACTTGTTCATTTATATTCTCAAGGATATAGAGATGAAGCATTAACTAACTTTGAGTTATCAATGCAAACTCCATCTATTATATTTGAACAAGAAAAAATTGAGTTAATGAAGTCTAAAACTGAATTAGCTACATCACTTAAAAATGAAGGATTACTCCCTACAGATTGGATCTATGATAATATTTTCCATTTATCAGAGGATCAATATGATGAATATAGAGATTTAATGCGTGAAGATGCTAAACGTAAGTTTAGAATGGCACAAATTGAGGCCGAAGGTAATGACCCAGTTGAAACCGGTAAATCTTATGGTACTCCTCATGATTTAGCTTCATTGTATGGTAAAGGAAGAATGTATTCTGATCCTGGAAATGTTCCTGATGGGTATGATGAGGATTCTGATTTAGGTCGTCCTAAAGATAGTATTACTAAACATGGGAAACAAGATAGTAATTTTGGAAAAGACCCATTAGGTGTAAAACGTATGAAAGATACAGATAAAAATGATTCAAGAGATAGTAGAACAGACACAAATAAATCAGGTTTAGCTCTTGAAAATGCCCAAAGTACTTTTTTAAAAAATCAAAGTATGTTCAAAAAGATGAATAAAAAACAATTAGTATTTGAACATGATAAAGATAATACATCACTTTTAGATGAAAAACAATTAAAGGAATAATAATCTTTACATATTTATAAATAAATATATTTTTTGATGAAAATTAAACACTCCAAGTACAAAAATACGGGTATCCTATTTGAACTATTGGTGCGTCAAATTACTGCGGATACATTAAAAGGTGGAGACTCTCCAGCTATTGATATACTTAAAGAACATTTTGTAAAAACTTCTTTGGGTCGCGAGTATAAGTTGTATGAATCAATTTTAAAATCTAAAGTTTTAAATGAAGGAAGAGCTAATATGGTAATATCTACTATTTTAGAATCTTCTTCTAAATTTAATCGTACCTCGTTAAGAAAACAAAAATATAATTTAATTAATGAAATCAAAAAACATTATGATTTAGATGTTTTCTTTGGTGCTAAAATTAAAAACTATAAAGAATTAGCTTCACTATACACTTTAATTGAAGGATATAACTCAAAAGAAGCTAGTGATTCCCAACAATTAATAGATAATAAAGTAACTTTATTAGAACATTTAACTAAACAAGAAGTAAATGAAAAAGAAGTTAAAGAAGATGTTCTAAAGGAATTTCAAACATATGATAAAGATTTAAGAATTCTTACTTATAAAGTACTTTTAGAAAAATTTAATTCTAAATACGAAAATTTATCTACAGAACAAAAACAAGTACTTAAAGAATTTATTAATTCGGTAGATTCAACCCCTGGATTAAGAGATTTTTACAATAGTAAAATAAATGACTTACAAGCTACTTTAAACGAAGAAGTTAAAAATATTAAAGATAAAGCTACACAAATTAAAATTACAGAAGTAGCTAAATATTTAGTTGAATTAGATAAAACTACTAAAATTACAAATGATAATTTAGTTGACTTGTTACAATATTACGAATTAGTAAAAGAAATTAAAGTAGCAAATGGGGTTCAAGTATAAACTTAGTGAAAAATTTAAAGTAGGGGATACTGAAGTAAGAGATGGTGTTAAGTCAACAGTTGTAGATATTGACCCTGAAACTGGTGCTATTTCATGGGATATTGAAAATGTACCTGCTATTGGTTCTACCTTTAAAGAATTTCAAGATTTAAGAAAGTTTATAACTGCTTTATCTCGTGAAACTAAAGATGAAGTAATTGATGATATTGCAAATGATATTCGTAATATATTTAACAAATATAGAACACATATTAGAAAAAATTATCCTGAATCTTATAAAAGATTTACTATGAATGAAGAAGAAGTAGAAGAAATATCTACTTCAGCAGGTGCAGGTGCTTATTTAACTAAATATGCTTTTAAAAAACCTAAAAAACAGGAAAAATTACCTGAAGGAGTAGGGGCAACATTAGGACCCGGCCCAAAAGCAGGACCAGAAGGTGTAAAGGATAATTATTACGTTAAAAAATTTAAATTTAAATTAGTTCCTAAAAATAAAAATGGGAATTATGTCCAAAAAGGTAGTGGTTTAGAAGTTAAAAACTTATTCAAAGATGACAAACCTCATGGATATGTATAAGTATAAATTAATTGAACAAGAAGAATCTAAAGCTAAAAACTTCCAAGAAGAACGTATAAGAGCTTTTGATGTACTTGAAAATAAATTAGACGAACTAAAAAAATTACTACGTCAGAGTAAAATTGAAACTATAAAATACTACAGAAATAACCCACAAAGTTTTGGTGTAGTAGTAGGAACAGATTTAATTACTGACTATTTTAAAGATATTGAAACATTACTAAAATCAAAAGAATGAAAAAAGCAGAAAAATTATTTAAAGATTTGCTAAATGAAAATTTAGGATATATTGATCTTAAACCTATTAGCCAAATAGAAACTACACCTAAAGCAGATTTTGAAAATAAATTTGCTGAATTTTTAGCTGAAGAAAGCAAAAGAGAAAAAGAAGATGAAGCTGTAAAAGTTGATTCTAAAAAAGTAGCTAAATCTGTTGAAGAAATTGAAGACCATAATTTTGACTATAAAGATCAAAAGAATTTAGATAATCAAATTGGTCAAGAAGTAATGAATGGTGTTTACTTTGAAGCTAAACAAAACCCAGATAAAACAATTGATGAAATTAAAGAAATTGTAAGTAAAAATTTAGCTAAAGATCGTCAGTATTATATGAAAAATGCTGCTTTTGGTGTAGAAGGAATTGGATATGAAGATACAGAGTTGGAAGAAGTTAGTGGTAAATATGCTGCTAGTGGATATTCGGATAAGCTTAAAAAAGTGGTTAAGGAATCTTTAATGGGAGAATCATATGATGAATTCCAGCGCGATGATAAAGGTGCTAAAGGTGTAGATAAAAAAGATAAAGGTGAAGAAGAAGCATTTGGTGCTGGGGTAGAAAAAGGTGAAAAAATCGAAAAGAAAAAGATGTCTAAAAAAGCTAAAAAAGAATCAATTGATACTGATTTAGCTGAAATTGATAAACAAGCCCAAATTGTAGCTTTAGAAGCTAAATTAAATAAAATAGATGAAGTTATTGAAAGTAAAATGAGCCGTATCAATATGGTATCCGAAGATGAAAACTTATCTGAATTAGTAGATAAGAAGAAAATGAAAGCCATGCAAAAAGAAGTTAAAGTCTTAGAAAAAAGAAAAGCTAAGATGGGAAAAATGTATGAAAAAATGTGTGGTAAAACATATCAAAGAGAAGAAATCGTAGATGAAGTGGAAACTATTAATGAAAATGAGCAATTAAATGAAAATGATATGGTTGTAAGCTATAGGGGCGAAAAAATACCTATTAAATTTACAGGATTTAAAGCTTTTGATGGAAGAGATGGTAGCCGTGATACAACAGACAATAAAGGTAGATTTGTTGTAGCTTTGGATGCAGAAAGAACTGATGGTAAACCATTTATAGATAAAGAAAAATTTACTGTACATATTGTTACTAACCCAGGTGTTAGTAAAATAACCCAAGATGGAACCGTTCCTTTCCCTGATTTTAGTTCTTATACATTTAAACCAAAAGTTGAAGATTTTGGGAAAACTATAGATTTTATTAAAAAAAATATAGATAATGGGTAAATCACTCTTAATAGAAACTAATACCTTTAAGGTTAACCCTCTTCAATTAACAGAAAATGTTAACAAGGAGACGGGTAACTTAATGGTTGAAGGAATTTTAGCTACTGCTGAAGTTAAAAACGGAAATGGTAGATATTATTCTAAAGATCTCTGGAATAGAGAAATGGATAAGTATGATGAACTTATCAAAGAAAGACGCTCAATGGGCGAACTAGACCATCCAGAATCTTCAGTTATAAACCTCCAAAACGTATCTCATTTAATCTCAGACTATTGGTGGGATGGAGATAATGTAATGGGTAAAATAGAAATTTTACCTACTCCTTCAGGTAATATACTTAAAGAACTAATTAAAGCAGGTGTAACAGTAGGTGTTTCATCTCGTGGAATGGGATCGTTAGAGCAAAATGGTAACGTAATGGAAGTACAAGATGACTTTGAATTATTATGTTGGGATTTTGTTTCAACACCTTCTAACCCAGGTTCATTTATGCACACTTTAAATGAAGGAAAACAAACATTTGTTTACGATTACAATAAAGTAAATAATATAGTACGAGAAATTCTTTGTTCAAAAGGTTCTTGTCCAATAACTTAACCCCTCTAAATTCAACCGATTTAGACCTAAGCCTTCTTTTTGAAGGCTTTTATATTTTTCCCAAATACTCATATACGTATAACCGTAATATGCCATCCCTTATATGGCATCGATAAAAAAATATTCCCTATTACGGTTCCTAATAACCGTATTTCACAAATTTAAATTTTGCGATTATGTCAAACAACAGAGATTTGCTTAAAGAAGCAATTGCTGATGCTAAAGCTGTAAAAGAAACTGCTATAGCAAATGCCAAAGCTGCTTTAGAAGAAGCATTTACTCCACATTTAAAATCTATGCTAGCTGCTAAGTTAGAAGAGATGGATAAAGACGACGTTGATGAAGGGTACGATAAGTACGAAGAAGACGATGTTAAAATGGAAGAAGTAAATGAAACTGAAGAAGTAACTGAGGTAGAAGAGATTGAAGAAGAAATCAATCTTGACGAATTACTTGCAGAACTCGAAGAAGGTGAAGATAAGGACGAAGTTAAAGAATCTGAAGAAATTGAAGAATCTGAAGAAGTAACCGAACAGGAAGAAGACGAAGCCGAAGAAGAAGGCGAAGACGAAGAAGCTGAAGGTGAAATGGAAGAGGAAGAAATCGATTTAGAAGACATGACTGAAGACGATCTTAAATCTTTTATCGAAGATGTAATTAAAGACATGGTAGAAGCTGGTGAATTAGAAGCTGGAGAAGAAATGGAAATGGATGATGAAGAATCAGAAATGGATATGGATATCGAAGTGGAAGATGAAGAAGAAGAAATCATGGAAATGGACGAAGTAAGCTGGAATGAAAAGAACAACCCTACAAGAGGAGCTAGTAAAAAAGAATTAGATCCTAAAAAGGTTGGAAAATCAACTGCTGCTTATGCCATTAATGAAGAAGAAGTAACTGAAGGTGATCCTGATGCTGCTGCTAGAGGCCTAGAAAACATTATTAACTTTGTTATCAAGAATGCCAAAAAAGGTAAAGATTGGTTAAAGAAAAATGTTGAAAAAGGATCTATGCAACAAGCTATGACCGAAATGGAAATAGAAGAAGGTGATCCAGATGCAGCTGCTAGAGGACTTGAAAACATTATTAATTTTGTCATGAAAAACGCCTCTAAAGGTGCTGATTGGCTTAAAAAGAATGTTAAAGTAGGTTCTATGCAGGATGCTATGACTTCAGAAGCGTTAGCTGAAATTGAAGAACTTAAAAAAGAACTTCAAGAAGTTAATTTACTAAATGCTAAATTACTTTACACTAACAAAATCTTCAAATCTAAGAATTTGTCAGAAGACAAAAAAGTTAAAGTGTTAAAAGCTTTTGATAAAGCTGCAACCGTAAAAGAAGCAAAAGTTATTTTTGAAACATTAAACGAAGGTATGTCATCTAAAATGACAAAATCCCCAATTAATGAAGTAAAAGGTAGTGCTTCAAAAGCTACAGGAGTTGCTCCTAAGGCTAAACAGCCAATTGTTGAAAACGCTGCATTTGCGCGTATGCAAAAATTAGCTGGAATTATTAAAGAAAATTAAAAATTAAAACTTAAAAAAACTTAAAATCATGAGTTTACAAACTTTATTAGAAAGTGCAAACCCATATCACTCAGTACAAAGCGATGCCGCTAGATTGTCTGAAAAGTGGGAAAAAACAGGTTTGTTAGAAGGTTTGAAAGGTGCTTCCAAAAATAACATGGGAATGATCCTTGAAAACCAAGCTAAGCAACTTGTAGTAGAAAGCTCTCAAACGGGTGGTGGTAGTGCCTCACAAGGTACCTTTACTGCTGGTGTAGGTGAGCAATGGGCTGGCGTAGCTCTTCCTTTAGTACGTAAAGTATTTGGACAGATCGCTGCTCAAGAATTCGTATCAGTACAACCAATGAACTTACCTTCTGGTCTTGTATTTTTCCTAGATTTCCAATATGGAACTTCTAAGAATCCATTTACTAGTGGTGATTCTATGTATGGTGATGCTGGTGCTGATCCATTTGGAAATACTAACACAGGTGGTCTTTACGGAGCTGGTAGATTTAGTTATTCAATCAATAATACTGCATCAACAGCAACTATTACACCAACTACAGCCTCTTGGTCTGACTTAAACTTCGATTCTGATTATTCAGCTTCTGCTACAGCTAACAAGTACAGACTTGTAACTTTTAGTCTTGCAAACAAAAATGCTGATTTCGAAGGTGCTAGAGCATTTGTTCTTGAAGGTGGAGTTGGAGTTGAGGAAGGTATTGCTTTACCTCAATTTACTACTGTATCAGGAACTGACGTAGTTTTCGTAATTTCTTCTTCATCTGAAGTAGGTGGTGGTGGTGCTGGATCTTACACTGTAGATTACCAGGTACAACCAACTGACCAATATAGAGGTGATTTCGAAGATGGAAACAATTCATTAAACGGAGGAAATACTCCAATTTCTATCCCAGAAATTAACGTACAGATGAAATCATCTGCTATCGTAGCTAAAACTCGTAAGTTGAAAGCTGTATGGACTCCTGAGTTCGCACAAGACTTGAACGCTTACCATGCTCTAGATGCTGAAGCTGAATTAACTTCTATCTTAAGTGAGTACATTTCACTAGAAATTGACCTTGAGATCCTAGATATGTTGATTGAGTCTGCTGCTGCTGGAACAGAAGTATGGTCAGCTGTAAATAACAGATCTATCGTAGATAACGGTGCTGATGGTACTATTTCAGACCTAGGTTTCTACAATAGCCAAGGACAGTGGTTCCAAACTTTAGGAACTAAAATCCAAAAATTAAGTAACATCATCCACCAGAAAACTCTTAGAGGTGGTGCTAACTTCCTAGTATGTTCTCCAACTGTAGGTACTATCCTAGAATCTATTCCAGGATTTGCTGCTGATTCAGATGGTGATACTTCTAAAGCAAGTTACGCTTTTGGTGTACAAAAAGTAGGTGCTATTAACAGCCGTCAGAAAGTTTATAAGAACCCTTACATGAAAGAAAACCAAATCCTATTAGGATTTAGAGGTGGACAGTTCTTAGAAGCTGGTGCTGTATTTGCTCCATACATTCCATTAATCATGACTCCTCTTGTATACGATCCAGATACGTTTACTCCACGTAAAGGTCTCTTGACTCGTTACGCTAAGAAGATGGTACGTCCTGAATTCTATGGATTGATCAAAGTAAATGGTTTAAATACTCTATAATTAGAGCTTAAACATACTTTATAAATTAACCCGGCCTTGTGCCGGGTTTTTTTATCCTTTTCATATTTATAACTAACAAACGTTACATGGGTATACTACTTATCTCATTATATTCTTATATTAAAATTTACCCGTTTATTAACGTATTTACACTGTTTGCTTTAATCATTTGTATAACCCCTAAATTAAGAAGTCTATGGCGTCTAAACCGCATACAGACGACGTGTATCGTCCTAAGAGAATTCCAAAAAACCCAATTAAGTTTAAACTCCAACTTAATGAAGAACAAAAACAAGCGAAAGCAGTTATACTCGAAAATACAATTACCTTATTAGCAGGTGGAGCTGGAAGTGGTAAAACACTTTTAGCATGTAATGTTGCATTAGATGGTCTGTTAAGAAGAATGTATGATAAAATCATAATCACCAGACCTACAGTATCAAAAGAAGAAATAGGTTTCCTCCCAGGTGACCTAAGAGAAAAAATGGATCCCTGGGTTCAACCTATATACCAAAATTTTTACCAACTATATGATAAAGTTAAAATCGAAAAACTTATTGAAGATGGTAAAATAGAAATTGTACCTGTATCATTTATGAGAGGTAGAACATTTTTAGATTCAATGATTATAGTAGATGAAGCACAAAATGTTACTCATGAACAAATGGAAATGATTACTTCACGTATTGGTTTAAGAAGTAAAATGATGATATGTGGAGATTCACACCAAACAGATCTAAAGAAAAAATCAGATTCTGGGTTTAAATTTTTATATACAGCAGCAAGAAAAATTAAAAATTTAGAAGCTATTACTTTAACTACTAACCATAGAGATTCAATTGTAGAAGATTTATTAAAATATTATCAAGAAGCAGTAGAAAGAGGTATATCAATTACTACTTCTGGATCATATATTTATAATAATAAGAACTAACATCATATTTATAATAAAACAAAATTATGGCATTATGTACTCCTACTGGTTCATTAGAAGTATTTATACGGGAAAGTATATTACTTCCCAACGGTAATGAAGAAATAGCAACTAATCAAATCAAAATTCCTGGTGTAAATCAATTAACTAGAAGAATTGATACAATCTCAGCTAAATGGGAAAAAACAGGAGTTGAACTTTTAAGATTTGTTGATAACGAAGCTTCACAGGTAGCTGGTTCATTTGTTAGAAATACAGTAAAATATTTAAGATTTACTAATTTAGATTGTGATAATTATCTTTCTTTATACTTAATTCAACATAGCCCAGATGCTCAAGCACCAAATACAGGTGATGTAGGCTCGGGTGATGAAGGAGTATTCAGATTAGATCCAGGTAAATCAATGATGTTATCTAATGCTCAATTTGAAAGTAGTAATTATTATGACTATGTAGTAGATGGATATGTTGATATACAATATTATTCTTCATTTGCTTCACTTTATAGTATAAAAGCTAAAGCAAACAATAAAGATATAAGAATAGAGTACCTTGTAGGTTCCTCTTAATATTTATAATAAAAATAATTTAATATAAAATGGCATTAACATTTAGAACAGGTTCGGGTGGCAAAAATTCAGCTTTAACAATCGAAGAACTAGATAATAATTTTAGACACTTTACAGGATCACATTCAATAACTGGTTCCCTTATTATTTCAAGTAGTTTAATAGTAAGTGGAAGTATGGGTATATCAGGAAGTATTATTCCTAGTCAGGCATCTTCAACATTAGGAACAGTAGATAATCCTTGGGGGGATTTATTTGTAAGTGATAGTTCAATTATATTTGTAAGTGGTTCAACTACAAGTTCATTTGGTGTTGATGAATCAGGTTCTTTATCTGGATCTATATCTAATGCAACATCTGCATCATTTGCTACTACAGCTTTAAGTGCAACATCTGCGTCATATGCAGATAATACTCCTTATAACTCTGGATCATGTTTAATTGGTTGTACCTCATCAGCAATCCCAACAGGTACTAGACCAGAAGGTACATTTGAATTTGTAGTAAGTGGTAGTGAACATTTTATGTATGTTTACTTAGATGGAGGTTGGAGATATACTATTTTAACATAAAATTAAAATTTTTTAAATAAAAATATTAGACCTCAATTTGAGGTCTTTTTTTTCATATTTATAATAAAACTAGGTATAGTATGAATATTCCAATTTATGATGGCGATCCAATTTGGAACCCAAACGCAACAGCTTTTGGTTTTTATAATAATGATATTGAATTTCAAGTTGATTGTGTTAAAGTAGCAAAGTTTGTAACTACTCGTTTAGGTTATCCTTTGATGGATGTTGAATTACAAACAGGATCAATATTTACAGCATTTGAAGAAGCTATAACAATGTATGGAAATGAGTTATATGCTTATTTAATTAGAGAAAATGTACTAGATCTTACTGGACTTCCCTATGAAAATGTAGATTTAAGTGAAGTTATAGTTAGACCTAATTTTGAAACTATAATTAGATTATCTGAACAATATGGTGAAGAAGCTGGTGTTGGTGGTGATATTCCATGGTATAAAGGAAATATTCCTTTAACTAGTAGTATACAAGATTATGATCTTAAAACATGGGCTGAAGAACAAAACCCACCTATAACAGGTAGTATAGAAATTAAAAGAATATTTTATGAAGAACCAATCCCAGCATCTTCCAGATATCTTAGCCCTTATGATGGGTTTGGATTTGGAGGTGTAGCTGCTGCTGGATTAATGGGACTAGGAGGATTTGGTGGAGGATATGGTTATTTAATGATGCCCTTAAATTATGATATACAAGTAATTCAAGCTATTGAAATGAATACTCAAGTTAGATTATCTAACTATAGTTTTGAAGTACATAATAATGTTATTAGAATTTTCCCTATACCAAGCCTTAATTCAGGATTTGGGGATGCAAATTTAGAGGGAAATGCTGGACAACTTTGGTTTGAATATATTTTAAGAGATGAAAGATTAAATGCTTCTTTAATTTGTGCAGAAGATAAAATTACAAATGTATCTAATATGCCATACCAAAATCCTGTTTATAGTTTAATTAATTCAGTTGGTAGACAATGGATATTTGAAATGACTTTAGCTATATGTAAAGAGATTTTAGGGTATGTTCGTGGTAAATATAGTACTGTTCCTATACCTAATGCTGAAATGACTTTAAACCAATCAGATTTATTAGCAGCAGCAACAGCAGAAAAAACAGCATTATTAGAAAGATTAAGAGCATATTTTGATGAAAATTCTCGTGCTTCTTTACTAGAAAGAAAAGTAAGAGAAGCAGATGCAGTATTAAAAGAGTTAGAACAAGTACCAAGAGTAATTTATATAGGATAATATGGCAATGTTTGCAAGACAGAGAGATGTATCTCTGGTAAGACACTTAAATAGAGAAGTTATGGGTAATGTTATTACCCAACAAGCTGCATTTTATAAATTTAAAATAGAAGAAACTAAAGTAAATTTATATGGTGAGGCAGCAGGTGAAAAATTTTACAATGGTCCCTTCTTATTTGATTGTTTAATAAACAGAGAAGATCAATCATATCCTATATCATCTGAAGAAGTAAGTTTTGCTCAAGGTATTAGTTTTGCATTTTTAAGAGATGATTTAGTAGATGCTGATGTAGTACCTGAAGTAGGAGATATTATCCTATATCAAGAAAATTATTACGGAGTGCAGAGCACAGTATCAAATCAATACTGGTCAGGTAAAAATCCTGATTATCCTAATAATAATTCAGATGGTACTCCTAACCCATTAAATCCCGATTTAGACTTATTTGGGACAAATTTATCAATTATTGTTGATACTTATTATATACCAAGAGATAAAGTAGCTATATCACCTTATAAAGAAAGATTTTAATGGCAGAATATAGAAAACCCATACCTAAAACTCAAAAAGAGATAAGTAAAGGTCTACAAAATGCATTTGATAGACATAGGGGAAATCCTAATGCTGAATTAAACCCTAATGAAAATGAAACTGGGATTGATTTTAATAGATCTACTAAATTAAGTTTTAAAGGAGATACAGCTAAACAATTTACAATTGGTATACAAGATTTAGATGAAGCAGTATTTTATTATTTTAAAAATGTAATTAAACCATTTGTATATCAAAATGGTCAAAGAAGAAATGTTCCTATAATTTATGGTGCTCCTGAAAGGTGGAAATCGTTTCAAAAAGATGGATATTATAGAGATAAAAGTGGAGCTGTAATGTTGCCCATTATAGTGATTAAAAGAGATACTATAACTAAAGATAGAACAGTTACAAATAAATTAGATGCTAATATGCCTAATCTATATGGTACATTCCAAAAAGCATTTAATCCTAAAAATTTCTATTCTAATTTTGCAGCTTTAAACAATAGAATACCTACTAAACAATTCCATGCTGTAGCAGTACCTGATTATGTCACTTTAGAATATAGTTGTATAATCCAAACATATTACATGGAACAATTAAATAAAATAATTGAATCGTGTGAATATGCTTCTGATGCCTATTGGGGTGATCCTGAAAGATTTAAATTTAGAGCTTTTATAGATAGTTTTACAACTGCTACAGAATTAACTCAAGGTCAAGATAGGTTAGTAAAAGGAACATTTAATATAAGACTACGAGGATATATCATCCCAGAAGTAATGCAAAAAGAATTAAATTCTATTAAGAAATTTAACTCTAAATCTAAAGTAATAATACAAACAGAAGCAGTATCTAATTCTGATATATTTGATCCTAATGTTACCAAACTAAGTGATGGTAGAACTAGAAGAAATAGAGAAGTAGAGGGCAATGCTTCAAATGTACAAGATGTAAGTGCAGGAAGAGAATTAAAAAATTAAAAAATAGAAATGGCAAACGTTAGATTTATAGATTCCTTAAAAGTTGGTGCCTATGCAGTTAATGCAACGGGTGGTACTAGCCTTACTATTGAAAATAATGTTAATGATTATATTTTAACAGCTACTGGGCAATTAGATGTAATCAATGGTGAAGCACAACTTAGATTTAATGGTACTAATTTAGGACTAGGAGGAGCCCCTGGTGCTTCAAGATTTGAAATAAGAGACACAACAGGAAGAGATTTACTTTTAATTAAAAATGCTAATACAGATCAAGGTATAAAAGTTAACAGTGCAGGGGTTTTACAATTAATAGAATATGCTAGTAAACCTACAGCAGTAGAAGGAGGAATTATATACAATTCCGACGAATTTTGGATAGGAGTATCTTCTTGATCATATGTATAATAAAATAACAACTTAAATAAATATATCAAATAACAACTTAAATAAATATATCAAATGGCAACATGGAAAAAAGTCGCGGTATCAGGATCTAATATATCGCAGTTTAACAACGACTCTGGGTATATAACCTCGGTAACAGCACAGCACGCTTTTACAACAGCTTCTTTCAATGGTACTGAATTATTTGCTGATTCTTCTCAAGGAAATTTAACATTTGCATCTGGTTCAGGAGCAGGTTTAAATATTACAGCAAACGCAGGTACTGATACTTTAACTTTTACCCTGAATAATGTACCAAATTCTTCATTAGCAAATTCTACTATTAGTGGTATTTCACTAGGTAGTGATTTAAATGATTTAACAGTTGATAATGCAACATTAACTTTAGATTCAGGTACAACTTATAATGGTAGTGCTGCTAAAACCATCAGTGTTAAAGATGGTGGAATTGATACAGATGCAATTGCAGATTCTTTAGGTACAATTGGTGTAAATAGCTTTACAGGTTCCTTCAGTGGTTCATTTACTGGAGATGTAAATATCGATTTAGCTGATTTAACCCCAGGTGATGGATTATTCGGTTCTGCTTATGATGGTAATGCAGCTAGAACATTTTCAGTAGATTCAGGATCATTAGCAGGTAATGGTTTAACTACTTCAGGAGGTACATTTGTAGTAGAAAACGATGGTTCTACAATTACTGTTGGAGCTTCAGGTATTAAAGTAACAGATGGTGGTATTGGTACTACTCAAATTGCTGATTCTTTAGGTATCTTAGGTGAAAATGAATTTACAGGTTCATTTACAGGTTCCTTCACAGGTGATGGTTCAGGACTAACAGGAATAACAGCTGATACTTTAGCTAATGCTTTAACAGATACAGCTGGTGGGGGTTTAACAGATTTCTCTTTTGATGGTTCTTCTGCTGTAAATATAGCAGTATCAGGTGCTGCTGATTTAACTGATAATACTGTTGTTAAATGGGATAACACATCAAATAAATTTGCTAATACAATTGCTACAGATGATGGTTCTACCTTTACTATAACAGGAGATTCACGTATTACAGGTGATTTAACTGTACAAGGTACAGCATCCTTCCAAAACACTACAGAATTACAAGTAGCTGATAGATTTATCTTAATGGCTTCTGGTTCAAATACTGCTGGAGATGGTGGTATAGTAATACAACAAGGTACCCAAAATATTGGCGAAGTATTTGGATTCGATTCAGCTACCACTCGTTTCGGTTTAACAGGTTCATTTAACGCAAGTGATACAGCATTCACCCCGGATGCATTTATGGCAGCTGTTGTAAATACAGCAGGTAATGATCCAAATGGTGCAAATGCTCCAGATACTAGATATGAGAAAAAAGGTAATCTATATGTAGCTAATGATAGTGAAGATATTTGGATTTATTCATAATATTTAAAAAAAATTGTTCCAAAAAATATTAAAAAGGTTTATGGGCTTTAAAGCTTCAAATTTACAAGTAGGAGGAGAGACTCAAAAAACAGAGTCCTCCTCTACTTCTATTGAAAAAACACAAGTAGAATTATCTGAAAAAGAATTAGAATTTATTTTAGTCACTATAAAAAACGGATTATTTAAAGGAGAATATGTAGAGACGCTTTACAATTTAACTTTGAAACTCCAAAAACATTTTGTAGATTTGAGGACTAAAAATATAAAACCATGACAATATACTCCCTAGATGATCTTACTTTAAGAGAAATTAAAGCTTTACGTAAGTCCTTAGATTATTTACCTATTACAGGTATAGATGCTGCTTTTATAGCTATGTTACAGCATAAAACAACTTCTCAAATTCAGGAAATTGAAAATCATATTCAAAATGAAGAAATTGCTAAACAAAAAACTTTAGAGGAAGCACTTCAAAACGACCCTGAATCTACTCAAAAACAAACACGAGGGAAGAAAAAAGCTTAATATTTATAACTATATTACGGCCCTTCGGGGAAGTGGGCTAGACATATTCTAGTAACCAACCTAATAAAGTAGATATGCCCAATTGGAAAAAAATTATAGTTAGCGGATCAGACGCTACATTAAATTCTTTAGATGTTAGTAGTAGCATTACCGGCTCAGCATTACAGCTTGGAAATTTAGGAGATGAAAATGAAATCCTTATTGTTGGAGCTAATACAGAAGTTACTTCATCTAATCTATTAGCTATTGATACGGTTAATCAAAGGGTAGGTATCGGAACCTCAACTCCTCAAGTAAAATTAGATTTAGTTGGTGAATCAAGTGGAGAAGCACAAATTAGAGTAGCCCAACACGATGATACTTCTGATGGTCCTGACATACGATTTTTCAAATCACATGGTACGGCAGCAGCTTCTTCCTCAGTTGCTAATAATGATTATATTGGAGCAGTAAATGCTTTTGCTTATGATGGTAGTACCTATATTCAATCAGGATTCTTTGGATTCCAAGCAGACGGTACTGATGGTGACTCTAAATTTGGATTAAGAACTCGTGTAGGTGGAACACTTACAGATAGAATTACAATAGATTCTGCAGGTGATGTAGGTATAGGAGGTTCTTTAGATGTTAGTACTTTTATAACAGGCTCTTCAGCAAAATTAACTTCAGTACCAACTGGTACAACAGAAAATAAAATATTATTAACCGACGGATCTGGTAATCTAGTTACTAGAACTGATTTATCGTTACAAGGTGCAACTGGAGCTCAAGGTACTACAGGCACACAAGGTACAACTGGTACACAGGGTACAACAGGGACTCAAGGTACTACAGGAACTCAAGGAGTTACTGGAACCCAAGGAACTACAGGTACACAAGGTACAACTGGAGACACAGGAAGTCAGGGAGCAACAGGTACACAAGGTACAACGGGAGATACAGGAAGCCAAGGTGCAACAGGAACTCAGGGTACTACAGGTACTCAAGGAACCACAGGAACACAAGGCACAACAGGAATACAAGGCACAACTGGAGATACAGGAAGCCAAGGAGCTACTGGAACACAAGGAACTACAGGAGATACAGGTTCACAAGGCGCTACAGGTACTCAAGGCATTACAGGCACACAAGGCACAACTGGAGATACTGGTTCTCAAGGAGCAACTGGAACTCAAGGAACAACTGGTACTCAAGGCACTACAGGCACACAAGGTACAACTGGTACACAGGGTACAACAGGGACTCAAGGCACTACAGGAACAGATGGTATAAGTACTTATGGTATACCTTATGACTTTGATTCTTCAACAACAGCGGCAGACCCTGGAAGTGGAGATATCAGATTAAGTATTGATTGGACTACAGGTATAGTAGGTAATTCTTATGAAGCTTATGTAAGCGAAACAGATGCGGATGGATTAGGTAGACCTTCTGTTTTAGATACACTTACTGAATCTACTAATGATAATAAAGCGATTATTACACTTTATGCTATAAACAATACTAATAAAAAAGCCCAATTTTACATTACAGGTCAAACAGATAATGGCTCGTGGAGAACTTTAGATATTGTTTATATTGATAGAGATAACTGGACAATTAGTAATGGAGATCCTTTATATTTTTCAATTTCCCTTATAGGAGATGAAGGAGCACAAGGTGCAACTGGAGCACAAGGTACAAATGGTACTCAAGGCACAACAGGCACACAAGGAACAACTGGAGATACAGGATCTCAAGGCGCAACTGGAACTCAGGGAACTACAGGAGATACAGGAAGCCAAGGAGCTACTGGTACACAGGGAACAACAGGGACTCAAGGTACAAACGGAACACAAGGTACAACAGGTACACAAGGAACTACAGGAGATACTGGTTCACAGGGAGCAACAGGTACTCAAGGAACTACAGGTGATACAGGTTCACAAGGTGCTACTGGTACACAAGGTACAAACGGAACACAAGGGGTTACAGGAACTCAAGG
>Ga0070751_1000601_pt1 | contig 22167 bp, 25 predicted proteins | sample VirMetDEL_Aug_28_FD_78514 | JGI IMG/M metagenome (GOLD analysis project Ga0070751, IMG submission 78514) | Aqueous microbial communities from the Delaware River and Bay under freshwater to marine salinity gradient to study organic matter... | ecosystem: Environmental > Aquatic > Marine > Coastal...
ACTCTATTCAGTTGGATTGATCAGGTGATCAGGAAGGGTCAACAGTAGCGTCGATACCAGCCACGCGAGCAGCTGCACGGCCGTTGATCAGAGCCAGACCACAGTACCACTCAACGCGGGTGATCATTTGGGGCTGGGTGTGATCTTCGCCCAGTTCGCGGACGCTTACGCCACCGTTCTGGATGCCGGTCAGGTGATCGTTACCGAAGGACACAACGTACATGTCCTGAGCGGAGGGAGTGCCGTCGAGGATGGCCACGTTCTTGTTGTCGCGGTCCAGCTCAAGCACGGGCAAGCCCATGTAGCTGTACTGCTGGTAGCCGAACTCGTTACGGGTGATGTCGATCTGGGTGTTGGTGCGGGTCTGACGGGTCAGAGCGCGACGCAGGGACTTAGACATAACCAGATACTTGCGGCCGCCTTGAGCGTCCACGTTGTCGATGGCTTCGTCAAGCACGCCCAGGTCCAGAGCACCGCCGCCGTTGGCGAAGTACTGAGAAGAACCAGAAGTGATGCGAGCAGCCAGGCCGTCGAACTCGGCAGGGGACTGGTTGGAGTCGCCGTTGATGAACAGAGCTTCCCAAGCCATGCGCATTGCGCGGACGCGGGACTGCACCTGATAGGCCTTGGCCTGAGCGCCCTCGAGGTCGACGATAGCGCGGTCCACCTTGATGTCGCCACCGAAGAGCTTCAGGCTCTCGGACTGCTGGCTGACTTCAGCGTAGGACTCAGCCAGGGAGCCGTTATAGTTCCTGAACCCGACGTCGGGCAGCGATTCCTCGCGCTTCCAAAAGAGCCCGTTACCCTCGATATTACGGAAGGGAAGAACAGACATGAGCTGACCAGCGGCCAGTTCGGTCACAACAGCAAGCTCTTGGGGAGTGCGAGCGTGCTTTTGTGCTTCGAGCAGGGTCAATGACATAATAAATACCTAAAAAGATGAAGGTGAAAAGGTTTGGGTGATCGAGCCGCCCAGCATCGCGCTGATTGCCTCAGGACACCCTGTCCAGATCGCCTCATCACGAAACGTCCCTTAAGGGTATCATCTAAATATATTATGCCTAACCATGAAAAAGGGGCCCATCAAGGCCCCATCTCATCAGCTTAACTAAAAGCACGCTGGAAGAGTTGTTCAGGAGTGAGACTAGAGAGATCCTCTGTTACCATGCCGTTGGTGTCGGTACCGCCGTAGCCAAGCCCAGCTCCTGCACCCTTGGCCCCTTTGAAGAAGGTGCCATAGATTGGATGGATCTTATAGGAAGCGATAAAGTCTTCAGCAGACACGCGCTTGCCAGACTCTTTATCCAGTACAGGATCGCCAGCTGCATCAATCACAGTCAATGAGCCATCGGCTTCGTGACGGAAGCTACCACCGATCTGCTGGGCCATCATGTCGAAGAACGACACGCCATCAGCGGCATCTGTGCGGCCACCAGCAGAGTAAAACACCTTTTCGAGGGCGTACTTTTTCTGGTATTCGGCAAGAGCGGCCTTGGCAGCTGCAGCCTCCTTGGCGGCCTCCTGGGCCTGAGAGGAGTACTTCTGCTCAAGTAATTCACGCTGCTCGCCATACTGAGATTGAATCCTGGCAGCCTCTGCGGCCTCAGCCTGCAGCTTGGTGTACTCCTCGGGATTGATCTCGGCGAATTTCTCGAGGTTAGCCTTGGTCTCCTTGAGGTCGCGCTCGTACTGCTTGCGTGCTTCACGCTCAGCCTTCAGCGCCTTAAGGAGGTTCTCTGCTTCCGAGCGAGGCATCATATCGTCGCCTGCTGGAGCGGGTGAGGCATTAACTTCCGTCTCGGGAGTCATGTTCTCTTCAGCCATGTTATGTGACAGGGATCACCCCTGTAAGAATGTTACAGGGGTAGTATGCCTATGGGCGTGATTCAAAGATCAAAGGGAACAATCGTCAATTGATAAAAGTAATCAGCTGTAGAGTCACCCCACTTCCAAACGTTAAGTGTTTTACTTTGATTGTGATCTTGCGTGAAAGAGCTGCCGCCAAAAAACCTTTGTGTTGTGCCATCAGACCATATAGCCAAAATCCCTAGCCCTGATCTGGTGTTGATGCCGTCGCTGCAATCCCTAGCCCGCCAAGGCAGAAGCTCAAAGCTTACTGGAGGAGATTTTTGTGCTTCCGTGTAAGGAGGGTACCTCCACCAGCCATCCCACTGTAATCCATCGTCGCAAAAAATCTCAGTAGCGTTTATGTAAAAACCTGGCTTGGAAAAGACAATATCAGGACACGAGCAGGTTGTAGGGTCAAAGTCTTCTATGTTGCCTGTGCCGCAGGGATCATCGCAGTTGTACGCTTGTATACAAGACGATCCAACGCACCTGCATTTAGGATTGCAGCTAGTGAAATCGCCAGGAGTCGGGCATGCCATATTAGCGACTCCACTTCTGGAGAGGGCACAGGGTGTTCGGGTTGCCGCCGATCCATGTCTTCATCTCCATCATGCAACCACACTCGCTGCAGCGCTTTGAATCCTTGATGAACGATGGGCAGGACTTGCAGGTACTGTAGCGTTCATTTCTGATTTCAGCTGAAACCTTTCCAGAACGAATAGCTTGACCAGTTGCCTTCGATAACCCAGTAATCATTTCCTTCGGACTGGCTTTAACTTTTTTAGAGTGAGCTATATTGCCAGGATTGGCCTTGTTCATCGCCTTTGTTAGCTCTTCGTGCCGTTTCTTAGGCCAAGCCGATACGGCTCCCGTGGGGTAGGCACCCCCTGATTTCAACTCTTCTCTGATGTCCATGGTTTACCGAAATCCTGAATAGAATACCTATCAAGATTCAAGTGGTAAAACCGAAAGTGTTGTTGTAATTGTATTTACCGAACCTGACTTGTTCTCAACTTTTATATAAAGCTCATCCGCTGGTACCGCTTCAAAGTTAAAGTAATTTACGGCAGGGGTGACTATTACCTGCTGGGGTCCTGTAGTGATGATTTCCGCTAAGACTCCAGACCCAGGATCGGGATCTTCTGTCTCTAGCCTTGCTACGTCTGAAGTCCTTGCGGTCTGGCTGCAATAAACCGTGACCCAAGCCGCCTGGTCAACCTCAATAGCAAGTAACTGCCCTGCCTTTCCAGTGCCAGTAATAGTCAGGTTTTCATTGGCTCCATCAGCCAGAGAAGAGCTAGTAACGGAAGCAGTTGTGCGCAAGCTGTTAGCGCTAATAGTACCAGGCTCCCATTGGCCTAGAAGGTTGTTCCATATCAGAGCTTGTCCATCTGTAGGTAGCGTGGTAGAGGTGTCTACGTCAGAAAGGTCATCGATAGATACGACACCTCCGCTGCCATTGGAAGCTGCTGTAATTCTGCCCTGGGCATCAACAGTAATAATTGGATTGGTAAAAGAACCAGCAGAAACCCCCGTATTTGTCAGATTCAGCGTAATCGAACCAGATGCAGTAATCGGTCCGCCAGAAGACGTTAACCCAGTTCCCCCAACAACATCAACACTAGTAACAGTGCCGCCAGTGAGGGGGGTTTCCCATGCTGGAACCCCTCCTGATACTGTCAAGACTTGACCTGCCGCGCCGATACCTAGCCTTGTAGTACTGCCTCCAGAGCGGATCACTACATCCCCGTCTGTTGTAAGAGGGTCCGCGTAGCCACCTCCAGCTCCGCTAGCAATTGAAGTAATTCTACCCTTTGAATCTACTGTGATGTTTGAACTTGTGTAACTTCCAGCTGTAACACCAGTATCGGTCAACGAAAGGTCGAAAGAGCCACTGCCTGTGACAGGACCTCCCACGGATGTGATGTCATCGCCGTCCAATATGTCAACAGAGGTAACAGTACCAGTAGTGCCTGGAAACTGCCAGGCAGGCAAACCGTTAGCTACAGTGAGAACCTGTCCAGCGAGTCCTATGTCAAGGGCTGTCGTAGATCCATTCCTGTAAACCATCTGACCGTCCGCTGCTAGTGGATCCGTATAACCACCACCAGCGCCATTGGAAACATTGGTAACTCTTCCATAACTGTCTACGGTTATGTTGGCACTTGTGTAAGACCCTGGGGTGACAAGGTCCATCGTTGGTAGGTCGACCAAGAGGGAACCAGATGTTGTTACAGGGTTAACTGAAACTGTTAGCGTCGTACTACTAAGGCCAACGCTGGTTACAGTGCCAGTCCCAGCAGCGCCACTGCTAACCTGAACCCAGGCACTTGTATAATACACATGGTAAGAGTCATCGCTAGGCTTGAACCAAAGATCTCCGTCAGCTAACGGCAGCCCACTAAGACCTACGGTTGGAGCCGTGTCGCTGACGATAGCCCTTCCACTTGCAGAGGTTGGGTTAAATTTTACAATATCACCGCTACCATCAACTGAGTACATCTCCAGGTTGCCAGGAGACAGTCTTAGCACAATTTCGCCCTGGGTAATCTCGTCACTTCCTCCGCTACCAATAGCAGCCAGAATGGCAGCCTCGCTGTCCGTTGAGTTCTTTAAGACAATGCGATCAGGAAAGACTGCCACGACAATACAAGAGCTGAGTTAGTTTGCCTACGAGGTAGGCATTAGCCAATAGTGGCGCTCCCTGTGACCTGGGTATCGCCTGAACATCCAGTAGGGCCCGAGAGTGTAGTCTGGTAAGTGATTTTACCCTCGCAGTCCTTAATTGTGATTAGGCGACTCCCCATAATGTATTCTGTATAGCCACAAGACCCTTGACGGTAAACAGGTCCAGAGTCTTCATAAGATATTGAAAGCGGGCCTTTGGCATTAAGACGTACAGTCCAGCTTGCTGAGGGGTTGGTATATATATCGCCGCAGCCGTTAGGCCTGCTACACTTTGGATTAGCAATAGTATACGAATTTCTAGTGATATTAACTGTGTAGGTTTGAATTGCAGTACATTGACACAAGGGATCTGGTACACAAACGCCCGCAGCATTACAGATCTCGCAGTCACCACAGTCGCTATCGCAGTTGCAATCGCAAGGAAAGCAGTCGTCAGAAAGACCGCTGTAGTCACACTGCTCAGTAAGGGTTGCGGTACCACCCCCTACGCTGATAGTTCCAGAAGTTCTACAGACCTTTCCTGGCGGGCAGGGCGGAACAGGATCTCCGTCATAAGTAGTAATAGTTACGCAGTCGCCAGCGCAGGGATCTCCGCCTGGCGGGCAATCGTCGACCTTGGCACAACCAGCCAGTGCACAGTCAGCTAAAGAAGGAGAAAAAGCATTGCAAGCGGAAACACAACACTTGAAGCTACCCACTGTTCCGCAGGGGCAAGTGTGATTTAGCATAATAGTGCAGGTTTGGCATGACGCACAGTCATCCACGCAATCACCCTCCTCTGAGCATCGCTCGCACGCACCACAGCCAGAAGCTGAGTCGCAGTAGCAAGGCGCATCGGAACCAAGAGGAACGCATTTATTTTGACTCGATGAGCAGAACTCACACCGGGAGCACGTATTTCCGTCACTGCAGCCTGCAGGGGGTTCGCCTGTCGCTTTTAAAGCGTTGTCGCAGAATCGACTGCAATCACCGGGCGGTGGTGGTGGGCATTGCGCAGTACCAGAGTTAGTACTAGCAGTACTCCCGTCACAGCATTGCCCGTCAGGGCCAGGAATACCGCCAAATCCACCGCACCCTTCGTAAAGGCATTGGCCTGTAGCCTTATCTCTGATTGTAACTAAATCAAGTCTATCCCTTGTGAACCCGCTCGCAACGAAGCCATAAGGAGTTGAACCGAGTAGATCCGTGTAGAAATCGACAAAATCAGGATCACCATAAAGTATGATTTTTTCAGTCGCTCCGCACGGGTTGCCTCCGCCGCCACCGCCTCCGCCGCCACCGCATCCCTGCCCATTAACTATACCGCTACCGTACGCCCTGTCCTCCACACACCGCCCACCGGAGCACTTAAACCCAGAGGCGCACTGGCTATTCGTTGTACACTGCTGCGCGGGTTGAACAGCTCTCCAAATACCACCCTCATAGCCTCCGCTATTCAAGTATGTCCGGGCGTCGGATATGATCTTATCGTTGTTGTTTTTGTCCCAAAACTGCTTTAAAGACCCCATTTAATAGCCCTGATCTAGGATAAGGGTACCAGAGGGTTGTAGAACCCAGCTTTGGGGTCCCATGGCCTACCTGTCCTTGAATCGAAGTATTCTGAACCATTGTCTGTCCTTTTCCAGAAAAGCTCGCCACCGATCTCAACAGAAACGTACATAGTTGCCTCTCCTTGAGTTCCTGAAATCTTTTGAAAGATGATTTGCCCTTCCCATTCTGGCTCAGTGGTCTCCTGCTTCAAGACACCGTCATCCACGTATCTCCTTACCTCTCCTGGAACTGAGCTTATAATTTTAACCGCAACAATTTTAGCTTCCTGCCTAGTCGGAGCGGGCGTCTTAAAGCTTAATCTAGGATTGTTGATCGCCATTATACCCTGAGATAGCGATTACCAGCAGAGTTCACAATGTACAACTCAACTCTGTCGGTGGATCCGTTATAGAAACCAACGAGGATGTTAGGCGTAATAACTGGATCTAAAACCACGTTTGTGTCAGGCCTAGTAGAAAGCATCTGAATCGCAACGTCAGTGGCCTCGTTGAGCGGAGTTGTACCAATAAAAGAACGATTAATTGCCATGTTAAATGTGCTTACTGAAGTAAATCCCTTTAGCAAAACTTAGCTCTACCTCTGAATTTCGAGGTAATGAAGTTATGCCAATCCTTTTAGTGTTGTAGGTCTTGTCCCTGTATCTAACAAGACCCTGCCCCATGTTACCAATACCTTCCCAGTAACCAGTGACATTGCCCTCAAAGTCACCAGTAATAATCTCCTTTCGCTCTCTCCTCTCTAGCTCAACGAGCCTAGAAGAGTTTGAAAGTTCTAAAAGTGATTCTAGTAACATGATTAAACAGCGTAGTAGCCAAACTGCTTCAGATTCCAGTAAAACACCGCTTCGTTGCCACCTGTCAAAGTAACCGCATTTGTAGTCTGAGCAACTGCTAGAATGTTTCCTTCATCAGGCCCTGGGGAAGACACAGTCGAGACAGCAAAGGCTAAGCTTCCAGTAGCCCCACTTGGACATACGCCAGCAGTAATAAGGTCCGCAGCAGTGAAGACGATCGCTTCCGCTGCTACATAGCCAGTACCACCATTGGAAAGGGTTACAGCATAATCACCCGCAGTGGCTCCGCTGTTGGTTACGGTGATGTTGATCATTAAACCTGTACCAGACCCGCTCGAAGAAGACTGGAGAATATTTGTATAGGTTCCATTAACACCAGCACTGGGTGCGCTATCTACGCCGCCGATGGCAGTAGTAACCCCAGAAGTCCAGACAAGAGCTACGTGGGAAAAATCAATCGCAGTAGCGCCACCGTCATGCGCAAAAATCGTTGACTTTGTATTCAAGGGTACACCGTCATCGCTGTAAGCCAACACATCGCCCGACGTATACCCAATTGACTGAGGATAATAACCACCAGTACCTGGTGTTACAGCAAAGCTCAGGAAGCTAGTATCATCAGTAATTCCAGGAGTATAAGATGTTCCAGGTGCGTTAATGAGGCGTGCCTCGAAATAAGCATCAACGAATCGGTTCGTTACCTGAGCCGTTAACTCCGAACTTGAGACTTTTGCAGCTAGGGCCATGTCGTTAACCGTTGGTCTCGATAGGATTCCTATGAAGTTAATTGCATCAACACTAAAAAGTCGTGCTACTATAGCTAGACGCTAGCAAAGAGATCTGAGTCGATAACTGTAGCATCTTCCGCTACGATGGCCCCATTGAAGTCGACTGGTATGCTGCCATTCGCAGTTGTATACAGAACGCCGCCAGGAGCGATAATCAGGCCCGCAGCATAAACCACAAAAGTCTTATAGATATTGCTGCTATAAGACGCCTCGCTAGAAGTGATTACCCCATCACTTCCGTAGATGGGAGTTGTTAGTTTGAGCATCATATTGACGTCAATGTCAAAAGCAAGAGCCCCTCCACTTACGCCTGTCTCGTTTTCGATAGAAGGAGGCACCGAGGGGGAAGGAGCGCCTGGAGCTTCACCCGTTCCGCCCATATTGGGGATAGCAGCGCCCTCAATATTCTCCGGTATTACGACTGTTCCGTTGGAGTCGCCAATCCAGACCCCATTTGTTACAAACATTGATTCGTCTGGCGTCACTCCCCACGCAGTTGCGTCCATCCTCATTGCAAACAACTTGTCGACCGAAGGGTCGTAGAACCTGAAAGGCATCCCTGGAAACCAGTTAGAAGCAACATCTTTGCGAAGACCCTCGGCGATTTTAAGCCCGAAAGAATCTCCCTTCGTGAATAGCTCGATGTACTTTGAATACAGGTCAACGGCATTATCAATCTCCTCCCTGGTTTCAAGTAGGAGGGGCATTGGAATGCTTTGTTCTTCGATATAAGGCCCTGCCTCCTCGACATTTGACTCTGTAAACCTTCCTGAGAAAAGTCTTATTAGCTCACTCTCTTCCTTGGTAGAGGTTGTTGGAGTGTTTGCGATGTCAGGATTAATATTAAGGGTCACATTCGTTGTCGACCTTCTTACGTCTTTGGTCTGAATTCCGACTATAGCGTCAAGATTGATGCCCGATTTGATACCGACGCCTCTAGACGAGACGCTGTTGTAATTGATCCTGCTTTCGATCTTATCGTTTCCTTGTTCCCTGAACTGCTGAATCGTGCGCGTGATCCTGTACATATCAGTAAGGCTCAGGTTTGGGTCGAACAGCTGAGGTATTCCGTCCACGATTCCAGCTCTCCAGTCCAGAGGGTTAGCCGCGCTTAGGGTCGTTGCATAAACGTCGGTAACCGTCTCTACAAGCTCTCCTCCTAGACCAAAGTAGTTAATCTGCTCTGAGTATGCAAGCCTAATTTGTTCCATACCATAAAAAGGGCAATCACCATTCTCTTGGCAATCCGTAGCCCAGACCGAACGACAGTAGGTATAATAATCCGCGAAATATTGCTGATTAGCCTCAATAGCGGGACCATAGGTTTCTCTATAAACCCTACTAAGCTGAGCACCGGGTCCGCCATAGTAGCTAATCGTTGTGTCAGTTCTAGTCGTCGGAAGATAAACAGCAACCCTTTGCAATTCATACCCCTCCGAACAGGCTCCTGCCCCATTTCCGTCTGGCTCATCAGGAATGTTACCACACCCGCTTTGCGCTGCTGGGCTCGAGGAGCTAGACGATGCGGCCCCAGCGTTTTCAATGGTACCATTAGGGTTTTCCTCGGAAGCGTCGCCGTTAATCCGCTTGAAAGTGCTCGCTGGATATTGTATAAAATAATAAGAGTCGTTCGTTTCGGTGTCCTCTCTGTTGAGCTGGTCGCTCGCAATAAGACCAGCGGGAACTTGATACGAAAGCCTGATTTGATCTGGTATTGACTCCGCACCAAGCAAGGGCTGTGCTGAAATTGCGGTTACGCCCAGAACGGAAGTCCATTGACCAGCCGCAAAGTTACCATCTCCATCTCCATCAAAGTAAACACCTGAGACGAGATTGCCTTGACTGTCTTGGTAGAGATATTTTCCTACCGAAGCGAATGCAGCAGATATGTTTGAGAACTCTTGCTGAGCTGCGTCAAGAGCAAGAGGAGAAAGAGATATAAGATTCTGAACCTCGTCCGTAAGACTTGCAAGACCTAGTCTGCATGCCATGGAGATTTCAAATGTAGCAGACTCAACGTTGTAGACAGACCCAGCAACGTAAAGCAAGCCTCTGGGGTGTCTTTCCGTAGTGCCGTCAGGATATGTCATCTCAAGAATGATCTCCTGTCCGCGCTTGAACCTAGAGCGACCATAATCACTTTTAAGGTCGCTAGAGGGCTCTGTGCCAAGAGTTACAGTCCCCTGGGTGACAATACACCCGTTATTGAATCCAGCGAGGTCCTGGGCGGTCCAGGACACCAGCGAGGACGTGTAGTCAACTCCATTGATACTGAGAGAAGATACTTTGGCTTTGTTAATTAAGTAAGACATTTCAAACCTCCGACATGCCGAAGGCAACCAGGGTTAGATTCCCTCCCATGTATGTATAGGATGGAGAGGTGCTGAAAACAGCATTAGTGGTAACTGACGCACCAAAGGTCTCGTCGGTAATACCACAAGCAACAGGCTTGCCTGCCGCTCTATCTGTGTCCCATGCCACGAATAAAGCGTCTAGAGCTAGCGCGTCGGCAGTGGGAATGACTGCGGCTATTGTCCAGATGTATTTTTGCCTATAAGCAGGGCCTCCAAGGACATGCGAGCCATTAGCCGAATACTCAAAAGAAGCATTATTTGCGTACTGTCTCGGGAAATCTTGCCCAGTAAAATCAGTAATTACTACGTTATGGTTGACCGCTAGCGAGTCGTTAAAAGCAATGCCTATACTAGCCATCAGCGCGATGTAACTGGGCTAGTCTTCCTAATCCTCTACACACGCCCGATGTCTACGCAAACCATCCCCACCGTCCCATCTGGGAGGAATGATTTTCCCTTCAAGAAAACGCTCTTTATAATCCTTATCAGTACTAACCTTGTATTTGAAAACCTCCAGCCATTCTGACTCCAGAATATCTAGCACCTCGTCAGGAGCCTCGTCCGCCTCCGCATCACTACAAGCGGTCCACCTGTAAACACAAGTATAGAAAAGGTGTTCGTCGCTCATCTCAGACAACTCTCCGTTAGAGTAGTCAGAAACCTCCCTGATATTTAAAGCGTTTTGCCTGTAGATTTCGGCGGCAAGTTCGGGGTCTGGAGCAAAGAATGACATACTAGGATTGCCTCGTAATCAAGAATACCGAGACCTTTTGATCCTTGCAAGTTCGACCATCATGGTGCTTGCAGTTTTAGTTGGATTATTGGACTGAACAGTAACGTTGTTTACGACGTTGTTACTAGTGGCAACGCTAGAAGTTCTAGTAGAACTATTGCCAAACCTTACGTTTGCCCCCTTCGGCGTCTTGCTCTTCTTGCCTTGAGCTTTCATTTCACTCCAGACATTGGCGGGAATAATTTCACCATCCATAGGAGCTGTAAAACGATTGTTGGCATTTCCAGGCAACTCGAACATGGATCCGTCTTTGCCGACGAAACCTTCCTTTCCGATTTCGTTAACCCTGTATGTGGTTCCACTAGTAACAGGGCCACCCCTCCATCTACTACCTCCTGATGGCTGACTTCCGGTATTGTCCTTACTGAAAGACCTGATATTATCAATTCTTCTTTTACCTAGCTCAAGCAAATCATCAAAAGTTTCCATGCCATTGCCATCAAAACTATTGGTAATTTTTAAATCTTTTTCGTCAACACTAGGGAAGGTATTGGCTTCAAAATTTCCCTTAGAATTATCTGAATTAACGCCTTGAGAATCGTTTTTATCCCAGATGCTTTTGGGAACAGTCAAACTACCAGCTGCAGGTGTAAAAGCTTTAGAGAACAGGTCGTCGTAAAACCCTGAAAAAGGCTTATCTCCACCGTCGGCGGCATTCTCCTTCAGCTTTTCAACCCCTTTGTTGACAGGCGTCTCGGAGGTTTCTTCTTGTAATGCCAGCTTACTCCAGAAATTTTCAGGAACAACTAATTCTTTAGCGGCAGTATTTTGCAAAAGCTCCTTAGCCCTTCCCTCAAAAGGATTTTCAAAGGCTTCCTTTTGCAATGTTAGTTTATTCCAGAAATTTTCAGGAACAACTGCCTCGTTAGTTGTAGCATTTTGCAAGAGCTCCTTAGCCCTTCCTCTGGCAGGCTTTTCAGAAACTTCTTCTTGTGCTGTCAGCTTACTCCAGAGTTTTTCAGAAATAGCTTGCTCGTTAGTGCTAGTATTTTGCCAGAGTTTTTCAGTCCCTTTCTTAAAAGGCTTTTCAGAAGTCTCTCCTTGTGGTGTCGATTTATTCCAGAAATTTTCAGAAATAGTTCCTTCGTTAGCTCCAGTATTTTGCAATAATTCTTTGGAAACTTTGTTAGTAGGCTCTTCGGAGGCTTCTTTTTGCGGTGTCGACTTACTCCAGAAATCTTCAAGAATATTCCCTTTGTTGGCAACAGCGTCTTGTTGAAGTTCTTTAACCCTTTTTCCAACAGGTGTTTTAGAGGGCTCTTCTTGTGCTGTCAGCTTACTCCAGACATTGGCGGGAATAATTTCGCCGTCTATAGGAGCGGTAAAGCGACTGTTGGCACTTCCTGGCAGCTCAAACATGGAACCGTCCTTGCCAACAAAACCTTCCTTTCCGATTTCGTTAACCCTGTAGGTAGTACCTCCAGTAACAGGACCTCCCCTCCAATTGCCACCCCCTCCCGGCTGGGCTCCGGCGTTAGCGTCACCACCACTTTTTTTGGCATTTTCTGATAGCTGTATTCCAATTGCCCTGGCCTTTTCCAGCTGTCTTTGTAAAGCTCCGTTAGTGATGTAATCAATGTCGTCCTCCAGACCTCTTTCGGCTTTGCCCATATCGTCAACCGCTGCCTCAATGTCTTCTAACTTGTCTTCTTGCTCGCCGAGTTTTTCCTTGATAAAATCAATCCTCTTTTTTCTTTCTTCGTGCTGCTTCTTTTCTTTTTCTCTAATATCATCTATAAACTTCTTTTCCTCTTCTTTCGCTTCTCTTTTCTTTTCTTTCAAATCCGTTATCCTATCCTTGCTGTCCCTGTTGTTTTGCTCATCAATACCAGCGAGCACCTCAAGTGCAGTCTTAATTTCCTCCATGGTCTTCATTTCAGCTGCCTTAATTTCCTCCTTTCTTTTTTTCTCCTCTTCGTCTAGCCTCTTTTTCTCCTCTGCTTGCTCTTTCTCTTTTTGAGCTTTTTCTTCCTCCAACTTCTTGAGTTCCTTTGCTTGCTGCTTCTCAATTTGAGCTCGGCGCTTGGAGTTTTGAATTTTTTCAATCTCAGCTCTTGCTCTTTGCCTTTCTATAGCGGTCTCAGCAGTACTGGCCTCCTTTCTCAGTTCATTAAGCTTCATCTGCTGAAGCCTTTGCTGCTGGGGACCATTGCCGCTGGAGACTGAATCAAGTTCAGCTGCATATTTTTCTTTTATCTTTGCGATTTCTGCGTCAAGATTGCTTATTTCCGCTGCATGGCTCGCCTCCATCTCGGATCTTTTTCGATCGTAAAAAGCCTCTACATCGCTCGTCAGCCCATCGTAGTATGCCCTGTAGTCGTTCCTTAGGCTATTGAGTCTATTTCTTTCGTCTTCCGTCTCTCTTTTTTGAACTTCTGACTTTCTTTGAATCTGACGAATTTGTTCGTCAACACCTTTGACTACTTCCTCTGTTTCTTTTTTGTTTGCATTAACTTTTGCATCAGCATTTCTCTTGATCGCCTCCATCTCTTTGTTCAGAACTTCTATCTTCCTCTCTCCAAGCTGCTTGTCCCTGTCTAGCTGAGCCCTCTGGGCTTCAATCATCTCATTAAGCTTGGTTTTTGCGGCTCCATAGGCACCCTCAAGCCTCTTCATTTCGGCTTCAGCCTTCTTCGTATTAAGTGCGTCGATTGCCGCGTTCAATTCTTTTTGCTTTTCTGTAGTAGGCACAAGTCCAGAGTCTTTCATAGCCTGGAGTTCTTTCTCTAGCCTTTCGATCTCTTCCTCTTCTTTCTTGAAAGCATTGGTAGTTCCAGTGATAGCCTCATCGAGTGCTGTCTGAGCGTCAATAACACTTCTCATGTCACCCGCTTCTGCGAGTGCCTGTGTAAATCCCTTCATACCAGGAATGAGGTTAACTAGCCATCCCAGTGTTTCAACCAGCCTTAAGATACCGGCCACAACCGCCGCAATGATCGTTCCAGCGCCACCAAGGATTACACCAAAAATTTGGATAAGACCGTAAGCGACAATTCCTAAAATCGTATTTAAAATCTTAAGGCTTTCAGAGAATTTTTCCGCCCAATTATCGCCAAGAATAGCCTTTGCGATTTCTTGGATTTTCTGAATCCAAAATTCAAAAGCCGCTGCTATCTCATAGATAACAATCATTAACCCGTTACTAATCCACTCGATCAAGACGCCAATAACAGCAGAAAGTTCTTTAAACATCGTCTGAATCCCAGGCATGCTGGTAGCGATTTTAGCAAAAAACTGTGCAAAAGCAGCTGAAATTCGCAACAAAGATTCACCCAATGGGGCAAGAGCTTCGCCCATAGATTCCATTGCAATCGTAATAAGGCTGTTAATTCTTGCCATTACCTGCTGAATGGTTGTGCCTCCTTTTTCTCCAATGGTTGAAATCGATTTCTGGATTTCTCCCATAGAGCCCGCAACAACCTTTCTGGACTCTTCAGCAGAAGCAATGAAAGCCTCTTTGAACATTTGAGCGCTAATCTCACCGTCTTGCATAGCCTTACCGAGATCCTTGATCCCGTAAGCGCTTTCCATGTAAGAGGCAATCTGGCCGCGAAGAGCTCCATCAAGTTCAGCAAACTGCTGATTAAGTTCTTCGCCCTGAAGCTTTCCTTTACCCATGACCTGGGCAAAGGCTTCGATGTACCGACCTGTCTGCTCGGTATTAAGACCAAGCGTAACGGCCTTCGCGGAAATAGCTTCAATAACCTTCTCTGTATCAGAGAGGCTTCCTCCTGACTGCATGATTGCAGGGCCAAGTCTCAAATAAGCCTTTTCGATTTTCTGGATGCTTGCCCCGTAAGTTAGAGCTATAGCCCTTGAAGACTTCAAGATTTGATCCTGGTTGGCAACAGAAACTCCAAGAGCCTCAAAGGCCAACTGAACTCGCTGGATATCTTTAGCCCTGTTGACAAATTGCGACGCAGCCTGCTGTATTACCTGTATAGCCTGGCCAACGGCTTGAATCTGAAAGCTTAACTGGGTCATTTTATTACCCAGACTCGAAATCCTAGTCACGATATTACCGCCCTGGCCGGTTGCGGCGAAAGCCTCGTTAAGGTCTTTGCCTAGTTGGTTGACTTTGGCTTGGATTTTTGCGATTTCAGGATTAATAGCTCTGAATTTCTTCCCAGATGCACTGACCTGCGTCACATACGCAGCAGTTGCATTAAGGAGCTGCTTCTGGGTAGCCAGTTGCTGCTTCAGGCTGGTTACGCTTCCTGATCTCGCCTTATTTTCTTTGTCGAGCCCCTGCAGAACCTTGGACTGAAGTTTGTCCACTTCTTTGTATACTGTTTTATAAACGCCATCTAACCCTTTTTCTTGGGTCGTATTTATAGTTGTTTGGATGGTCACCTCGCCATCCATGTCCATTAATTTACCAAGCTGTTGACTGTACTCCTCGAATTTTCTCTTAGAATAAGCGTCGGTTTTGTCTTGTAATTTTTTAGCTTTATCATAAAGCCCTTGAATTACTTGACCCGGCTGAGCGGCGTCGATGTTAAGTTCGACAGGGAGCTTAATCTTCTGCGTCATAACCTAACAAAATCTTCTATAGTCTTCCAGGTTTTAGGTGCAAAAAAGGGGCCTGATTAGAGCCCCTCCGGTATTCTTCGCCGTAAGTATCGCGGTTACGGACTTCAGGAAATCGTCGCGACTCGGAAGGAGCCCACACCAGGGGTACCACCCACTTCGGTAACAGTGACGGTGTCGCCAACCGAATAGCCAGAGCCAGCAGAGGTGATGTTGACTGCGGTAATGTCTCCAGAGACGTCTGTATCGACGGTACCGGTGGCATTGCCAGAGAGGGTGACTGCGGCCCCTACTTGAGAGGCCGTAAAAGCAGTCGTGGTAGCTAGTGTGTCGACGGAGGCGATACCTCCAGTCAGCTAAGCAATAGCGTCAAGCTCAAGCTGGTAAGGACCATAGCCAGTGATGGAGCATTCCCAGGACACGATGCTGGTAACTTCGTTGGACTCGGTATAGCCCATCAGAGTGCCGTAGCCATAGACGGTCTCAACGGTGCCAGTAGGACCAACACGAAGAACCTTCACGCGGAGGCCGTTGCTAACGGTGTTGGCTTCGGTGAGACGGAGAATCTGGTAGCCCACATCCTTGAAATCAGCGATACCAGCCAAGGACAGGTTGAAGCTCTTAGTGGTAGCCACAGCCTGGTTGAAGCCTTTGGATTCATCGTCGTAGGTGTAAACGTCCTCGGAACCAGTATCGGTCTCCAGGGAAGCCTGGGTCAGACCAGCCAGGCGCACAGGCTTGTCAGTGCCATCCATAGTAAAAGTGTCAGCGCCAACGGTGAAAATGCCGTTTGCGAAAGACACAGCACCAGCAGCGAGGGTGGTGGTGTCAATGAAACCCGTAGTAGGAGCGTCGCCAGCGGTGACACCATTAAAGGTCACGTCGACACTAGCGGAGTTCAAAGGGACAATGTAGAAGTCGTAGCCAAAGGCTGCGTTGAAGTTTGCCATATTAGAAAACGGGTGTATACCCGCAAGAAGGTACTTCGGACCTTCACGGCCCGTTACTTTATATTGCCTAAGGGGTGTTTAGGTGGCGAGAATGGGCTTGTCGGCAGGAATGTTAATAGATGTCTGGACGTTAGCCCCGATACCCGAAGAAGCAGTGACAGTTTGGTATGATGTGGCGCCACTAAAGATTTCCATAATACGCTTAACCACGACATTCATGTCATCTCCAGTCGAAGGTTCCCAGCAGATAACGAAAACTGTCCAATCGGCAATCAGGTCGCTACTGTCAAACTTATCGATCCTTCTGAAGTCAGCAGTATCATGAATAATAACTTCGATACCTGTTACGCTTTTTATGCTAGGAAGATCAGCTCCAGGCGTTGTAACAGTAACAGCGGCCACAGGGGAAGAGTTGCCTTTGAATTCGTAAGAGCCAACTGCATTCGTGAAAACCGAATCTGCAACCAATGTGTCGTAAATAATCTGAGGTGTAGACGGAAAAATTTGTGCCACTAGACTACAGAAATCGTCAAGATAGGTTTCCTTTAAGGTAAACTAGGGCAACAACGCAATGATTGCTATGCATCCAAAGCCTTCGGATCTTTTCATTGACGTTGCTTTTATTAAAGAATGAGCGACGTAGTTAAAATACAGGTCTACGACCGTCCTTCAGACTACGTTTACAACATGACTACATTAAATAGCGGCGAAGCCCGCCGACTTTGGCGTGCAGCAATCAAAGAAGCTTGGGATAACAAGTGCGCCTACTGCGATTCGCCACCAATTTCGGACGAGTCTCTTACCATTGACCACGTAAAGCCAAGATCTAGGGGAGGTCAGGACTGCACTTCCAACGTGATCCCCGCTTGCTGGAAATGCAATCAGGCAAAAGCGAGTCTTGATTGGGTCGCTTGGTACAGAATGCAGCCATTTTACTCGATCAACGGTGAATGGCGTATCAGAGAGTGGCTTAGGACTGGAGAAGTCAAAGACCTAGTATCAAGTCAAGATGACTCCGACTGGCACGAAAACCTTATCAACGAATTAATTTGAGCACTTGATCCTCTTTAGCTATAACTTTCATTGGAATGGTTGGGACGATTAGGCTTACAATGGCCCCACACGGGCTCTTAAACTCTCTGTGACCTGTCGCACCTTCCCTGGCAATAAGAAGCCCTCTGTACCCATCCTCGACCCTCTCAGGGGCAAGAAGGATGGCCTCTTCCGATATAAAGGCAAGCAGTCTAGGCGGAGCCCCGATTGCGGTAGATATAAGGTCCTTGTAGCAAAATAGAGCCCAGGACGGTAGACGGCCTGCCTCGATTAAGGCCTTGTAAGCATCGCTGTATCGACTGGAAGCCATTCCCTCTCGCTTTTGAGGCTTATAGAGGCAGAAGTCGTCTAGATGATACCTGCTTGATTTCTTGGTATCAATTTTAGAGTTAATATACAAAGATGCTAATAAAGCTGAAGGCCTTTCCTGATCATGCAGCTCAATCCGACGAGCCTCACCAGCCCTTCTAAAAGCAATTACTACATACTCGTAGGGCAGACTGTAAAAATTATCCAAGTTGAACTCGGACGACCCTGGATAAAACCTTTTAAGCTGCCAAAAGATCTGGTCCATTGGCAGTGTTAACCTTGCAGAGTCACCCTCGTTTACTTTTTTTCAGCCTCCAGAATGTCGGCCTCCTTGTCAGATTCTTCTACACCAAACTCTTTATTAAGCTTTTCAGTGCTGCGGGCCTCCTCATCATCAAATAAGCCCACCAAGGCCATAATAAGATCAGGGTGCAAGCCCAGGACATCCTCGACCTCAAGGTCACCAGAAACCCGAAAAAGAAGCATGCAGTAAGCCTTGACCACATCTTCGGTAGCGCGAGTTTTGTTCAGCTCGGTCATCAGGTCGTTGATTTCGTCGTTAAACTCAATCCAAAGGCTGTCGTCACCACTGTTCAAGGCTTTTTGCAGCACCTCATAAGCCTCTTTCATCCCCAGTCCCCGCTTCTCTCCCACCGAACGAGCAGCACGAAGCATAATCTTCATGGTTTCGTCCTGGCTTACATTCGACTGATGAAAAGATCGCTCCCCAGCTGTCAGATACCCCCTTCTTTCAATTTGAATTTGCCCGGACTCTTCCGTTCCGAGCGTTTCCAGTACTGGCTTGTTCCTGGGCTGTACAACGAAGGGAAGTTTGGAAGCAGAGATGTCCATGACTAGCTTGAAATCGTCAATAGTATACCAGCTACAAGTTGCTGATCACTGATCCGTTGAAATTAAACTTGGGAGTAGGGCCGCCACCCAGAAGGGTCGCACTGATCCATGGTCTCTTGGGGTAATAGATGGGTCTTGCGTTTGGATTGCCGTAAGGTTGAATATACCCGCCATTGTGAACGATACCTGCATAGGGAGATGAATACGACACGGAAACGCCATTTCGGTCGATTTTTACAACACCGCTTGACTTGAGCTCGCCCGTATCAACAATATCCCTTTTTTTACCACCCTTCCACCTCCATTTCGGAGAATCCATTGCATTATCAAGAGCTTGCTTCAGGTCTCTGGCAACACCATCGAAAACCCTGTCTAGCATTGCCTCTAGATCCTCTTCTGCGGACTCCTCCAAAGCTTTCATTACGGCCCTGTAGGCACTTTTATTAAACTCAATCTGAACAGGAGGAAAAAACAAAACACCTGGGAGCGGTGGTAGAGGTGGCGCAAACTCAAGCTCCTTTGGGATTATCTGTCGAACCTCTTTATTCAAAGAGGCACTATCAGTGACCCCAGACTTCGTGGTTTTGATTTTCGCCTTCCTAGCCATTAATTTTGAATTTCACCTCCAGTAATTTGAATCTGGACTCCAGCAATTTCCTTGTAAATGATCTCGTCAATCCCTTGGCCCCCGAAAACACCGCTAGAACGCTGGATTTTAACTGCAGGCATAATTGGATCTTGGCCAAATCTAAACTGGCACTCGGTTCCGGTTGCCAGCCAGGTGTACTGGGTCATAACCTGAGCAAAGACCAGACCAGTTTCGTCAGAAGTCTCCAGATTCCAGTCGGAAGGGACGGAAGTAAACGTTAAAGCATAGCCCCGGTAGTAAAATTGATCACCACTACCGCCAGGAAGCATTTGACCGTCGAGCTGGCTTTCCAACGGAATGGGCTTGGATCCCGAAGATACGCCACTATACTGGGCTCTCTTGATGAAAAGTTGCACTAGATAGCTATCACCAGGAGCCTCTACCCAACGACCGTTGACATTTGATACAGTTGTCTGACCAGGAACTAGGAGCCTTCCGTTGATATATGGAGCCAAAGGGGAGGCCATGGAACCCGTTTAAATCTCCTCTAGGGTTCCGTCGCGCTAGTTTCCCCTCCAGGGAACCTCACTCGCTCTGCTCGTTACGGCAGAAACGACAAGAAGACAGTTTACCCGTCACATACTTGCTATAAGCTTTGTTCATCTGCACCTCTGCACCGCACTGGCACTCCACGGCAACCGTTTCTGCGTGTGCCACATGACGCAGTAAAGACCCTAGGGGGCCGTCTTGCATTTCAGGATGCATGGTGTTATACTATGAACAACGAAAGGAGTATTCCAAATGAAGCGCACACTGGACCTAAATGACGAATGGATGACAGTCAATGACTACATCCCAGAAGGCCTGAGACAAGCCATAATCGCCCATGAATGGCCCGAATATGTAGCTGCAGGGAAAGACCCCTACGACCCTCCTTCAGGGCCTTCTAGGAGGTTCCTGTTGCAGTTCAAGAACGGTAGAGAGGTATGGCTCCGTAATATGAAGCCCCGAGATATCCTCCGAGGCATGAGCAGAAACTCATAATCTGCTTTACATCATCCTCAATCTTAGCTTTTTCCTTGGCAGGACCACTCACCCCACCATTGGCAACTTCCCATTCCAGTACATCTGCCTTTACAAGCACCTTCCCTTCGACGTCTGCAAGGTCCTGTGTGCTTTGTGCAGCGTCTGCGGTATCCCATGCATCCAGAAGGGCAACAAGATCCGTTGCAGCGGCTACAGACATATCCTCGAGTTGGTTTAAACAGTTGGAAACACAGTCCAACGTATAAGAGCCAAATGGCAAATTTAGTACCTTGATGACCCTGTAGTCGTCACCAGCTGTATAGACGCCAGAGGTATCAAGAGCCATCAGATAAAGAAGCAGCGCTAGATTAGGCTACCATCGGTATCATAACTGGTATTATCCGTATCGCCTGCACTGCAGTCACTTCGCTTCCTGGTAGAATGGAGTCAACAAGGTCCAGGTTCATGCTACATAACGGCCTCGCCCTACTACTAGCAGTTCGCTGTCAACAAAAAGATGCCGTAATTCAACTCCTTGGCCGCATCTATCACCAGATGAACGAAAAAGACTCCAAAACTCTCATGAATCGTGTCATCTATTTAATGACACCTAAAGAACGTGATTGGCTTAAATCCTTAGCTTAAACCAACCTAGGGTAAATCAATCCACTTGTAGGTCGACCAGAAGGCCCACCACCTCCCCCATCTGTATATGTAATCCAACCAGCTAACGGCTTGGTAACTCCACTTGTATTAACAGCAGCACAAGTAAAGGTAGACCCCACATTAACTATAGAGATAGAATCAGTGTCCAATACATACTGTTGCACAGGACTACCATCTTCAGTAATCAAAGGAGTAGTAAGCAGTGTACCCCAAGTAGGGCTTGCACCAATATTGGAAAAGCTCATAATCAAACAGGAATAAGAACAGCACTACCAAGATAACCCAAAGACATATACTGCTCCCCAGTCTCAGCCGCCCTGAACTCTCCCCATCTTGCAGTAGTACTTCTTGCAGCATATAATTTATCGCTAGCTGGATACCACAACCCTTGGCCAATACCATCATACCCAGGCTTACTAGCAGCACCACTAATAGTACTCACACTCAAATACATTGGGCCAATAAGAGCTCCACTGCCACCTGTCATGGTGGGATCTGTATCATATAGCCCTACACCACCCGTCCAGTAATCCATATAGTTATCATACGCAAACCCAATGTTCCTTACACTAAAACACCACCTATTACTCTTGTCCTTAAATACAACAAATGTATTCTCATCACTAATGCCAGCACCATGCTTAATAGCAACACATAAAAACTCCTCACCATTAACATCATTATATATAACAATAGCCTGATTATCATAACCCGCATCCCCAGTACCAGATATAGCTGAATAATGACCAGGTTGTTGATTATACGTCCCATAACCATTATTACTCGTGTCATCCCCATACTCATCCGTAACCGCAGCAGTTAAACTTGTCTGCGTTCCATAAAACATTAGATGTGGATATGTAGGACCTAATGCATTTAACCCAATACTTGTATCAGGAAACTCATAAACAAATCCATTCGTAGTTCCACTGTTCGTACTGCTAGCAGGATCCCTTTCCTTTACAGGTAACATCCCATTTGTAGTAATACTCGCATTACTACTGATAGCAGTGATCCATGCATCAATCTCAGTTACAATACTACCCATTAAACCAGCACTCGTCTGGTCATCCCATGGATACGTCGCATTGTCCCATACACCATACTTCGCAGTAATACCCATAGAACCCTGATTACTTCGATTGGTCTGTGTAGGATGCCAAAAGTCTGTTTCAAAAAAATTTCAAAATTTTTTTATTTCGGGAAAAGCTGTTTCAGAACTTTTTTGCAGATTTTCTGCGGCACTGATCAGAGCAGTACTTCACCTTGCCCTCTGACTCGAAAGAGGATTTACACCATACACATTCCAGCTTATGCGGCTGCTTGTTAATATAATAACGCTCCCGCGCCGCTTCTTTGCCCGCTAGCCTGGCTTTC
>Ga0070751_1000605_pt1 | contig 22097 bp, 33 predicted proteins | sample VirMetDEL_Aug_28_FD_78514 | JGI IMG/M metagenome (GOLD analysis project Ga0070751, IMG submission 78514) | Aqueous microbial communities from the Delaware River and Bay under freshwater to marine salinity gradient to study organic matter... | ecosystem: Environmental > Aquatic > Marine > Coastal...
ATATAACTATACCAATATACGAAAAGAGTATGACTACTCCAAACTTATTTATTAGATTTATATTTAATAAAACTCCAAAGATCATTAGAGTCTTTAAGAATAAATTCTTTTCCGCTAGGTCCTTCTAAAGGAACAATACTACCATCTGGGTTGAATCTATCATAGATATACCAGATTATTATTTCACAAGCTTCTTCCCCATATAACATTTTAAATGTGTTTTCAACAACAAACCATAACCCATCAGTTACTTTAGTTAAATCTATCCCACCAGCTTCAAATACTTCATTTTCAATTTTGTAAGAATTTTCTAATTTTTTTATAAAACTTTTAAAAACAAGTTCTTCAGTTTCATCAATATTATCTTTAACATTAATATTAGTTCCAAGAACAATATTAAATAATTTTTTTAATCCTTCATTATCTGCATCCATAATTATAACTTTTTAATTCCAAATAATTCTATAAACTTATCAATATCCAATTTTTTTATCCTACTAGCAATTGCTAATGCTTCATGTTTATTTGCAGCATAACAAGTTCCGACTGTTTCTTCTTTTTTATCGTTTAAGTAATAATATTTGTATTGGATCATAATTTATATTCTTTTATTAGGTTAGCTAATTGAGTACATCTTTCATACTCTTCATTTTGTATAAACATCCCATTTATTCTATTTAAAACATCTTTAAATTGGGATTTATTTATTTCAATAATAACTGACATATTAAATATGTTAAATAGTTCAGCTACTGTTTTTTCATTTTTTAAAGCATCTATAATTGCTTTTAAACTTTCTTCTAGAATAAAATGGGAAAATTGTTCGCTGTTAGCTAAACTAAGTAGATCTTCTTGATCATCCCAAGTTAATTCTATATAAGTAACCTCTCTCTTTTCAGTCATTTTTTTATCTTTTTTTTCATCCATAATTTGAGGGGTATTAGTAGGTTAGAATCAATTATAAATATTAAAATTTAATTCCTCTAATAACATTCCCTTTAGGACTATGTGAATTATTTTCAAACAATTGAGGATTCATTCCCCACTTATACCTAAATACCTCAGCAGCTGGGCCTTCAGTTGCTCTAAACTTATTGCCTTCTTTTCCATTTTTAGTAGCTGTACTTCCAAAATGGTATAGGTGGGCTTTATGTGTTCTAGAAAAACCTAACCCTATTAAATCTAACTTTAAGAAAAAATCCCAATCACATATAAATGGAGATTGATACATTATATCAAACCCCCCAACAGCCATGTAATATTTTTTATACATTGCAAATGGGAAAATACCACCATCTAGAGTCAATGTATCTTTTTTAATTACATTTTCATATTTAATAAATTCTTTATATTCAAACTCACTAGGATTTCTTCCAAAATCATTAACAGGAAAATTAAATATACCCGGACCTGTTGGTTCAATTTGATTTAGAGTTAATACTGATTTTTCTTTTAGTGATTTTTTAATTTCTTCATCCCACCCAGAACAAAACACATTATCATCGTTTACGATAAAAATTATTTCATTAGTAGCATTCATAACCCCTAAATTAAGGGCTGTTTGCATTCCTTGGTTTTCACCTAAATCTAATACTTTAATATTATCTTTATATTTATCTAATACTTCTTGGCTTTCTTCAATAAAACCGTCTACAGCAACAATTATCTCATTTTCATAAGATTGTTGATCAATTGCTGAGAATAAACATAAATCTAAATATGCAGAATTTCTATATGTAGGAATAATTACACTTATCATACTTTATAATGTGGATTTTTAGTAATAGCTTGACCTACATCAACTTTATATTCTTCTAACACTTCTAACTCAAAATGTTTAATTACCCTTTGAGTATCATGTCCATGAGCTCTATGAAAATAATCATCAAAAGCTATAAATTTTGGATTCATCCTTAAAGCATTTTCTGTATCCCTAAATATACCATTATAGGTGTGATCACCATCTATAAAAATTAAATCATACTTATTTACCATCCCAGCCATCTCTACAAAATCTTCAGTTAGTACACTGTGATCTAAATGAGAATAATTAAATCTATCTCCAAAAAGACTATTAATATATTCTAAAGATTTAGATACTGTTTCTTTACTTCTTAAATCTATACTATGTAGTTTACATTCATCTGATGTGTTAAATAACCACATAAGGGCACTAACCCCTCTATTAAACCCTAATTCCAAAATAGATGTTGGAGAAGCTAATTGAGTCATTTTTGTAAAATTTTCAAAATGTCCATAATGCATTTCTCCTACTGTTTGGGGGGATAAATTACTTACATGCTTTTCAAATTGTTCTTTTGTCATTTTATTTACTTTTATAGTTTATATTTTTCCAATTAATTGTAGGAGATAACAACCCCTGCATACAGTGAGTTGATAATCCTGGAATAGGTGTTATTACTAATCTTTGCCGTTGGTTATAAAGATCAATAAATTTGTTGTGATCTCCACGAGTAGTTGTGTGGATATCATAATCTAATTCAAATAATTGTTTCTTTATGATAAAACTACCACAAGTACTAGGTGATGTTCTCCAATGGTGGGTATTTGTTGTTATAATTTTAGATACTAAATCAGCATAATTAGGAAAGTATTTATCATTATGGTCATATAAAGAAACATAATGTAATAAATTATAATTATCAAACAACTCATTTATTTTATCTACCCAATTTTTTTCGTGTAAATAATCATTTTCTAAAAAGTATATTAAATCATTTTCACCTATTTTAGTATTTTTAGCTATTTCCCAAGTCTTCCAAAATGATTTTTGATCTCCATTAGCTTCTATTTCATGGAATGTATATTGGTTTTTATAATTAAAAATCCAATTATTCTCAATTTTACCATCAAAGACTATGTGGAGATTTACATCTTTATCTTTAATTGTTTCTAATAAATTTTTAAAACAATTCTCAAAATTAAACCAAGATGGTCTTCCCCTATAATCAGTACCTTCAATATTATAATGTCTATAAAATATATGAATCATTATTTAATTTTTTTAGCTGGGCAGCCCCCAAATATTCCTTCTTTATTTATATCTTTAACAACCCCTGAATTAAGACCTATAGTAACTCCGTTTGAAATATTTAATTTTTCTTTAATTGATGAATTTGTTCCTAAATAAACACAATCACCTATTGTAACATTTCCAGATACTATAGCTCCGGGCATAGCACTAAAATAATCTCCTATAATACAGTCATGTCCAATTTGATTACCTCTATTTAATATAGTATGCTCACCTAATTCTATATTGGTAGTTAAAATAGTATTCATTCCTATAAAACTCCCAACTCCAACTTTAATATCATCACCCATAATTTGAACTGTGGGGTGAATGAAGGTAAAATATTGAGTGTTGGGGGGTAATTTCTTTATAATTTTTTTTCTATCTTTGCTATTAGCAACTGCTACAATTAAACCCTCTTCTTCTGGGTTGAATTTTGAAATAGGTTTAGCAATATCATTTGCGTATTGATCATCAACATAAAATGTTACTGGTTTTCCAATTTGGGCTGCCACTTCTCTAGCATGTCCCCCATATCCAAATATTGCTAATTTCATTGATTATATATTTTAAATTTTGATAAATCAGGATAAGGTAAAGTTAAATCTTCCTGATGTTTTTTAGTTCCATCCATATTATAAAATTGTCCCATAAGTAATACACCACGAGCTGCTAGTTCAGGCATCATATAAAAATTCCAACCTAACATATCAAATTCATCATCATGGTATGAACATTCATTCCTACCTGAGTACCTAGCTCGTTTAAACCAACTATAAGCTTCTTCATCATCAGTTAATATAGCACCACCTTTACTTAATTTAAAATGTTTGTAAGGACCTGTAAAGGATACACACATATGAGTACCTTTCAGATGCATATCTGCGGTAAATCTAAGTGCTGAATCATATACATTACTATTACCCAATTCATAAGCACCTTTCAATGTACCCTCTTTCATATCCAAACATCCATAGTTTTCGGTAAACTCCACCTTCAACCCAGCATGAATGATTTCACAAGGTACTGAGGGATATGTTCTCTTAGGACAGTAAACGAACCCACCTTTGATACTTTTCTTAATATGATTTTCGTAATACAATGCAAGAAATAATGCATTACTCATATTATCTACTGTCACAGCATATTTAGCTCCTGTATAATCTGCTAATTGCTGTTCAAATAATTCTGTGACTTCATAAATTCCGTGTGCCATCTTCTTTCTTTTAATTCTAAATCCAGTATTTCTTTACCAGGGTTATGGTAATGACAAATACCTTCTATTAATATGTTTTTATGACTACTATCTTGTATTCGATAATTATCAACTATTTGTAATAATATATGAAATTTTTCTGGGGATACCAAATGATGTTTGGTGATATTATTTCTAATGATGCATTTTTTTAAGAAATCTTCACAAGTCCAATCTTTAATATATTCCCAAACTCTTCCATTATATTCATCTAAATTTTGAATATAATTATAAGTTTCATTTATATATTCTTTATCATAAAGATAATCTATTTTAGATGTGTTTAGAAAGTAGAAATTTGTTTGTGGGTAAAAATAATCACCATTAAAAAATTGTTTAATTTTGTACTCATCAAAACACCCAATACCAACTCCTTCTAAATAATAAAAATCCTTATTTTCAGGAATTTTTAATTGGAGAGAATATTCTTCTATAGTAATATCATGAGTTGATTTACATATCCAATCAATATTATTTTCTTTACAGTAATCTATAATAGCATTTTCTTGATCAGCAATACCAAAAGAATGACCTCTGTTTTTCTCTAGATCTATTAATATACAATCTGGGAAGTATTCTTTCCACAAATCTTCATTTTCTTTTTGAAAATCCCCAGAGTAGTTAGTTACTATAATAAGATTTTTAAATTCTATAAGGATAGGTAAGTTATGGTTAATATAAACTTCTAATCTGTTTAAATCTTCATAACTACCTATATAACCTATAGAACAATAATAACTTTTATTTATTAGTTTTTGTAAAATCATCTTTCCAAAAAGAATATATTCCCTTATCTAGTTCATACTTTTCCCAAATAAATCTATCTCTCATTGGTTGTTTTTTAGCCCATTCCCACATTTTAGCTAAACCTTCTTCTAGTGTTGTTTTATATTCAAACCCTAAAATGTCAATTGACTTTTGGTAAGTAGGAACAGCATGTTTTACTTCATGTCTACCTTCTAAGAATAAAGTTTCAGGTCTTTTACCTGTGTCTCTTTCTATAACATTTTTTAAAGCTTCATTTGCTCCTGATATGCTAATTTCTTCAATACCCCCCAAATTGATTATTTGTTTTGATGCTTTAGGTTCAATATGAGCATTAAATAAAGGTTCTAAAGAATCATCTATATAACTAAAGGCTCTAGTTTGGGAACCATCACCAAAAATAGATAAAGGTTGGTCATGTAAATGTTGGAACATCCAAATACCTAACACATTTCTATATTTATCCCAAATGTTTTGTTTCATCCCATATACATTATGAGGTCTAATAATACAATAATCTAATCCATGTTGTTCATTAGCAATTTCAATATCTCTTTCACAACCCATTTTAGCTACACCATAAGGATCAATTGGGTTTCTACGCATATCTTCGTGGAAGATTCCACCTTCACCATGACCGTACACAGCCATTGTAGACGTGAATACTAAACGTTTTATATCGTGTTTAATACATTGAGTAACTATACGTGATGTTGCTACTAAATTGTTCTGATAATTATGTGTTCTAATAAAAGGTGATAAACCCTCAGCTGCATAAGCTGCAAAATGATAAACGTAATCAATTTTATGAGATTCAAATATATTTTCAATTGGGTGATTAACTAAATCCATTTGCCAAAAATTAACCTTTGGGTTTATGTTTTCTTCAAACCCACCACTCAAATCATCAACTCCAATTACTTGATATTCGTCTCCTTTATTTTCAATAATCCAGTCAGCTAATCTACTTCCTAATAAACCTGCTACTCCTGTTATTAATACTTTCTTTTTATTTTTCACTTCTTTCATAATTATATTGCTTCTTTTTTTATAATTTTCCAATTTAAAGGTTGGCGATTTCTCTGATATTGTTCCATGGACCATTCCAACCTATCAGTTTTTAATTCCATTTGGTAAGATGACCCATTAGGTAAAGTAACTTCAATTTTATATTTATTCATCCATTTTTAATTTACGTTCAAAATATTGAGCTGCGTCTATTACCTCAGGGTTTTGCTTTACTGTCTGCATGGTAATCATATCTTTCATTTTAGTTGTTGACCAACCATGAGCTCTAGTTGTATAAACTATTTTAGGAGGTAAATCATCACCTGTAAAAGATTTACCAATATAATCTTCACCTAATATTCTAATATCTGGTTTGAAAAAATTTATTAATTCGTATAATTCATCTTCAGTTTGATATACATAAACTTCATCAATATATTTTATAGCCATTAAAGTTCTATACCTTTCATGTATAGGGATTACTGGTTTATATTTTGAATTTCTATGTAATGAAGGATCTCTTTGTAAGAATACAATAAATTTATCACAATGTTGTTTTGCTGCTTCAAATGTGTAAATATAACCAGGGTGGATTAAATCAAAGTTACCAGCTGTGAACCCTACAATTTCTTTTGCCATATTAAAGAGTATTATAATAATTATTTTGTTTTACTTGTCTTTCTATATCTTTGGGGTGGTATAATGAAAATTCCTCAGTTTCCTGCAAATTGGACCATGTTTCATACCCCTCTAGTACTTCATGTACTTTATTCTTCCATTGAATCTTAGGATGATTTTTATAAATTCTCCATTGAAAATCAGGCCAATTAACCCAACCTTCTTCATTGATTCTCCATCCCCATTGTCTAACATATTCTTCAGTTAAACCAAATACTGTGTTGACACGAGGTACTCTAATTACTTCATTATTAGGATTACTTAAAATAATTTCTGGTAGATATTCAATTAGGGTTTGGTGAGGAATTTCATCAGCATCAATTTGAAATATCCAATCCCCATTACAAAGTGAGGTTAAATAATTTTTCCAATCAGCAAAATGACCATCAAAATCTTTTTTATACCAAACAAACTCCCCATTAATAGAATGGGATTGTAAATACTCTTCAACAGTATTACTCCCATTTTTGGAATCAAATAATATTACTATTTCATCTTCATATCTTTTATTTTCTAGAAGAAAGGATACCAATCTTTGAATTTCTACAGCTTCATTACAAACTGTTATAGCATAACTAATTTTCATTTAATATAAATTTTGAATGTAATCTAATAATCTATCTTGGGGTTTCCAACCTAAAATATCTTGTGCTGTAGTATCAGTACATAAAGTTAGTCTGTAATTACCAGGTTGGTCTGTAATATATTTTATAGGGCATCCTGTTTTATTTTGAAACATTTCTGCTAATTCTTTAATAGAGTAATTAACACCTGTACCTAATTCCCAAGCTTCAATACTTGAAGATGTTTGGAAAAATTCTGGTGCTTTTTGGAACCATTGTCTTCCTATTCTCCATAAACCATCTACAATATCATCTACATGAGTAAAATCTCTTCTTTGTTCACCATCACCTACAATTTTAATGTGAGATTTTCTTGCTATTCTAGATCTCCAAATACCAATCACATTACCATTTACTTCATCTAATGCTTCACCAGGACCATAAACATTATAAAATCTACATATTTCAGCATTTAAACCAAATGATTCTTTATATAAATTAATTACTCCTTCACCTAAATACTTATACATAGCATAAGGTGAAGTTGCTGGGTTATGGTGTTTAGAGGATGAACCAGCATATACTACTTTAGCTCCTATACGAGAAGCAAATTTACAAACTTCTTCAGTTCCTTTTACATTTACTCTAAATGTTTCTGTTGGGTTTTCAAATGATGGTTGTACACGAGATTGAGCAGCTAGATGAAATATTAAATCATAATCTTTATGAATTGTATCTATTTCTTCAATATCACCCTCAAAGTACTCACAACCTTTTATTTTAGTATTACCTGTAGAATAATTATCTAAGGAATGTACATTATGTTCCTCATTTAATAATCGTTTCACTAAATTACTTCCTATGAAACCAGCTCCACCTGTAACTAATATTTTCATTTTTCTTCTGCTGTAAATATTCCTATATAATCTAATGCTTCTATATAATCCTTTTCTTCAAATTCTTTAATAGTATCCATATCCATTCTCCATTCATAAAATTCTCCTTCCTTATGAGGGTTTGGATATTTCTCTTTTTCGTCCTCTTTAACAGGAACGGCTAATACAGCTGCCCATTTCCAATTTAATGAATTTTTACCATTAGCAAATATCATTCCTTTAGTAGGCATATTTACTGTTGAAGGCATCCAAACTTTACCTTCTTCATCTTCACCCATTAATTCCTTATAAAGGTTAGGCAAAAGCTCCATTTGCTCATCAAAGAATCTAGTATCCTTTTTTAGTAATGAATTAGTTATAAAACCACAACCATAACATTGGTAGTTTTTTATTTCACTATTTACTTCTTGAACATAACAAGCATCAGAACCACATCTATCACATTTAACTAAATTATCCATAATTATTGTATTGTTGGTAGTTTTTTGCCTTTTAACTCAGGCATTTTGAGTTGAACTTGAGTAGGAACATCTACATTATCATCTAATAACTTTATAATTAGATTTTTCATAGCATCATAGCTAAAATTCTTTTTTAATCTACTACTTTGTGTTTTACTCTTTTTCAACCATTGTTTATAATTTTTCTTAACATCAACTAAAAAATGTCCTAAATGTTGATGGTCAACATCAAACCATTGTGAACCTTCAATTAACATATCTTTTTGTTGGGAAGATGGGTGGATTGGATTTACTTTTCCTCCCATTAAAGCCGTTAGTTTGGGATTTAAAAAATCTACTTGTCCTGACCATCCTGATGCTATAATTGGCTTTCCAGTTAATGCAAATTCTAATAAAGGTCTACCAAATCCTTCTCCCTTAGTAGCTGATACCATGGATTTGATTTTAGGATGATTGTACAATTCATTCATTTCATCATCTGAAAAGTCTCCATGAATTAAATATACATTAGGAAGTTTGTTTGATGGTACAGATTTTCTTATAGAATTAATTCTTTTCATTACCTCTCTTTTATCCATCTTTGATCCTCTCCCACAACTAGCTTTTAAAATTAATGCAGGGGCATTAGATTTATTTTTAAACACTTCATAAAAAGCTTTAATTAACAATCCAACATTTTTTCTATCATGTCCTATTTCTCCTTGTAACCAGTGACCTACAAACAAATAAGCAAATTTTTCAGGGATTGTATTTATATGATTAAATAGTTCTTTATTAGTAAATTCTTTAATTCCTTTATAAACATCTAAATTAGCACCTTCAAATAATACTTTAACAGGTGTTGATAATTTTAAAATTTGTTTTTCTCCCGTTTGTTGGTGTTGTACTTCATATGATGATGTTTCAAAAACATGTTTTGAATGTTTTGATGAAGTTAAAACTAAATCCATTCTATTACATCCCTCAATCCATTGGGGGGCACAAGCTGTTGTTTCAATCCCAGCTGTAAGTCCAATATTATACACCCCAACCTGTTGGAATTCATTAGGTACCGTAATTTGACACCAAATGTCTGGTTTAGATGTTAGATTAGGGATAATATGATTTTTCATAAAACCCCACTCAGGAAAATCATCTAAAAATCCTTTTCTTGTATTCCCCCATCTTTGAGATAAAATTTTTACTTCATATTTATCTGATTCAATTAATGATTTAATAAAATCTCTTGATCTAGCACCATAGCCTGAGTAAGTATCTACGGGTGCGCTTATAACAAATGTATTTTTCATTTAATATTCTAATTTATGGTTTAAAACTCTAGGTTTAAAATCTGTATCTTTGGAAAATGTGAATTTTTTTCTAGGTTTCCAAGTTGAGAATAACTCATCTACCCCATCAATAAATTTCTTACCCATTTTTTCTGCTGTAAATCCTGCTTCATCTCCTATAGCCCATTTTCTACCAGCATTACCTATTTTTTGTCTTTTTTCTTTAGACATTTTATATAATTCAATAATCTTATCTCTTGCATCTCTAAAATCACATCTACTATCCCAAATATAAGGTGTAACTGGTGAACCTACTAACCCCATAGCTTTAGGGAAAACCGGTAGTACCCATTCACCATGTTCTTTATAAGTACCAAATTGATTTGAAGGTATTTCTTTTGAATTTGTATACCAATCTCCTTTTTCATTTACAAATCTCATTTGATCTTGCATACCACCTGTTACATTGGCAATAAATGGAGTACCTGTTAATAAAGATTCAGTTAAGGCTAATCCCCACCCTTCAGCTGAAGATAGTAAAATCACACCATCCGCCATATTATAAAGATAGTTCATATGTTGGTGTGGGATTTTTTGACTTGAAATAACTACTGTTTCATCATCTTCTCCTAACAAGTATTCTACTACAGATGGTAAATCTGTACCATGATCACTTACAGGGTCTGTATGGAGTGTAAACTGAACTCTTGACTTTTCTTCATCACTAAGCGTATCAATAAATAATTTCCACGCTGCTAAAGCATCTGGGATAGATTTACGTCTAATATTTCTAGAATTGAAAAATAAAATAAAATCTTTATCTTGACCTCTAGTTATATGTGTTTTGAACTTTTCGTACTCATCATCCTTTTCTGTAATTGGGAAAAATTTCTTAGTATCTAAACCATGAGGGACATATTTAATAACTTTATCATTTGCTTTATCATCTAAAACAATTTTATTAATAATAACTGTTTGTTTTGAAATACCAAATAAAGCATCACACGAATCGTAAAATTCTTCATTATATTGAGGTGCTGGTAAATCATCCCAAATATTTAAATATATAATTGGTGTATTTACACGAATTTCTTCCTCCATATTAAATAACCATTGAAAATATCTAGGATCCGTAATTAAGAAAATGGCATCTGGTTTTTCAATTTTAAGAATTTCTCTTAAAACATTTTCATCACCATACCCATCAACTGGGTATAATTTACAATAAGCGTCATCAATCCCTGCTTCCTTATTAATATCAGAACTTATATCTGAAATTTTCCCCTTATCTGGGTGTTTGATTGAACCTGCTATTTGACACCAATCATAATGATGAGCTGTGTTTAATACAAGTTCTCGTCCTATCTGAGCAACTCCTGAATGAACTCTAATGTCATCCGTAAGCAATAGAATTTTTTTTCTATCACCAGATTTAATATAACCTTCTTTCATTTTTTTTTAGTCTTTAATTTCTAAGTTTGTTTGGTTGTTAATTTGTTTTCTAAAATTTTCATCTGTAAGATACAAATAAATTGAACGATCAGCAAGTTTTTGGAAAGAAAACTTACGTTTTACACATTCAATTTTAAAATTTTCAAACAAATCACTTTTTACTTTTACACTTGTTAGTGTCATATCTTTTGCATTTGCCATAATTTATTTATTTTATATTAATATATTTATACATACGTATAATTTTTAAAATGTTGCTGAACATAAATGGGTTTTGTGGAAAGGGCACCAATTACAATTATTATTAGGGTTGTCAGGGGTTGGAAGATGATTAACTTCAGCATATCCCTTTTGATCAAATGCTTTAGTAATAAATTCATCTAAAGCCTTTGTAGCCCTATTCATTTTTACTTTACCTGAAGCTGGTATGAATTGTTGTATTCTAGGAATTACATAATCCTCGCTTTCATAAAGTCTACGTTTGACTATAAAAAACTCAATATCTATATTTTCTAAAGGTACATTGAATGTTTCACTAAAGAATTTTTTATATAGAATTAATTGAAATTGTTTGTCTTCATCTTTTTTTGCCTTCGCATTCCATCCAGATGTTGATGTTTTTATATCAAGTATATGGAATTTATTGGTTGGTTCATGGTATAACACGACATCCAAAAAACCTTGGTATAATACGTTGTTATAACGTTTATTAGGCGATACCATAATTGGTACCTCACAACCTGCAAGATACCAACCACGTTTACTAAAATATTTACCTCTATTTTTCTTTAAATAATTAATAATAGTAACTCCATCGTCATAAAATTCTCTCAACTGTTCAGGGGTACTGAAGTGTGTTTCTCCATTTTTTTTATACTGTTTAGCATATTCTTCCCTTAAACATTCTTCAAACATATTTACAATATCTTCTCTATCAGCAGCTGCTGCACTTTTATCATACATTACTGTCAAATAATGTTGAACTGCTTCATGTAAAGCAGTACCAAATATTGTATGAATTGTTGGTGTGTACTGTTTATGGCCTTCTTTATATTGAAGTGACCATTTTTTAGGACATTGCCTAAACATAGAAAGTTGAGAAAAAGAAACATTTTTCTGATACCCGTAATTTAAGGGTTCAGGTTTATAATTTCTAATCTGTTTTACTATTGATGGAATTTTTTTAGCCATTATTTTTTCCACTTGTTACGTCCTACTAGCAAACCAATTATTCCATAATTAGCTACATCAATGAACGTATCTTCCATTCCTTCCCCCTTAACAAAATTTTTACCATTAAGTAAAAGATTCTTTAATCTAGAGATTTTGTCTGTAAGTCTAATTGCTAAGCCTGTTAGGGAGAATTTTTTATCATCTTCATTATTCAAAATATCACCACCTAAAGCAATGTTGTTTAGACCATAATCCATATGTTTAGCAGCAAACATTTCATACATTTCTTCAGTAATTCTTTTAAATTCTTCAGATAATTCTGGGTATTCGGTTTCAAATAATTCTACGGTTGGGGATGTTTTTACAGCCTCAACTGTTTCTTTTCTTAATTCGTATTCTTTAATTGCGTTACTCATTAAATTACTTTTTTATTGTTAAAATATAATTTTAAAGTATTAATTCTATCATCAGCATCTACTAACATAGTAAGAGCTTCTTCAGCATTTTTATAAAAATCTTCAGTTGAATGATCTCCAATACCTACAGCTTTACTACCTAATAAATTTAATGATAACATGGCTTTTGATTTATCAGCTTCAGCTGATTTCATAAGCATATCATATAATTCTGGACTCATGTTTTAAATAATTTGGTTATTTCTTTTTTTTCTTTACCTAATGAAGTTAGAATATTTTTTACTTCATTTTTACCTATGATGTCAATATAATGATCTGCTTCATGGGATCCAACTTCAAAATAATTAGCTATTAATTCAACTAATTCTTTGTTTTTAGATTTTGTTTTAGATTTAATATATTTGTTCCATACTTTTTCCTTAGGAATCATATTACAATAAAAATTATAAATTCCTATTTTATCTGTGGGGTGCATTCTTTGAGCAATATTAGAAATTTCTATATTACTTTGCCCCATAGATATAAATCTATGAACCATATAAGAATTCCAACTCTCCCAATCTTTTTCATTAAATTGAGAGGCTGGAGTCTTCTTAACTGTTATTTCATCTAACCAATCCCAGAGTTTCATTAGGCAATAGTATAATCTTTATATTCTTCTCTTAAATCTGGAGGTAAAGTATCTACAAGAATTTTACCTGTTTTAGGGTCAAAAAACACAGGAATAGGCATTACAGCATCTTCATCCGCTCCTACTACAAATTTAGAAACTTTACGAAGTACTACTCCTTGTTGGAAAACAACCCCACCATCAGGGGTTTCGACTGATGTAGTATTTTTTAAATCTACATTCAATTGCATTTGTTGTTGTTGTGACATTTTTACTTGTTTTTATTATTATTACTTTGTTTATAATCTATTAAAAATCCTATCGCTACTAAAATATTTAAGCCTACACTAGCGATTATTTCATGTAGGTCTTGATATGTATTTAAAGATAAATGAACATGCCCAATCATCCAAAAGGGAATAGCCATTTGTTGGCTATACCAAATAAGGGAAAATTCAATAAATCTTCTCATTATAAATTAATTAATTGGTTAATTAAGGCCATACAATTTATTTCTTTATCAATCCTAAAATTAGATTGGTATGAATATTCATTAATATGGTATGCTACCATTCCTTCTTTACCAGGAGCATATTTATCAGCATTATCATAAAGATAACGATATAATTCTTCAAAATCTTGAATATTAGCATCTGCAATAATTTGTCTAATTGTTTTCCAAGATTTTTTACCTGCTAATTCTTTAAGCACTTGAGTCATATAATTAGATGATACAAGTACTGATTTATCAATTACTACTTCACTATCTTGAATTGATAGTTGGATAGTATTAAGCATTTTACGAATATCAGGGTAGTATTGATTTACAATAATTTTTAAATCATCAGCACTACAATCAACTTCTTCACTTTTAAACACATCCATAAGATGATAAGCAATATCTTGTTTTGATGGAGGAATAACTTTAAGTGTTTGACATCTAGATTGTAATGGATCAATAATACGCTCTATGTAATTACAAGTTAAAATAAACCTTGTCGTACGCGAAAACGTTTCAATGACATTACGGAGAGAAGCCTGCGCTTGAATAGTAAGAAAATCAGCTTCATCCAAAATGACCACTTTAAGTGGTTTAAAGCTAGCTGACGAAGCAAATCCTGATACTTTATCTCTAATCGTTTCAATACCACGCTCATCTGAGGCATTAATATAAAGATGCTCACAATCAAGATTTTTAACAATGAGTTTAGCAAGAGTTGTTTTTCCCGTTCCTGCAGGTCCATAAAATATTAGATTTTGGATATCATTTTGTCCAATGTATTGTGAAATACTTTTTTTAATATGTTCGTTTCCTACATAATTTTCTAAATTAATAGGACGATATTTTTCTACTAAAAGACTATGATTTTTATTCATACGTGAATATAATAACTTTTATTTAAATAACCAAGTTTAAACACCTTGTCTAAATTCTCCATACATACTATATACTTTTGGTGCTTCTTTTTTAACTTCTACTTCTGAGGATTGAATAGCATATAATTTACTATTCATAGGATCTAATCTAAAAGCTCCATTAAAGTTTGATTGGTGGAAAAATGCTTCTAAGGCATCAGTTAAAGTATTAAAAACTTCTTTAGTTGGATCACCAACTAGAGACCACCTGTCTCCAGGAGGTACTCTAGTAGCAATCAATTCATTATGTTCTACAACCTTTTTTTCCATTACATCATTTGCATAGAATTTGGTTGAGGATCATTCTGTTCAGGATGATCAACAACAACACATTCAGTTAATAATATTGTTCCCGCAACTGAGGCTGCATTCGCAAGTGCTGTACAAGTTACTTTAGTTGGATCGATGATTCCATCTTCTCTCATATCAACTACTTCATCTTTTTTAAGGTTATATCCTGCCCAATAATCATTACCTGATTCACATAATTTGTTTGCTAACATTTCTGCTTGAGTATTATCATAACCAGCATTTGAAAGAATTTGAACAAATGGTTTTCTACATGCCTTTTTTACAATTTGATATCCTAATGAATTAGCATCTAAACCATTAGAACTATACAATAAAGCAGCTCCACCACCAGGTACAATACCTTTATCTAATGCTGCTTTTGTTGCATGTAACGCATCATCTACTCTATCTTTCTTTTCTCCAATTTCAGTTTCAGTTAATCCACCTACATGAATAATAGAAACACCACCAATCATTTTTGCTAAACGATTTTGTAAATGTTCAACAATATACGGAGTATCTTCTTTATCAATTTGAGATTGAAGATCATTTACTCTATTATTAATAGCATCTTCTTCACCTTTACCATCTACAATTGTAGTTTGTTCTTTAGTAACAGTAACTGTTCGAGCTTGACCAAACCAATCATAAGAAAACTTATCAAGTTTCATTCCCTTATCTTTATCAAATACGGTTCCACCTGTTAAAGTAGCAATATCTTCAAGTAATAATTTTTTTCTATCCCCAAAATCAGGAGCTTTTACAGCAGCAACTTTAAGAATACCTCTTGCTTTATTAACAATAAGTGTTGCTAAAGCTTCGCCATCAATATCATCGGCAATAATAAGTAATGATTTATTAGCATTTGAAACTCCTTCTAAAATCGGAAGTAATTCTTTAACTTGTGTAAATTTATGATCTGCAATTAATACATAAGGATCTTCTAATGTACAACTCATATCTGAATTATTAGTAACAAAGAAATGTGACTTATAACCTCTATCAAATTGCATACCTTCTACTGTTTCAAGATAAGTTTCACCTGATTTGCTTTCTTCAATATGAACAACACCTTCTCTACCTACCTTTTCAATAGCTGTAGCGATTAATTTACCTACTTCAATATCATTATTAGCTGATATAGTTGCAATTTGTTGTAATTGTTCTTCAGAAGAAATCTCTTGAGAAATTGATGATTCAATTACATCAATAACTTCTTTAACAGCACCTTCAATTTGTCTTTTGATTTCAACTGCATTTTCTCCGTTATTCAAATGTTTAAGACCTTCTCTAATTAATTCACGAGCCAACAATGTAGATGTGGTTGTACCATCACCTGCTTTATCTGCTGTTTTAAGTGCAGCTTGTTTTACCATTTGAGCACCTAAATTTTTAACTAAACCATTTACAGTAATATTTTTAGCTACTGTAACTCCATCTTTAGTATGAGTTGGTTTTTGCATATTATCATAACCTGATTGGTCAATTAATACATTTCTACCATTAGGTCCTAATGTGCAAACTACAGCATCAGCTAATGTATTAATTCCTTCCATTAGTTCAGCCCTAGCTTCAGGACCAAAATGAACTTCTTTTTTAAAATCTATTGGCATTTCTTTTTATTTATTTATTTATTAATTTTTGCTAAAATTTGATTCTCTGGACCTACCCAATATTCTTCTCCTTCATATGGAAGTTTTGTAAATCCTTGGGTTGGTAATACTACTATATCACCTACTTTACTAATAGTTTCAATAAATGAACCCATAAGTGTATTTTGTCCTGGGCCAACTGCTATAATTTCACCCATTTGGTTTTTGTCATTACCCATATCTGGTACAATAATATTACCATGTTGGGTTTCTTCTGCTTCTATTGGTTTTACAATAACAGCATTAAATAGTGCTTCTAATTTCATAATCCTTTGTAATTTTGTAATTTTTTTAATTCAACTAATAATTCATCCCATCTTTCAACATACTCTTTGATACTAACATAATGTTCTTTCTCATTATTTAGTTTTTCTTTAGCTACCCTTTGCAGTGCAGCACCAAATGAAGAATAATGTCCTTGGGGTTTTTCATATTTCTTACCTTCACTACCTTCTGCTAAATATTTCTCTTGAGGAGTAACAACTTCATATACTGTATAACAGTATGAATCTTTTCCTATAAAATAGGGTTCTAATAGGGGATCTGTAATTCTTGCCATATAACTTATTTATTTTTATTTATAACGTAAATATACGAAAACATATAATGTAAACCAACCTAAGGGCGCTTTTAGGTTACTTAATTTTAATTGTTTTCGGTTTTGATTCTTCAGCTAGAGGGATTAAAATGTCTAGCAATCCATTTTCTAAAATAGCATCTGTTTTTGATAAATCAAATTTAGGAGCTATCTTATATCTTAAATCAAAAGACTTTTTTGATAATCCATTATAGATAGTACCTTCATGGAATTTTTCTTCCTCTGGCTTTTTATAACTAATTTTTAAAATATCTCCTTCAATGTCAAGTTCAACATCTTTTTTAGTTAGCCCAGTACAGGCAACTTCAAAATGAAGTCCTTCATCATCATAAAAAATATTAAGGGGGTGGGGTTGTTTAGTGTCTAATGCAGGTTGAAATGTGCTGTCAGACTTAAAGTGATTCCTAAAAAGGATGTCGAAAGGACTTATATGCCTCTCTAATAATTGTAATGTACTCATATCATTTAGTTTTGTGCTGTCTTTCGATCAGCGGTTAATAAAATATAAAACGTGCGCCCTTGGGTCGATTTACTATACATATATTAAGATTAAGGAGTTAATAAATAATTTTTATATGCTTCTTTTATTTGGATTTTATAATTTAAATTATTAACTAAATAATCAATAGTTTCTCCTGTAAAATCTTCTATCCATATTATTGGTTTTGATTGGATTATAGTTTTAATAGCTCCTTCTATAGCAGATAACTCATGACCTTCAATATCTATCTTAATAAATGAAATATTTTTAATATTTAAAGAATCTAAAGCCATTACAGGACATTTTTCTCCTTTAATTGATAGAGATGCTCCTCCTTTATTTGTATTATTATCACTAGAGATATGAACTATACCTTCATTACTCCCTAAAGCTAATTTAAGGGGGTGTATTTTAGGATAAAATCTAGTATTATATGATAATAATTCGTAGTTTGAAAGGAATGGTTCAAATGAAAAAACTTCAATATCATTGTAATAAGAAGAAAACATTATAGAATGATTACCAATATTAGCTCCAATATCTAAAAATATACCCTTTTTAGGAATAAAATTTTTAAAACTATTAAAAATATCAATCTCATAAAAATCATTTGTTTTTTCTATTATAGAAGAAATAAGATCATTTTCGTGAATCTTGAATTTTTGACCTTTAAAATTAATTTTTTTATACATTTTATTATTTTAAAATTCTGCCTCTGCTTTTCTTACCATAAAATATTTTGATCTAGTATTATCTAAATTAAAATCTAATCTCATTAATCCCATACTACTTAATAATAATTTACCACCTCCCATATCTTTATTTGCTTGGAGGATTGTTTTAAAAGTATCAGAGTTAAAAGGTAGTTTTATGTCTGTTTCTTTAATATCCCCTGATATTTGGTATGTAATTTTATTATTATGTCCTGACTCATCTCCAAATACAAACTCAACTACATCTTCTCCATCTAAATTTGTTGTTGTTGTTACTAACATATTATCAATTTGTGCTAATGCACTTTTTGCTTTAATAATATTATCAACATCTTCTTGTGTTAAATTTAATTCAACAACCCACTCGGCTTCATTTACTTCTCCTACTTTATTAATTAGTAAAGGATCAGATAAAGCATAATTTAAATTAAAATTTAAGTCTGATATTTTGAGTTTAGTATAAATTGCATTATTTTTTTCTAGTTCTAGGAGTAAATCCCCGTTACATATACTAACTAAACTGTTTAATTTTTTAGTATCATAAATTGCTAACTTACTATCTTCTAATTGAAAATCAGTACAAGTTACATTCCCAATAACATCCTTTGTAGGGGTCATGAAATCAATACTTAGGGTATTGTTTTCAATTATCCATTTTACTGATTCATTGGTTCCAAGATAATACTTGTTAATAATACTTTGTATTGTTGATTTATTTATCATTTATTTAAAATTTAAAAAACATTTCTTTATAAGGGTTTAAGTTTAAAGTCCACCCTAAATCATTATAAAATCCTTCTAATTTATTTAACAAAATCGATTCAAATATTTTTTTTCTATCTGCATTTTGCTCAATGAATGTACGAATTTTTTCTGGTAAATCCCACTCTAAAAATGCTATTGCATCAATTTGGTATGGGTTTGGTTTTAGATAAATCCATTTAATTTTATCACCTTGGGTTATTTGACTGTGTGTTTTATTTAAACCCCAAAAGTTTAATAAATCATTGTATCTAATAACGGCTCTTACAGCTGCGGGGGCTCCTTTAGCTACTACAGTAAACATTTCACCTGCTCTTGCTTTCCTTTCAGTATATTTATTTAATGTTTTTACTGATGTTGGATTACCTAATTCTGTAAGAGGAATACTACCATCTAATATTTGGGTTTTAAACTCTTTTAATCGTTTATCTATTTCGTTTTGTTCAGTTCCTTTTAATACATCAACTAAAGTCTTATGGAAGAATTTACCTAATACAGGTGGGAAATTTGCTTTTTTAAATTCAAGGCCTTTAACATCAAGTGATTCTTTTACAATACCTTCTTGTTTTGTAATCCATTGGGCATATCTTCTTGTAGCTCTAAAATATGCTGAACGAATAACACATTCAGTTTTCATTTCTAATCTATGTTTACCTTTAGCATTAAAACAATCTGTAGCTAAAATATCATAAGAATCAGTAATAATATCTTGATACTTAAGAGCAACTTCTTCTAATTTATCATCTTTATCTTCACTTGACATTTCATCAAAATCAGAATATAAATGTCTAAGTAAAGGTTCTGCATGAATATAAATTGAATCCGTATCAGAATATGCTACATAATTTGTGTCTTCAGGATCACATATCCACCAAGGAGTATCTTCTAAATGTTTCATAATTCTATTTCATTTTTCATTACACGATTCATATGTCTATTTGCGGCTAATGCAGATTCTTGTATAATACGTTGTCCACTAAGTGTTATAGCTTCAGACAGTATAACATTCCCATAACGAAATGATCCAAGAGCAGTGGCACCATATAACGAATTAAGTAAAATTTTCATTGTATACTGTTTCATATGGAATGCTGCACCTAATTCTTTATTCCCAGATTTATATGCTTTTTTCATTTCATTTTTGTATAAAACTCTTTCATCAAACCATTTTTTAAGTATAGTAGATAATACTGATTCACGATTTGTATTAAATAATACTCCATTTGCTGATACTGAAAGGTCATTTTGTTCTATCATAGCTACTAATCTACCAGCATTAACTTTAGTTCTACTTCGTTTAGCATTTTCAACAATTAATTCTTCCTCAGGATCTCTACATTTTAAATCATTTAATCCTAAACGGTTATTCCTATCATCAGCATCTATAATTCTCCCAACCATTGTTTCTTTACCAATGTTAATAGTCATAATAATTGAAGGGTATAGTGAAGTTAAATCCTCATCAAATACATAATTGTAAATACCAGCTTTAGGACAAAATAAATAACCACCAGCATAATTCTTTTTAGATAAAGGATTACGATCTTTAGCAGGGGGAATTATTTTTTTACTCAATAAATAAGCTGAGATAGCTCCGTCTTGTGTTTTAGTATTTGCATATACTTCACTATAATTATGTTTACCTTTATGAGCCAAGTTTTTAACTAACGATAAATACTCTAATTTCTCATCTAATACTTTTAGAATTTCAACATCCCTAAAGTTATACTGGATGAATTTCAGTGGATCTTCTTCGAATAATTTATCTAAATTTCCATCATATTCGATTTTATTAATACCAGCATATTTTTCCCCAATAGCATCTAATTTAAATGATGGTTCATCTTTCCAACTGAATTTTTTATGTAATCTCATATAATCTAAAGACTCAACCCCTGCAATTTGCACATATTGATCTTTAAACCAAGGTGTTTCTCTAACATAACCAATTGGGGATAAATAACGAGCAACATCATCACCCAATACATTACACATTCTATAATAAAGATATGGGATATCAAAATAATCGCTATTCCACCCTACTACAATATCAGGATCTATTTCTCTGAATCGTTCTAGAAATTTAAGTAATAATTCTTCTTCAGTTGCACACGGAATAATTTCTTTTGTTTTTGCTTTAGTTCTTTTTAGGTTTGATTTTGGATCTAAAATTAAAATAGCCCACTCATCTACCTGTTTATCATACCAAGCAATTGATGTTACTTTTTTAGGTGCTGATTTAATATAATCTTCAGTTAGAGCATCACCCATTTCGGTTTCAATATCAAAAAATAATTCTCTGTGAGTTTGAGAGGGTTCATCATTTATACCATATTTTTCAACTAAAAATTTCTGGTATGGAGTCATATCATGAAAGTGAAGTTTTGAGTTATCTGACTTCCAATTAGCTACTTTTTTTAAAGATTCTCCATTTAGACCAGTATGTGTAGATTGAGATTCATCACATTCAATATAAGCTTGATTAGTCCATTCAACTTTACTATAACCTGTGTCCTCCCAAAGGTGAATTAAGAATTGGTTTCCCTTTTTTCTTTGTGCGAAACATTTTTTGTACATTTATAACCTGTTTTGATGTGAATATAAT
>Ga0070751_1000606_pt1 | contig 22070 bp, 29 predicted proteins | sample VirMetDEL_Aug_28_FD_78514 | JGI IMG/M metagenome (GOLD analysis project Ga0070751, IMG submission 78514) | Aqueous microbial communities from the Delaware River and Bay under freshwater to marine salinity gradient to study organic matter... | ecosystem: Environmental > Aquatic > Marine > Coastal...
ACTCAGATAATTCTATGATAGTGGCTGGTGTATCTAATTTAATATTAGATACAAGTAAATCTTTTATCGCAGCTGGTACTAATAATGTAATAGAAAGTGACTCGTCATTTATTGGGGCTGGTTTAAATAATGATATAGGGGTTAGTTCATCATATACATTTATAGGGGCAGGTGCGACTAATACCATTGGGGATGGTTCCGATTACAGTGCAATTGTAGGTGGTTCCGAAAATAGTATATCAGACACCAGTTTATACTCATTTATTGGGACAGGTAGAGATAATTTAGTTGCTGCTAATTCGGATTACGCTTCTATTTTAGCGGGTCAAAGCAACTTGATACATGGAACGGGTGACTGGAATACAATTGTTACTGGATTTAATAATGAGATATATTTTTCTAATTATACAAGTATTGGTGGGGGTCGAGATAATTATATAGACGTAGCCGATTACGCTACTATACCCGGTGGATATGGCGCAAAGGCTATTAATTATGGCGAATTGGCACATGCATCAGGATACTTTGCTACACGTGGTGATTCCCAGCATTCAACATTTGTATTACGTGCAAGTACTAACAATGATACCGTTTATTTAACACCTGATGGTGTTAATGCTGTCGATAATAGTTTAATTATGCCAACAGGTGCGGGTTGGAATATGTCGGTTAAGTTAGTGGGTGTGGGTGGTTCAGGAGCTGATGTAACTATATTAAATTATATTTATGTGGCAAATAACAGTGCCGGTACTACTAGCGTAACGCAAGTTTCGGGTCAGTATAGTTTAATAGGCAATTCGTTAGTCATAGCATCGAATTTATTGACGTTTGGTGGAGATGCATCAGGTCGTATATGGGCAACCATTCAATCCGATGTAGCCGTTGATGCTAATTGGACTGCGGTTGTGGATGTAAGTCAAGCAATATAATACAAAGTATAAATAATTTAGTATATTTAAGGCTATGAAAACAGCTTTACTTATACCCGTATACGAACAGAAAAAATATTGGCTACGGATGTTATCGGCAATTGAAAAATTGTCGGTTCGTCCGGACTGTGTATATGTTTTAATGGACAGGCCAAAGCGTAGTGATTTTAACTATATACAAGATAAATGTTCATCTCTTGATTTAAAAAACACATATAAGGTATATAATCTCAAGGATGTGCCTGAATTTGTAGGTAGACCTAATAATTTACCGGAACAAGAATTATTTTTAACTGGATATCGTAGAAATCAAGGACTTGAATTTGCTATTGCTGACGGTTGTGATAGCTTCGTATTTATTGACGGTGATTGTATTCCTCAGGTAGATTTAATAAAGGCTCATAACGATGCTAACTATAGAGGAGTGCCTAATTTAAGTGTAGGTAGAAGACGGGAAGAAAAGCATAACTGGAAAGATCAACGAGAGGTTGATCCAAATGTTAAATCATTTGGGTTATTTAGCAGAACTCCCCGTCACGTGATAAATAGCCAATATTTATTAACTTCTTCATCGATAGTATGGACATGTAACAGTTCACTAAATATCCAAGCTGTTAATAGGATAAAAAGATTTAACTCTATATATTATAATAGATCCGAAGTATTCTGTTCTGAGTTTTTAGGTACATGGGGTGGAGAAGATGGATTTCTAGGTATACAAGCATCTTTGTGTAATATTGCGATTACTATGTTAAATGAAAAAAAGGGTGGAATAGTCCACATAGACCACCCACGACCTGTTAATAAATATGCCCCTGAAGCATTTGGTATATATTTAAAAGAGCATATCCAATTATTGGATCTTATGATAAAAAACAAGCCATTGGATTTGGATTTTTTTACTGATTAAGATAAGAATTTTATAATCTTATGGGTAAAGTATTGCTGTCCACATTCACGACACATTATATGAATGCCATTAACATCTGGTGTAATAGAATGGACTATGTGTTCATTGTTATATACTAAATGTGTATCACATCGTAAGCATTTTTGATCTTTTAATAAATTTAAAAATTCGGTATCTTTTACATTATATGAAATGTCAATTGTCTTATTATCTTCCCATAAATAACTGCTAGGATTTTCCTGTAATGCGGCTTCTATACTTTTCATAATATGTTCTTGTTTTTTGTATAATTATAGTATCTTTTATATAAAGATATGTTATTAACTATGAAAAACAACCATTATGTTTTAGCGATTGATTTTGATGGAACTCTTGTGAAAGAGCACACGTTTCCTGAGATAGGGGAACCACGCATTTGGCTAATAGACTTATTAAAAGGTCTAAGATCTCAGGGACATAAACTCATTCTATGGACTTGTAGAGAAGATGTATATGAGGGTGATAATACTGTATTTAAACCACGATTATATTTAACTGAAGCGGTCGAGTGGTGCTATCGATACGGGCTAGAATTTGATGCAGTTAATAAAAATTTATCAGAAGTAGAAGATCCTACTATAAAAACTTGTCGGAAAGTCTTTGCAGATTTGTATATTGATGATAAAGCTGCGATATTTGATGATGTATCAAAGACTATAACTTTTAATGAATATATAAATTCTATAAACGATTTAAAGCGTCTAATTTAAGGGCATTATAAATGAAAAAATCTATAAACGGAACAGTTAAATTTTGGAGGGTTGCATTACGAGAATTATATCATATGGGATTGATAGAAGAATCTGATTTTATACATATGCATAAAAAAGATTTTGTTGAAGGGTCCACATCAACTGAATATGAATATAAAGTAATGCAAATGGTACAAGAAACTATAAAGAGTAAAGAAATATTCATACCGTTAATAAGAGAAGAAATAGCCTTTATATCAAAGGGTGGGTTACCGGAGAGTAAATTTAGTTTTAAGAAGATGTGGTTATCATATCTGTTAGATTGTTTAGAGGCTAATTTAATAGAAGAATCTGATTTCTTATCTATGAAAGAGGGCATTGATTTCAATGTACCCGATTGGACGGAAGCGGAGCATGAGCTGGTTTATATGGTACTTGATATGTTACGTGTAATAATATTGGAAGAAAATCCAAATGCGTTAGATTATTTTGAGAACCTAAGTTTCGATTTACTAATGCATGTAAATGGTATACAATGATTAAGAAGTTTAAACAAGAAGAATATGAGTATATCAATGCTATAAAACTAGCATGGTTATTTATTGTATCAGAAGTAATCGAGTACTTAAAATTATTTAATGCGTATGATCAAACAACTCAATCATATAATGTTAGACGCACTATATGGATATTTATTATTACCGCATTTTCTGTATTTTTTATATCTTTAATAACCACAACATGCATTGCATATTTAGTTAATTTGTGAGAGTAGTATGAGCGAATATATTGAGAGTGATAAGATTAAAAGTAAAATTAGTGAAATTGCCGATAATGTCAATGAGAGTCAAACATGGAAAGAATTAAATTCATTTGCTAATGACTTATATAAAGAACTAAAGGGGCTAGAAGTATTTAATAAGTTAGAATTAGACCCTGTGAGCATGTCTACTGGAAGCTTATCCATTTATTTAGATACATTTCCTAAAAATATTTACTTAAAGATATGGTGCGTAGAAAGTAATTTAGATTCAACATATTACCTTTCCTTTTTCAGTAAACGAAATGATTTTTTTGAAGTGCAATTAGATCAAACGTTCAATGAAAAGGGAGTGATGCCGATTAGTAATTTAGAAGATGCCATGGACATTATACTAAACTTTGTGGCAAATGAGATTTATTCAAATCGACATACACTCCTCTTAGATTAGATTATAGAGATTTTTTTGGGTTGATGGGATTCTGATTTCTTTAATGAAATACTTAAAACCCCATCAACAAATTCAGCTAATACGCCATCTCTATCAATTGAGGAACCTACTTTATATTTTTTAATTATCTTACCATATAATCTACTGGATGTAAGAACCTTTTGTTTATCATTAGGTTCTTTTTTATCTGCTGTTACTACTAGCATATCTTTATCAAAGCTAATGTCAATGTCATCTTTTTTGACACCTGCTAGTTCGATTAACACTTTGAAATTATTATCATGTTCAATAATTTCATCTTTTGTAACACTTTGATTTTCTCCCCAGACTGAGTTTAGGATTGAGTCGGCTAATGAGTAATACATATATATCTCCTTTGTTATGTATTTAACTATGGCTTATGCAATGACCGTGCCAATAGTATAAATGCGTAAATTAATGCCATATAACAACATACACCAATCATAAACCATGTTACTGTTTCACTATAAAACAATAAAAAGTTATAAAAAGAAACATATTTGATCTGTTTTTGCTAAAGATTAAGTATATTATTTTCAAATATCTTCGGTTGGCTTATAAACTTATTTAAGTCAATACGGATACAGGCAAATGACACAACACAACGATTTTCTTAAATTTAAAGAACTAAAAGACTATAATAAGCGTTTCGAGCGAATTATAATGGAGTCTGAAGAACAACCGATTCCCTATGATAATAATAGATTCATTTCTTTTATAAAAAGACCAGAGGATATAGACGAGGATGTGTTATATATGCTATCTGATTTAGTTGATAAAAAAACACAATTAGATGAGAAAACATATAAGACGGATGATTTTAAAGGTCCCAACACTGTTGATAAATTAGCTGACTCACTAGCCATTGCATATATTTTAGATGATAATATTCCCGTAGCAGTTGCAACGTTAGTAGATCCAACGATTGAAAATTATAAAGGCTTTATTCCCAGTGACTATTACGAACTTAAAACGGGATACCAGCTTGAAAACAGACTACAGCAAGAATACTTTGTAGTTAAAGACGAATTAAATAACATGGGATTATCAAGTGAACTAAGAGGATTATTGGAGACAATAACACCTAATATGTTTACAGTGGTGTCATCGGTCGATGAACAAACAATTTCGGGGTTAGCTAAGAATGGATATAATTTCATAGCTGAATTAGATACTGACTGGGATTATGCCCCGGTTCAATTATGGATTAATTAATTTTTATAAAACATAAAGGATTACTATGAGTAAGGGATTAAAGGCATTATTAAAACAAAACCGTGAACGAAAAGCATACGTAAAAGTAAATGGCAATAGCGAAGGGTTTAATGAAGTGCCGCTAGTGAAGCCTCAACCAAAGCCTAAAAAATTAAATACATCTAATGGTGAAGCTGACCAATGCTTTATTATTATTCCAGATGTGCATTCCTATCAACGAGACGCAAAGGCATTTGATCTGATGATGGATGCTTTACCTATTCTTAATCGGGATTACAATGTAACTAAATTTGTTCAATTAGGCGACTTGTTAGAATGTGGTGCTATTTCTAGTCATCCTCCTACACATGCGTATGAACGAATTCCAGATTATTCCGAAGAAGTTCAGTGGGCAATTGATGATTTTTGGAAGCCTGCAATGGAAGCATTGCCTAATGCTAATTTCTATGCTCTTATGGGAAATCATGAAGATAGATTAAATAAATGGCTTGCTAGAAACATTGGTAGAAATGAATTAGCTACTCAGATATATAAAGAATATTTACCGACTGATCTATATGAAGAAATGGGTATTCATGTCACTCCATATGGACGAGAATCTGTTACTGAGGGTATACTAGAAATTTTCCCCGGATTGATCTGTCTACATGGCTGGTCTCATGCTATGAATGCAGCTAAGACTCATTTAGATCATGTTGCTGGTGGATATTCAATTATATTTGGTCATATCCATAGAATCCAAAGTTTTGTTAAACGTAATCCAATAACAAATAAAAATATGAGCGCATGGAGCTTTGGTGCATTAGCTAAGAATAATATGCTATGGAATAATGGTAAGCCAACTAATCATGCGTTAGGGTTCGGTATTGTATTTACTCATGGGAATGATTTTAAAGTACAGACCTTAGAGATTCAGATAGATGGGGATAAACGGAAATTATTCCTTCCAAATGGTCAAGTTCTAAGTAAATAAAAAGAAAGGCTCCCTTAGGAGCCTTTTTTATTGTCATGTAATTGTGCATATGGAGTAGAAAAGTATTTTCCATATATATCGGAGTCATCTAGGTGAAAATCAATCTTATGGTTCTTACAATAATCCCCTTTAATTTTATTCCAAAGATATTCATCGAATACTGGATTGACATCATCTTTCCATTCAACTTCAGCTCCACCCGATAGTAGAGTATCAGCAATAGAAAAAAAGTGAGTGTAATGAATTCCTCTCATAATGCCTAATTGTTCTAATTCTACATTTGATTTATTTTCCCACATTGCCCCAGTAATAATATGGACTTCATGCCCATTGCTTACAAGTAATGCTGCGAGTTCCTTTAAAAAGAGGTGTTTGTCTAGCACCCCATGAATATCTAGTCCTATTTTCATCTTATCTCCTAAACCGGTTAATATAATCAGGATCTTGTGAAAGGATAGGAATCTCGTTATCAATTATCCATGTAGGGCGAGTTATTATTTGTGTTTCTCCTTCAATAACGCTACCACGAGAATCCCTAGCGGGTACTTCACGAGCTGCTTCTTTTTTAATAATACAGCTACCACGCTTTTTAGTGGTTTCTAAATTATTCCAATTAACTTGGTGTTCGAGCATCATCATATCTTGCATTTGACTTCCGTTTTTTCCATGTAACTGTTTTTGACTGAATAAAGAACGAGCCAGCATTTGAACTGAGTTTTTTTCACAGTCCCTTTGCCTCCAAAGAAATACGTTATATATGTCATACTCAGGTACAATAAATCCACGACAGTCAAATTCTGCTAACTCTTTTATTCCTATTGGAGCAGGGGTACTAGAATCTCCCATAGAAAAATAGAAATAGTTAAATGCATTAGTTGCTTTAGAAGCAGCAACTGACATAATTTTGTTGAGTTCTTTACCATGCCATGGTTGTGAATCATTCGACATATCATCTCTAACGAGAATAGTAATTTCGTCTGATTGTGTATATGCAATTTGTGCGCCTGAGATGTTTTCACATAAATATAGTGCGGTCATCTGCATGGCGTTAATGAGGTGATCATCAAACGGCTTTTTGCATTTCCACTTCTTAACATTGGTATGAAAATGAACACCGTCCAATCTGAGGATTAGCGGTAGTCTAATAGGAAATTTATAATTATATGCTGACTCGTATGCTTTAATACGATCGCCTAGTGAAGTACGGTCCACAATACTCTCCGAGTTTTTTTGTAATATAGTAATTCTATGGAAGAAATCTATCAATTGTATCTTTAGTTATACCAAGCTCAGCTAGATATTCATCGTGACTATTGAGTGTATTATATACACGCTCTTTTGAGTGAGGATGTGTAGTAGCGGGTCCATCATTATTTTTCCCCATCCAAGTAAATAAGATTTCCATAAACAATGATGATAAAATTAGATATCCCGCAAATGGTGTATCTGATATAACTGACTGAGCAAATAAATCAGCTTGTCTTTCATCATTTCTAGAAATTTCATTACTAACATCATCTCTGAGTGTATGGCTCAAGCAAATATGACCCAACTCATGTGCAACGACTGCTAACAAAAGTCCTACCGAAAAAGCCTTTGATTCTTTGGCAAGATAACTTGTTAAATTATATTCCAGTTCATCAATCCCTTCTTGAATCATATCTTCGATAAAGTGAAATTGATTTTCTAAACATGTACTACCAATCCAATTACATGCATCGACCATTTGTTCCAAATCTTCAGTTCGTTTGAATTCGGCTAGTGCAATAGCAAGTAATTTTGTAGCATTACTTAACCCACCTAAAATTGTAATACTATGGGAACGCTGAGAATGGCTCATTGCATATGCGTTAACTTGTGTATTCTCTTCGCTGTATGAAATATTTGTATTTTTAGCTTTTGAGTCATAGTCTTTATTTTTAGTCACATATGCTGTTTGCTTGCATAGGTTAAAAATAAATTCTATATCTTCTGTTGTTGTATTTAGTGGGTAGTCTCCCTGTGTGAAAAGTGTCATGCGTAACCTTCAACCTTTTTAATTAGATCTTCTGCTGATAATTTATACAATAGATTAAGTTCAGTTGTAATATTATCTATAGCTTGATCATTAAACATTTGTTTCATATACTCACTATAAAATATACTATTATTACTCAACATCAACGAAAGAAAATCAGTTCGTAGTCGCACGAACACTTCAAATTCCATATTTCTATATTCTGCCCAAATTGAATACATTATATTTAAATATTTATGGGGATCAATTCCGTATACTGATCTATTAGCATCAATAAAAATTTTATCCAATAAATTAGTTGGACCGGGGTCTGCGATGCCAGTGAGTGTAATTAGTCTATATGTATCATCAAGTACATGAATTTCAGTGATTCCCATCTTTTTTAGTGCTCGTATTGCTGTACTAGCACTCATTTCTTCATCGGTATATTCATTGTCATGTTGCGAAGGATTATATACTGAATCATGGAAGAACGTGGCAAATATAGCCGATGCTTTTTCTTGTTCGGTAAATGAATAAATTGAAAAAAGTGTATGAAGTGTATTCAGCATCTTTTCAATGTGCTCAAATGTATGAAAGACTCTATCGGGCGAGGAATATAATAACACTAATTCATTATATATATCTAATCCAATATTTTCGTTTGCATTCTCAAAGATGTTTACTGTATTTGTCCATGTTTCTAAAATTGTTTGTTTCATGTTAGCTCCAAAAGTATCTATGTTTAATCTAGTAAAAAAGGGCAAAAAATAAAGCTCCTCGTAGGGAGCTTTTTATTATTTCTAATAAAGTTATTTCTCTACGGGTGAACTTTTTTGTGAATACGATCTTATTTTTTTAAAAATATTTAGTTCATTCATACTCAGCTTATTCTTTTTTACTGATTGATGGCTATTGTTATAAAACATTGCCATTTTACGTTCGTAATAATCATCAGAATTAAGTCGAGGCAATCGATTATGTTCGGTTGTATACTCAAGTAATTCTTCTAATTTTTCTTTACGTGTTTTGATATTACAAATAGACCGGATTTTCATTAAAATGTCAAGTTCTGATTGTTTTAACGAATTATTTCTATGTAAGATATTAATCTTGGTTAAAAAGACTGCCAGCTGTCTCTCTGTTATGTCATCAGAATTAATTTTAGGAGAATGTTTATTTTTTTCAGCAAACTCTAAAATAGTCTTTAGTTTTTCTTCTCGATTCATTGGAGCGTACTTCATAATATCTACCATAAGAGTGGTGCATGATGTATCAAGTTTATTTGATTTAAATGCAAGCTTAGTGGTACTAAGAAATTCAGCAAGTCGCTTTTCTTCTTTGTTATCAACATGTTGTTTAGGTGTTCTATTATATTTTTTACAGAAATTAAGAACATCAATCAGCTTTTCTTCTTTTGACCTTTGATAATTATTTCGATACGGGAGAATCTTATTAAATTCGATGAGTTCATTTTCAGTTAATTGTTTTTTCTTTTCTAAATTTTTAATTGTATTAAGTAACTGCCCTAGCTTTTTTTCAGTTATATCCCTACTAGATTGACTAGGTGTTTTATTATTATCTTTACAGAATTCAATGATTCTCTGAATTTTTTGAATTCGTGTTTCTCGGCTATATGAAAACTTAGAAATTTCACTTACCTTTTTAATTTCCCATTCATCAACCCCACCTCTATTAATAGCGGATTTAGAATTAATTAAGAATTGACCCATAACACGCTCAGATTCAGGCACCTTTGTTACTTTGGGTGTGCGTTTGTATGTTCGGCAGAATTCAAGGACTTTATTGTATTTGTCTTCTTTTGACAAGGATCGAAATTTCTTTGATTCATCGCTAAACGCTCTTTTTGTATTTGACATTTTTATCCTCTCAGTGAGTGTGTTTTTAATAATATAGAAAAAATTATTTTTCCTTAATAGATTTTTTAAAGATACCAGAATTTAGATTCAATCCATTCTAATGGCACTATTGGATTAAACTCCCCATTAAATTGAATTGGTATAATTTGACCCGCATTCAGACCAATTAAGTCATCTATCCCTGATTTTACACCACAATGATTACATAAGATTGCTAATGAGATTTCATAACAATTGCTATCATCATATCTAACCAAGTCTTTTTCACGGAAAATACAAAATACACGCTCACCGATAGTCTGTTCTTCGTTAACAAATATGTCAACCTGGGCATATCCATATTTATCCGTGTCGTATAATGAGCCATCCCAGTTTACAGTGGGTAAGTTCTTAATTCGTTTCATAGTTCAAGTGCATTATTAACTTTTTCATTCCATGATTCTTGGTTATGCTTACTCATCATAGTAATGATATTTTCCCTAACAGAACTACAAGCTGCTTCCGTGATCATATCATCGGGGGTGCAATCATATACATGCACTTCACCCGCATATACATATTTACCAAATTCAAGTGAATTAAAAAAGTCTTCTGGATTGTAAAAACATTCAATGCTACCGTCACGTTGATCATAAAGAGCATATCCAACAGTTTCTCTATAAATGTCAGTGTCTTTATTATGAAACTTAAATAACAATTTATTGATATTATTATCAGTCATATACTTAGCAATGTCAAATGGTAATTTACTGTTATTTGACATATCAATAAATTCAATGCAGTCGGATTCTCCGGTCATTGTAGAAATCTCGTTGCCAAGATTAAGCTTATTATCGATTGATTCTTTAATATCAACTAATACATCCATTGTATATTCACCTAAATTAAACTTGGACTTGTCAGCTTTCCATTGATCGTGGTAATGCGATTCTATCATACTTATATCTTTTTCGATTGTGGGAAACACCCTAATCGTTTGTCCAATAATTTCTGGGTGAATAGAGTTAATCCACCCATCACTGTCATTCATATCAGGTTTACTTAAAATCATAGCCATCCCAACTAATTCTTTTCCAATAAGAGTGGCTGAAATATCCGATGATTCTGGTTTTTTTACCATAATTACATTTTTCATTTTATTCCCCTAGTGCTGTTGAATGTAGGTGGTTAAGTATATTATTAAATATAGTAACATTTACATCAGATGTAAATTTAAAAATAGGGTTAATGCCAGATTCTTTATAAATTACAATTCCAGTTGAGGTTATTTTATGACCAGTTACCTTTTTATATGCTACATATAGAGTTTTATTATCGCTAATATACCGAATGCCTTTATTGGTAAGAAATAAAGTTCCTTGATTTTCGTATTTTTCTTTATCAGATATAATCTTATATTTATTAACATTTACTTTAAGATGCACGGACTCATTTTTATTAAGTTTAATATTACTATCAACTGTGATCATTTGGATCGTTCCATATATCAAGTCTCACATAGAATAAAATTCATTAATGGTACGGTTAGTATCAGTTAATAAATCGAATCCCAGACTTTTAACAAACTTGTTGATGATACGATATCCATCTTTATCAATGCCGTTCTCAGTAAATTCATCAACAAGAGACAATGCAATTCTATTTGCTGTTTCTTCTATAATAGAAATTGCAACGGGTTCGGGGATTTTATATTGATATTGTAATTCATTAATTTCATCTTTTAATTCGTCCGTATAATTTAATGTAGCAAGTGCAGTTTCTACCCTTTCTTGGAAATAACGATTAAAAAAGACAGCGTAAATGCGAGAAATTGTATTTTCTGTAAACTGAAATAATTCTTGCATATGATTAAGTAAGTTATATGCCGAAGGAATAATCTCATTATCTTGATTAAGGACACTAGAGAGCAGTGAAAAATAAACACGGGTTAGCTCAGGCTTTGACTTCTGCGGTCTCTTTACAATTTTTTTAAACTCATTTTCATCTAAATCTGTAATGGAATCAGCAGATTCAATCCAGTGAATTACTTGTTCAGTTGTGTTCATGATAATCTCCTTGTGGTTAGATATAATATAGAAATTGTTTATGTTCTGTCACTAGATAAAATAACAACCAACAAAAAAGTCATATATATGATGAATCAACGAATATTGTAAAATTAGATGACAAATACAAATAATTTTCTATATTTCTTAAATATGAAAGGAATATTATACATGGACCAAAAAAAATTAAAAAAAATCATGGCAAATCCTCTACTTACCCAAGACTTTATTAGTATGCAAGATCATAGAATTAAAGAACTTTATTGTCTGTTGAAACTAATCATAGATTCCGGGGTCAAGTTACCGGAATATATAACAGATGAATGGAAAAAAATTTCTTAAAAAAATTTACTATGTTCTAAAATTTTTACTATATTAAACTTCACAATTGGCTATGGATGACCTTCCTTCTAACTCAACTACTTACATACTGAAATATAGGGCATCCGATTACCAAACATTTAAGGAGAAATGATGAATACCAATGAAATTTACATGAGACGCAGAAACAAGGTTATTCTGTCTGAAGGCACTGGTAAGGTAGATCTTACTTATATTGCTACTCTGATGAAGAATCTTGAGAATCTTGGCTATACTCTGTCGCCTGCATTAGTAGAAAGACTTTATACTCTTGGCGAAACTCGTCTTGAGAAGTTCTATACTAGTACTGTCACAGTACTTAAGCAGATGGTTGGTGCTCATCGTGAGTTTTCTCCTATGTACCCTAACTTCCCTACTCAGGTAATGGAAGCTAGTGAGGCAGAATTGTATGTAAATGCAATTATGCACTATCTTGGTGATGTATTCGGTATGCGTATCATGCCTGAATATGAAAAGGCAGAGCGAATGCCTCTTGCTGATAACATCAAGTTGAAGGTTATTGATCTTGGTACTGAAGAAGATTTTCTTACAATCGGTCGAGCAATCATCGGTGCAAAGAGTTCTATTTCAGAAACCGACAAGGCAGATATGTCTTGGTTTGTCAAGAAGTATAAGAAGGATAGAAATGCAATCGCATCTCTTATTCCTACTGAGGTAACTCATAAGGAAAACCTTACTTACCTGACTTCTCTTCTTCTTACAGAAGCACCTGAAATGGCTACTGAAGTAATTAAGCTGTACAATAGTGCAACTGACGTTCTTCGACTTGCCACTGCTCTGTCTGATGGTGACGTTAGCTTGGCAACAAATACCAAGTTCAAGAACTTTTCTCGTCCTCAGAGAAAGCTAATGATGGCTATTATTGATGGTATGAAAAATGCCACTGAAGATATGTTACGTTACAAAAATCGTTGGATTCGTCTCGGTGAACGCATTCACCCTAACGAATACAAGGGTCGTTATGATAATGCTGTTAAGGCATTCCATGACATTCGTAATAACGTAAAGGTTACTACCTTTGCGGGTAAGGTAGAGGAAGCACTTGCTTCTGGTGACCTTACTGCATCATTAAAGCTTCTCAAAACTCGTGGAGGTGAGATGGCTCGTAGACTCGATCATCTGTTCCGAATTGCAAATACTCGAAGTCAGCAGAATTCTGTTGTAACTGAGTTTAGTAAGGTTGCTGAAAAGGTTGCTACTCCTGTTTTGTTACAGGTAATGGCACACTTTAAGCATCGTAACGATGAGAATGATCTGCGTGTTATTTTCCCCAAGGGAAATGTAGCCAAGGCAATTGCACTTGATAATGAACTGCCTTTACTTAATGAAAAGGTATGTGAGGACCTTGTGTCAATTTGTGAAACCAATCTAAAGACTCGATTTGCCGAACTTGATTCAATGGGTAAGGTATACATCGGAGAAGAGATTGATAATCACTTGGTTCCTTTTTCTCAGCGGTCTGCAAGCAAGGCTCTCCGTACTACCGTAAGGGGATCTCGTATGAAGATGCCTGAAGGCAATACAATCCGTTTCTTCACTTGGTGGAAGGATATCGGTGGTGGGTATAATGGTCGTGTAGACATTGATTTGTCTGCAGTAATGTATGACAATGATTGGAAATATAAGGAGCATATTTCTTATACCAATCTTCGGTCTACTACATACAAGGCTGCGCATAGCGGTGATATCACGTCTGCTCCTAATGGTGCATGTGAATTCATTGATATTGATATCGATTCCTTCGTGGAATATGGCGGTCGGTATGTTGTAATGAATGTGCTTTCTTTCACTAATCAGCCATTCACTGATATGCCAGAGTGCTTTGCAGGTTGGATGATGCGACAGAAGCCAAAGTCAGGTGAAATCTTTGATCCTAAGACGGTTCAAGATAAGTTTGACATCACAGCTGATACTCGTATCACCATTCCAGTGATCTTGGATCTTGTTGAAAGGGAAGTAATTTGGGCTGATGTTGCTCTTAAGAGCAATCCAAATTATCATGTAAATGTGGAAGGTAACAAAAAGGGTATTGCTATCATGGGTAAGGCATTGACCTCTCTCAAGAAGCCTACTCTTGGCGAACTGTTCGCACTGCACGTTGAGGCTCGTGGGGAGCGTGTAGAAACTGTTGAAGAAGCCGATCTGGTTATTTCAATGGATGGTGACATTACACCTTTCGATGCAGAAACAATCATGGCAGATTATCTGTAAGCCATTATGAGGCTATAATAGTTCTTCCTTCTATATTTTATACCAATACCGAAAACTAGAGCTATTGCTTTCCTCATTACTTTAAACCCATCGATTTCGATGGGTTTTTTATTTTTATTTATATTTTTCCGAAAAAATTACTATATTATATCATATAAAGGCTATGTAAGTTCTTCCTTCTACTACTTTTATTTGGAAAAAACTTAGAGCTTACGCTTTCCTTTAATTTTTAAGGCTATAGATAATTCTTCCTTCTACGATCCTGCATAAGGGTCAGCCGGTTAAGCTGAACAACATAGAGTTACTAATTTCCTTATTTTAAAATCTCAGCATTGCTGAGATTTTTTTATTTTTAATCTGAGAATTATGTATATTTCTTTGTAAGGCTATGAGGATTCTTCCTTCTACACTTCGAAATAACAAGGTACTATCCTGTACCATGTTGCCACTAAATTAGAGTCCTTGATTACCTTAATTTTAACCGAGAGTCATGATAATGTCTGAAACTTTTAATTGTACTGTATGTGGACTGTGTGGGCATACATATACTTGCGGTGGGATATGCCCCAGATGTAAAGGCAAGAAATTAAAATCAGTTGAACAGCATAATACTGATATGATGAATCATTATACATTATTACGTTACGGTTCGAGTGGAGTTGCTTGTCCTAAATGTGAATATGAGATGGTTGATAGTATACCGAATATGGTATTAACATCAGACCCTCCTCAGAAGCATGTGCATTGTCCGAATTGTAATTATTCCACTACTATTATCGTATAATTGAAGGGGCGAAAGCCCCTTCTTTTTGTTTTACACTTTCATATTTTTTTCTATATTATACATACATTAAAATGCGAGGATATATGATTGACTTTTTTGAATACGCTGATCTAACCAATAAATTAAATGATTGGGCTAAGGCATACGCTGACGGAAATTCTGTAGTTAGTGATGTTGTATATGATGAAGAATATAAGAAGCTCAAAGAATTTGAACTCGCTAATCCCGACATGATTGACAAGGATTCACCCACCCAGAGGGTGACTGATTTGTCAACCGATGGATTTAAAAAAGTTACGCATGAAATCCCTATGCTTTCTATTGCCAATTCAAATGGATTTGATGAATTGCGTGAATGGACAACCGCTATGTATGATGAGGGATATCCTCAACAGAGTATCGAGTTTAAGATTGATGGGCTTGCAATGGCTCTTATTTATGATGCTAATGGTCACTTAGTAGATGCAATCACACGTGGTGATGGTAAAACGGGTGATTCTGTATATGCAAATGCACTTCGTATTGATGATATTCCCAAAACCATTAGTATCACAGGTGAAGTTACTGAAATTCGGGGGGAAGTAGTTTGGTTGAAGGAAGATTTTGAAAAGTATAATGAATATCTTGCTTCTATTGATAAGCCGTTAATGTCCAATCCTCGCAATGGCGCAGCCGGTACAATGAAGAGTAAAGATCCGCAAGAAGTATCAGATCGAAAGCTCTCATTTGTTGCTTATTCTTTTGTTCGTGGTACTAATAACGATACCCATATTGATGATCTAAAGGCACTTGAGTCAATGGGATTCATTGTATCCGAATATTATCTCTGTCAGACTCCTGATAAGATCATTGCTGGTGCCGAATATATGGAAAAGAAGCGTTATACTCTGCCATATTTAATTGATGGTCTTGTTATCAAGATAAATGATAAGACCAAATATCAGAAATTGGGTGGCACTTCTAAGGCACCCAAGTGGTGCACTGCTCTCAAGTTTGCTCCCGAAGAGAAGATTACTCGGCTACTTAACATTGAACATAGTTATGGTCGTACCGGTGCGGTGACTCCTGTTGCAATTGTAGAAGAAGTTGAGCTGGCTTTAACAAAGGTTCGCAGGGCTTCTCTTCACAATTGGGACATGGTTGAATACTTAGGTGCATTTAAAGGGTGTTCCGTAAAAATTCGTAAAGCTGGTGAAATTATTCCAGAGATTGTTGAAGTGACCGAAATTGGTCATACTAAAGATGATTATGAACGAGCGTCTAATAAAAAGATTAAGTTGGAACATTCTAAAACTACTCAGAATAAGTTTCAGCTTAATTCTAATGGTGTTGTATGGTATGGAAGGCCAAAAGTTTGTGCTCATTGCGGAACTCCCTTACAAAACGACACTAATCGTTCTGGTGAAAAATTAGTTGCTTGGGTATGTCCGTCTTCACAGTGTCCTGTTAAGCAATACAAACAGGTTGTTAAGTTTGTATCTAAGGGTGCTATGAATATTATGGGAGTCGGTGAAGCTCTAATTGAAGATATGCTTGAAAATGGACTTATCAAAAATATTACTGATCTTTATAGAGTTACCAAGGAAGATCTACTCAAGATTGATGGTATTAAAGATAAGTCTGCTGAAAATTCCATTAAATCAATTGATGAGTCTCGTAATAATTACCTCCATCAGTTACTAGCGGGACTTGGAGTTCCTAACCTTGGTAAGACGGCAGGTGCTAAGCTTGCCGATCATTGGGAGACTCTACAGGCTATTACCAATGCATCTGTTCGTGAGCTTGAGCTTACTGATGGAGTCGGTACTGATTTAGCAGAATCTATTGTTGAGTGGTTTGATGAGAACAAGGATATTATTCAGTTTTTTATTGATAATGATATCGCAGTAAAAGCGAAGAAGCTTGATAAAAAAAGCGATAAACTAGATGGAAAAACTATTATCATGACGGGTAAGAGTGATAAGATCGGCCGTGATGAATTCAAAAAGATGGTAACTGAAAACGGTGGTAAGGTAGCTAGTGGTATCTCAAAGAATGTTGATTATGTTCTTATGGGTGAAAACGCTGGTCCCGCAAAACAAAAGAAGATTGCTGATCTTCAGGCCCAAGGTGTGGACATTGAAGTTATTTCAGATTCTGAATTTTTTGATATGATTAATTAACATATATTTAGAAATAAATATGGAGGATATATGGATAAGCATTTAATGGATCAAATGACAGATGAGATGAAAGAAATATATAAAGATTTCTTTGGTAACATGGATCGGTTAAAAGGCGAATGGCAGCTTTGTAATGAACAATATACTAAGGCGAAGACTATTCTAGAAAAGAATCAATCTGTTATGAAAGCACGATTAGAGATTAGGCGAATTATGGATTATTGGATTAGGCGAAGACAAGCACTAGAGCGTATTTTCGACAGCGATACAATAAATTCATTTAAAAAATAATCAAAATATATAAATATGAAAGAGAAGTTAAAAAAACTTCTCTTTTTTTTATGAAAAAATATATAAAAGTAAAACTAATCAAGTAACTTTGTATTAAGATATTCCATAAAAGGTATTAAAGGAAACTAACATGAAATCGACCTTTACCAAAGGTGATATTGTAAAAACTACAGAAAAAACTAATAAAAAAATTAATAGAGGGAAGCTAAAAGAATCTATAATTGATAATGGTGTGGTAATTGCGAATGAACATTTTGGACGAATAGTTAAAGTAAATGTAATCGATAATCAGGTAGTTTCTACTAAGTCCGAATATTTGGAATTAGTTTGAGGAATCATTGTTATGACACCTGAGGATTTTATAAAAGACCATCCGTTTCCAGAAAATGGTGCCGAGATAAATAATTTATTAGTGCGGGATATACAAGATCCCAGTAAACAGCATTTGAAACAGCAAAATTTGCAAAAGTTGTTAGAAAATAATGCTAGGTTAATTTATATAGTATATAGTCAATATAATTATAACCAGTCACTTGGTTCAATTATGTCATTTGTATATGAGGGACTTGCTAAAGCAACTGAGACATTTGATCCTCAAGTAGGTATGCCTTTTTATCATTATGCAGTGCAAACTATAAGAGGATTGCTACAAAATTGGTATAACTATAATAACGATCTAATTCATATTCCTGTTATGAAACGCAAGGACATTACCCATGAATTTGCTGATGTTAATGATTATGTTGAACACCAATATCTTGAAGCTGACTCAGAACAAGATGATGCGGATTATTTGTCAAGTGAATTAGATAATATGATAATTGAATACGAGCATGCTGGTATAATGACCGATATAGCTAGAGAAGATTTAGATATACTAAAACTATACAGGGTATACACATTAAAAGAAATATCAGATAGAACAGGAATTAACACTGTTAGAATACGAAAGATGTTAGATAGGGCTATAAACCGGATCAAATCATTTGATAGAAAATTCAAAAATGAGGTAGGATAATGACGGAGAAAAAAACAAAATCAAAGCCTTGCTATACAGCAACATTATTAATAGCTGATATGCCTACTGAACGAGGTAGGATATATCCCCAGGAAGTATTAGAGCGTATATTAGAGCGATTTACCGTTAAACCTGAAATAATTATACAAGAAATGAATCTGGTTGAACGGGAATTAAAAAAGATTCCGGTTGCGGAACCTTGGGATAAAAAAATAATGGCAACTGTTAAGAACGCTGAAATAGTAGATGGTAGACTACAGATTACATTTGAATGTAGATTAAATCGAGACGGTAAAAAGTTATCAGGTGTAATTGATAGTATGGGTATAGAAGCGGTCGAGTTTATACCTGTTGGTTATGGTACCGCAGACGAACAAGGTATAATTAATCTTGACTATAGACTAAATTATATAGCGGTAGAACTTAAAAAAGACTAACCTTTAGCGGAATTTTAGTATATTTAAGGTCATTGTATACAATGATCCTATTTTTTTATTATGTTTTTGACATTTTTACTATATTTTTCTAGTCCGCACAATAAAAATAATAGTACAGGATTTTATGAAATTTTACTATATATATAATACATATTGCGGTGGGTCCGCTACGGGAAATGCATAAGGAGTTTAAATGAATGCCAAGATGATCAAATTTGTTGAATTATTTCAGAAGAAGCAACGTAAGAAAGCTCTTTTTATGGGAGCTATTATTATTGTTCTATTGTATATAGTTCATTCAATGCATATACATAGTTTACAGAGTGGGTTTAAAGATCAAGTAATTGACATGCAGAAAGAGTTTTCAGCTGAATTAGCTAAGGCTATGAAAGACAGAGAGAGACAAGTAAACAGACTACAGGCTGGTATTTCCCAAGATAACGAAAGGCGATGGAATATAATTGCAATTGAGAAATTGATTGGTGATATTAATACATCATTGCCATATGAAACTAGATATGAATATGCTACGATTATAATTGATGAGATTTCAAAATATAGTAACATTGAGCCTACGTTGATGGTATCTTTGATCACGCAAGAAAGTCGATTTCGAAAGCATGCAACTAGTATAAAAGATGCCATTGGATTAACTCAAGTTATCGAGGAAACTGCAAGGTGGATATGTAAAGAAACAGGAGTTCCTTATAGTGATAGTCTTCGATATGATCCTAAAATGAGTATAAAGTTAGGTGCTTGGTATCTAAGTTACTTAATTGATAAATATGATGGGCGTGTTGATTATGCACTGGCTCATTATAATGGAGGTGGACTGCAAAAGAATCGCTATATATACAAGTCAATGTATAAAAATAGACCCGAATATGAACTAAGCATTAGTGAGATCCAAAGTAAAATGAATGCATTAAAGGCTGAATTGACAGATGAAGATATTTCCAATGAGTCAACCGAAGCAGCTAAGAAATACTCATATCTAAGAAAGATATTACAAGCTAAGAAACTTGCGCCTGAAACAGAAGCATATATTCCATCTATTTTAAATCGCAAAAAGGAATTTGATGAGTTTATGAAAAATCCTGACATTTATTCTCATATAGAATCTAATAAGGATATGTTAGATAATGATTAATATTATAGTAGCAATGACGACATCGGGTGTTATAGGGAGAGAGGGTGCTCTCCCTTGGTACATTCCAGAAGATTTAAAGCTATTTAAACGCATTACCAGCAAACATCCTGTTATAATGGGACGTACTACGTTTGAATCACTAAATATGCCGTTTGGGTTACCTAAGAGAAAGAATTATATAGTTACTCGTAATAGGGAATTAATTAAGTCTAATGGAGTTGCTGTAATATCACATGAATCTAAAGAATCATATACACGAGTAGGCGATTATCCCGAATACATGTCGAGTTTAGAAGCTGCTATTGCTGAAGCTGGTATATATGAAAAGGATATATTTATCATTGGCGGTGCATCTATATACAAACAGGCATTAGAAAAAGACCTCGTTGACAATATGTATATTTCTTTTGTTAAAGATGAATATGAGGGAGATACATATTTCCCTGACGTTGACTGGAGTAAATGGGAGTCAAATGAAATGCAATGTTTCAATGAATTTACATTTAAAAAAATGTCTAAAATTAGATAATCCCAAATCGGAACAAAGTCCTTTTCTTAGCTCATCTCTGTCAAGGACAATAGTATCAGTCATTCTATCATTAAGTGCTCTTGTTAATGTTGTTTCCAGCTCCTGATAATCCAGTAAACCAATAAACCTTTGTCATAATATCCTTACATTGATTTAGTAATCAACCTATATTATAAAGAAGTCGATATAACATAATATAGAATAATGAATGCGATACATATAATAATAACCGGTGGGGCGATTGATAAAAGTCCCTCGTTCGATGGAAAAGAATTAGTATTCACTAATTCTGTAATTGAAGACGCTCTTTCATTATGTAGGATCACATATCCAATTGTGTATCATAATTTGATGTTAAAAGATAGTTTGACTATGACAACAGGCGATCGATTAAGTATATCAGGTAGGTGCACATCAATTGACAGTAATAAAATAATAATAACTCATGGCACTGATACAATGACGCAAACCGCTGAATTTTTATCTCTTGTAAGGGATAAGACTATTATTTTAGTAGGCTCTATTGTTCCTTTAAGAGTTGATTTGGCTGAAGGTATGTTTAATTTAGGAGTGGCCATGACCGCTGTTCAATATCTACCTCATGGGGTATATATTGCTATGAATGGTAAAATATTTAATTATACTGATGTTGAAAAAAATAAAATCAATGGACTTTTCGAAGGAAATTCCTATATTATGTAATATAAGATAGGAGTTCAACATGGATAATTTCAATAAAGACGATATTTTAGCCGAAATCGAGAAATTAGAAGGTCAGATGAATGACGTTCCTTTCACGGTCGATGAATTGGTAGAGAAAATTGTTATTAATGGAAAGAATATTAAGATGTTGTTGAATGAGATTGAAAACCAGAATAATGTAATTAATCAACAAACTACCCAGATTTTAGGTATGATTAACGCAAATACCGAACTTAATAAACATATCACTGACATCTATAAAAAACTAAATAAAAGAACTAAGCCTTTCAATTCAGGTAGTGATGAATACGAAAGTCAATCTGACCGTAGAATGGGTATATTTAAGAATGAATTTAAAACTACCTTGAATATGACACGAGCGGTAGCTTTTATCTCCCTTGGAATTGCTATTTTAAGTCTTATTTTTTAACGAGGTGGAATTGCTATTCCATTTGCATTGTAATCCATATCATACATTCCCATGTGAGCGTTTG
>Ga0070751_1000609_pt1 | contig 22027 bp, 15 predicted proteins | sample VirMetDEL_Aug_28_FD_78514 | JGI IMG/M metagenome (GOLD analysis project Ga0070751, IMG submission 78514) | Aqueous microbial communities from the Delaware River and Bay under freshwater to marine salinity gradient to study organic matter... | ecosystem: Environmental > Aquatic > Marine > Coastal...
CACAGATAGAAATTCATCAGATGTGCCAACTGATGATGCCGCATTTCGCAGAGTGGACCCCACCAGTTCACGACTGGTACACAAAAAATCGCTGGGGCAAGGCCCGTTTAGCACCATGACAAAGGAATCACGCCGCACACCATTCAAGTTTGCCGTTGGCGATAGAGTTGCCGAAAAGCCTCGGATTCACCTTGGCATTGCTGTTAAGCCAGAAAATCAACGTCGCTACGCTTCAAGGGTCGGCACGGTGACAGAGCTTAGGACCAAGACCAGAAAGGACGGCCATCAACGCAAATATCTTGTTGTGCGCTGGGATGGCTTCAACTCATCATCTGAGCACGACCAAATGAGAGTATGCGCCGCCACGGAACTGAAGTCTTTGGAGGAAGACCTGATTTTGAATCACGACTGAATTAGAAGGGGATGCCACCGGCTCTCGCGCCTGCATGGCTTGGTTCAGGCGATCCCCATACACCTCAGGACAAGAGGTCTCCTATCGGTTGAGTTGAAAACAAAACCTAGCACAAGCCATGAACAAGTACGAAACAGGCATAAAACTAATTGCGCACGGGGTGGAATCATACTTCAAGCCTTGGTATTTTGATGGGAAAGTTGTCTATTGGGGCAACCCAGAGCAGACTGAGTCAGACGCACGGGCGTCAGCGCAAGAGCTAAAAGCTTTCTTCCTTGATCGCCTCAAATGACAAGTCATCGCTCTCATTCCGGCAAATTAAACATTTCCGACAAAAGCGGAGAATGGATTGCAAGCATTACCACTAACTCCGACACTTTTGAGATAGCTTTAAATGCAACTAATGTCGAAAGCGCAATATTGCAGGGCGAGCAACTTTATGCTGATTTGCGTGCAGTTGCTAATCCGAAGCCGTATTGTTGGCAGTGCCTGCATTGGAAGTTAGTACAATCAGAATGCAGTCTTGGTTTTGCCGAGGGGAAATCAAGTGGCGGAAGATTTGCCAGCCAATGCTCGGCCTTTTGGATCAACGACTGATGTCCCTAGCTGGGCGATAGATTTCGGCAATGGTTTTTACATTGAGATATTGAATGACAACACTCAAGGCGTTTACTACAGGGCTTGCAGTCCCGGTGGAGCTATTTGCAGATATTCAGATGATTTTTGGCGTGCAAAGACTTATTTGTATCACATGATGAGCCCTTAGGTTTCGTCCAGGGTTCCGTGCTCCATCCAGTATTTGATGCAGTCTTCTCGTTCTTGGTTCCAGAATGGTTGATCTCGGAACCATTCAAGCATTGGCTGATCGGACTTCGATCCATTGCAAAACTTGCAGCAGCATACGAGATTGTTTACAACGCTCATACTGCCTCCTTTTGACCTAGCAAGAATATGATCCAACGTGTCACCGGGCTGGCCACAGTAAGCGCATAGATTATCCCACTCATCAAGAATCTGACGTCTAAATCTATGCTTGCTTGTCTTTTTGGGTACAAGCTCAGACCCTATGATTTCATGTCCAATAAAGCCTCCGTTTAGAGGCAACACTTCCATCTCAAAGCTAATTATTTCTTCTGTTAATTCCTCCAGCCTTGAAGCAAATATTTCACTAAACTCTTCAGGACTTTGGTCTTCTTTAGCTGAAGTTAAAAACATAATTGTTGCGGTGGTTAAATAGCGTTTTTCTACTTGATAAGAAATGCTATTTTCTGGCACTCGCTTTGGGCATTTCTGTGGATCGCAGACCCAGCCGCTTTTGCCATGCGTCATTTGATCTGTCGGCAGATATTCTCTGCACAGACTGCTCCTCCTGCATTGCCTGAAATCAGCTGTCACTCATGCCGTTATCAGGCTTTTTAATGCTAGCCAACTACCTTGCTTTATCCTTTACTGCCTTGAACCGTTACGTCACCGTTATAACGACCAGTTTTTGAGTAACTATTAAGGGGAATTTCACTCATTCTCATAAATACAATTTGGCCTATTTTTAGGCCAGGGTATAGTGGGAGGTCGTAATGGCGTCTTGCGTTTGTAAGCTCAAGAGTTAGTTTGCTGTTGCAGTACCCTGGATCGATCCACCCCGCCAGGGCGTGAGTAAATCCCTCCCTAGCCCTACTTGACTTCAATGCAAACTGAGCGCAAATGTGATCAGGTATTTTTTTAAACGTTTCATGCGTCTCAGCAAGACAGAACTCTCCGGGGGTTAATCGATAAGGGTTCTTTTTAGTTCTGTTCGAGATGTCAACATGGAGCAGGTCTTTTTGCCCAGCGACTTCAATCATCAGCCCGCTGCCAAGCCTCACGTCAAGCGAGGCCGGGTTGATTAGATCTTCAGACCAGTCTTCCATTGCTCCGCCGTAGCAAAGCGATTTAATTTCCCAGTCGCAAAGCACAGTCATTTTCAGTAGTCCCAGCGTATTCTTGGACCGCCTTCTCGCATACCGAGATGAACGAATCCTTTATTGGCCCCATATCCTAAGCTATGCGGCCAGTTTTGGTCACACCATTCTTGTACCGCATAGATGTCAGCGTTTTGCAAATAAAAATCCACAGCACCAACTCCCGGTGCCGGGTACAAGTGCTCTGACCCGCTAGCACCGCCAACCGATCTGTTTATAGCTGGGGGCCTATAGCCAGACGTGATTACGACTGGCTTGCCGCCAAACCTGCCACGAACACGCTCTAAAAATGCCGCGAGAGTGGCTGCGGTGTCTAGCTGGTGTTGCTCGTTGAATCTGCGCTCTTCTTGATTTAGAGCAAACTCACCCAGAGTGATGTGTGGGGTCAGCCGACTGGTGAATGGAGACGCAGGCCGTAGCTTGGCAGTCTCAGTGGGCGGTGATTGATCGCCACCTTTCCAAAGGTTACCCTCGGCCTGCCTTCGACGGCGTAATCCTTGCTCAAAATAAGAACCGGGGTTTCGATAGAGCAGCATCGCGTCAGGAACAGCTTTCCAGTCTTTCGCACGAAGCTTCGAGCTAATTGTTTCAAATCCCTCTGCGCCCATGAACCCAGCGCCGAGGTTGTAGGCAAAGCTGATCAGCGCGGCCTGCTGATGCTCCGCCATTTCTGACCAGTAAGGAACGGTCTGCGAAAGCTTTTCGTCAATTTTATCCACTGTGTTTTCTAATAAAGCATCGCCTTCTTTCCTTCTGATCCAGTCGCCTTCTCTTACGGCGCGACCATCTGGATGCGACAGATTACCCCACCCAATCGTCCAGAACCCTGCGGGGCACAGGTATGCCTCGGCGTGCCATCCTTCAAACTTTTTAATCAGGTCTAATGCTTGCTTGTGATCAGATTGCTTACCTGACTGACTCCAAGTCGCAAACCATTCACGGTCACGTCGCATCGCTGCGTCGTAACCATTACTTGCTAGATCTTCTTCTAGAAGCGAAATACTTGCGGCTTGATGTGGCAAGCCTTTGTAGTACCTAAAAAGCTGTTCGAGTGAGATTGCCTTACTGTTCGTCATTGCTCCAAGGTGATTTTATGTGTAGGTCGTCTATCCGCTCAGGTGGTGGCATTGCTGGTGGCTGTGATTTATGCCAGCGTTCAACCTCAGCGTCAATCCGAGGCTTTAGTGTTGCCTCGAATTTGCGACGTTGAATCTCGCGCTTCAATCCTTCAAAAGGTGATCGCGTCGAAAATCTAAAAAGCCACCTCCCATCCGCAGGGATCAGTCCTTTTTTGCTTTTAAAGAGCGCAAGACAGTAAACAAGAGCTGTACAAGCGAGTTGTCTTTGAGCTTACTCATCCCGATCAGCTCACTAGCTGCTGCTACCACGATCCAAAAGGCTGGATGCGCCAAAACTTCTTCGATGCCCATTTGAATGCCGTTGATTCTTAGTCGATTCTAGCCTTAGTGGTTTCTAAAACAGTTAGTCGGTTGCCATGATCATTCAGCCGTTCGTAAATTTCACGGCGATCAGCATTAGCTTGAACTTTTTCTGCCTTCATGTCCTGATGCAAGTCTTCAAGCTTAGTTGCAATAGATTCAACGCCAGCGGTGAGGCGAATAACCGCTTCACGGCTTTCGCTGGTTCGCCTAGTAAACCCAGAGACACTCATCCCAGCTATGCCAATAGAAGCCCCTAGGATTGCTGCGTAAATTTCAATCACGTCTTAGGCGCTCCTTCCCTGTTATTTTAGTGGGTCTGGCTTGCCACTTAATATTGCAACTGCACGTTTGTAAAACATGCAGTCTTTTTTGCCTGATTTCTCCAATGCCTCTTTGATGCGCTTCCAGTTTTCGAGAGTATGTTGATCCATAATTTTATGGCTTAGTGATCTCAACCAGTATCGTTACCCAAGTGTCACTGTTTGGAGCTAGTGATCCCCATGCACCCCAAGAATAGCTGCCCGCTGCTCCAATCCTTTGGAAGGAAGCCGCCAATGACCCATCATTACTCCCGCCTGTTGCGGACTCTATTAAGGCTGCCCCTGAAGGAGGAACCCATAGATTTTTAGGTATAGTGTCATTATCCAAAAAGGCGAGCTGAAGGGCTAATGAATTTGCGGAATAGTTTGAGGAAAGATTGTTATGACTTGGAGTATCGCTTGATCCTGTAACTCTAAGACTATCTCCTTTATACGTGACTCCATTTGTGTTTGTAAAACTATTATCTGCTCTAACGGTAAAAGCTATGGCTTGATCGAAGTTCTGAAGAACAGCTGTCATAGAGAAGGAGTTTATTAACCCATCAGAAGGTGCTGCGAAAATGCCGTAACCTACGTAACTAATGCGATTTCGTTCTATAACACTCAAACCGCTTTCAGGCTGAGCATCAGGTGTTGAGACATCTGAAGACGCCACGAAGAAGAACATGTCCCCAGATTGTACGTTTGGGAAAGACATGCTGTCTCCTTGAGTATTAACATCCCAAGTGTCAACTATCAGCCATTCGCCTGCTGTCAAAAATAATGGAAAGATACTGCCTGGAATCATCGTTCTACCTCAAGAAAAATTGTTTGTGAGTGAGCAAATAATTGAGGGGATTGCTCCGTCCAAGCGGACAACGTAACTCAAGACATCAACAGCACCAGGGTTGGCCGACAGGGCTGGAGTGATACCTCCAGCGAAATCGTAATTGCTTCCGAATGCAAGTGTTCTATTTCCCGTGCCATCCTGAGTAATGAAAATACAACCGGATTGCCCGGCAGTTAAGTTTGTTGGATTGTCAAGTGTTCTGTTTCCGGCGAGCGTTACGCTGTAAAAGTTGTTTTCATTCAAATTGATCGATATGTTGGCTGCATCGGTTAATGCTGTGATACTTCCACGCTGAGCTTTGGTAAATGTTTGATTTTCGTCTTCCTTAACTGTTGCAGCGTCAAACGCTTCGACAGTTACGCCAATATCTGAAGGAGTTAGATACGATCCTGCGCTTCCATTGCTAGCAGCCGTAATCCTTCCTTGCTGGTCTACTGTTATTGCTGCGTTTGTATAGCTTCCTGGTGTTACGGCGGTGTTGTCTAAGTTGAGTGTAATGGATCCGCTAGCGTTAACAGTTGTCAGCCCTGTTCCACCAGTAATAGTGGCTTTTGCTAATGATCCACTGCTAGTACCTACCAAGATCTCGCCATTTGCATAAGTCGTCTGTCCGGTTCCTCCATACGCAACTCCGACCGCAGTTCCTTGCCAAGCACCTGTGGCAATCGTACCGACACTTGTCAGGCTTGATCCGACAATGCCTGCACCCAAGCTCGTAGCGTCTAGAACCCTTGTTCCTGCGATTCGATATTCCTTGTTAATTGTAAGGTCTAAATGTTCAGATGATTCCCAATTTTCTCCACTCTGTAACCACCTAAAGGTTTTGTCCGTGGCTCCCTTAAGTGTTATTCCTCCAAGGTCTGCGGTTGTGTTTGTTGGGCTTGCTACTACGCCAAGCTCAATGTTCTTATCTTCGACCCGAAGATTCTGAGTGTCCAGTGTTGTTGTCGTTCCATTGACAGTCAAATCCCCTGTAATCGTGACCGAACCAGCAAAGCTTCCATCTCCGCTGCTATCAAACTGAATATTGGGGCTAGCAGGTAACGAACCACCAAAAAGCAAAGATCCAGTTGAATTAATCCTAAGCTTCTCTGTTCGGCCTGCTGAAATAACTACGGTATCACTTATTGCTGTTTCGCTTGAATTACCTAGATAGGCTCCAAGAACCGTGTTATTGTTTCCGCTAAAGTAGTATGCAGCGCTGTCCCCCAAAGCGACATTAAATTCTCCTGTTGTGGAAAGCCTTAAAGCTGAAGACCCTACTGCGGTATTGTTGTTCCCTCCAATAAGATCAGCTGCTGTAAACTTGCCGACCCCTACGTTATCAGACCCTGTTGTGCAATCAATAAGAGACGAGTAGCCCACGGAAGTATTTTGAGAACCAGTCAAATTGCTCTTAAGAGCTGATCTTCCGACCGAAGTATTAGTAGACCCTGTCGTGTTCGCTTGCAGAGATTGATGCCCAACCGAAGTGTTATCGCTTCCCTCGGTATTGCTTTGAAGAGATTGTTTTCCGAAGGAAGAGTTCGACGCCCCAGTAGTATTGTTGTCTAAGTTTTCTGTTCCTACACTCGTATTGGTTACAACAGAATTACCGCCACGACCTACGTTAATATTGTTGTATGCTCCAGCAGTAATCTCGCCGTTTGAATGAATAGTTAGGCTAGGAGAAGAAGGCGCTCCAGGGCCTACGGAAACATCGCCTATGACATCCAAATTTCCAGGAACGCTTAAATCGCTTGTAAATTCAACCGCATTGCCCTGCGCGTTGGTTCTAAATATTTGACCTGCCGTGCCAGGAGTAATTGAAATGTTTGGCTGGGTTGAGCTTCCGCCAACCGCCAACGGAGATGTTGCGTTAACCCCAACAAGAAAGCTGCTGATTTCAGACTGCAGCTGAGAAGCATCTACTACACGCCCAGGCGATCCATTAGTAATGTCAGTTGCGCTAGCAAGCTGAACAGTGCCAGTTGTGCTTGGAGTTGCTGTGTTTACTGTTATTGCAGGAGTGAATTGCGTCGAGGAATCTTGATATATGAAAAGCCTTGCTGGGCTTACGCTTGTGTCAAGCCAAGGATCTCCAGGGCTTGCCCCATTTGGCGCAGTGGCGCTAACCCAAATATTGTTAATTTTTCGGACATTTCCGGCAGTGTCTTTGCATGTCAGAAATGGGCCGTCAGCGTTGTAATTGACAGCAATTTCGCCTAGTCCTAGATCGCTAGCGACCGGAAGCCTTTGAGATACACCACTCTTCTTGTGGACAATATCGAGTGCCATTTGCTATAGAGCGAAGATTCTGGTATTGACCATTATGCTGATTCTAGCTGTTACAGCGACTCATCAAACAACAGCTCTCCAAGTATTTTCCCGAGCACTTCAAAGGCCAGTGGAAAGTTTGGCGTGCAAGCCGATAATGCCAGCACTGCTCCACCAGTAAGATTTGCGTAATGCCCAACATTCGTACTTTCATCTCGGTCTTCATTAGGGCCAAGGCTTGTGCCTGCAATAAATCCTTCGCATGAAAGAGTTGTCTTGCTAATATTTTTTACGATAGTCAAGTCACTTAACTGCGTTCCGGTTCTTACTGTGTTAGGTGAAAAAATAACCGTTGCTTCAGTTTCTCCTGTAAAAACAAACCCGTAAACCCTAGACCCGCTAGGAACAGTGCCTATAGTAATTAATCGTTGCAAATCACTGCATTGCGGCTCTTGATCGCGACCCCCGTCAATAAAAACTAATCTTTGTTTTTCCTCGGTCCTCATAATTCTATCTAAACTTGAAGGGTTGGAGACGCCAGAACTCTCTTCTGTTGATTGTGAAATCGTAATTCGACCAATATTGTTACCTGCAGGTCTAAGGTTGTCCTGCGGTGCATTTACACCGGAAATTGGACGCGAAGCGACGAAAATGGCTCCTGTTTCGTCTTCTAAGTTTTGCCCGTAGTTAAAACCAGCGTCCTCTTGGCCCCAGTTTGCGTTTTGAATTTCGCCGCTATTGATAAAAATTTTCTGAGAAAACGCATTAGAGTCCGCATAAAGAGCATTTCTAAAGCCGCCAATCCTATATCTATTTAAATCAGTTCCAGCACCAACACCCTCTGCTACTAAAGAGTTTTCAATTGCGATAATGTTTGCTTTATCTTTGAAAGCATTTATAAAGTTATTATTAGAACCTGATTCGTCAAAAAGAATAGTCAAATCTACAGCAGAAGGCTTGCGGGTTCGAGCCTTGCTGCCAAAAAAAGCGGGTACTGCAGTGACCATAATCAAGCAACCATAGAGGCGGTGAAAACTATGTTGGTTGAAGTTGCAATATAGTATCCGATCAACACGTTTCCTGATAGTCCTTCTGAATTGGTTATTGGGCTCACAAATGTATTAACCACTCCAGACCAGTTGCTTCCATTGATTGAGGTAAATGGCGTAGTAGCTGAGACTCCTCTGGTGACCAAAATAAATCCAGAAGTCCCAGGTACAGCATTCAGCGGTGTTCCTAAATCAATCGCAGCCGTGTTTGCGTTTTGCACAAAAGTAAAGTTTGTTGAATTGTCAAAATTAGTCGCTGAACCGTTTACCCACAGTGCAGGCGTTAGCTTGATAACATCGCTTGGATTTACTGGAGGAATCTGCGCTACTGGAACAAGACCTGTTGCATCCAGGCTTGCAAAACCGTTCGCGACACCTCTTGCGCTGCTTAGTGACGATGGAGTTACAGTTCTGGTTGCATCACTTAGCGCAAGCGTTTCGGCACCAGTAGCAAGCTCAACAATACCTTTGACCGTAGTAGAAGCGTTTTGAATCAGACCAGAACCATCTAGGTCGGGTATCCTCGCCACTGGGATTTTGGCGGTCGAATCCAGATCGCAAAGACCATCTGCCACCCCACGCACAGAGCCGAGATTTTTTGCTGTTAAAGCGTCAACATCGTTTGCACTTGATGGGCTGCTAATTCCTGCAGCATCTGAGTCAGTTGCAAGCTTAACAACACCTCTTTGCGTTTCTGTCGCTTCAGGTAATACGCCATCTGCAAATGTGACGGAACCTTCAACCGTTCCATTAATTAGCACCTCGTTAGTTAACTCTGTACGCTGAGAAGACTGTAAAAGCTGCGTAACATTTAAAGTTTCAAAATCAGTAGGAGTTACCGGGAAATCAGGGTCTCCGGCCAAAGCGCCCAAACCAGCAATTTCACTATTTACAGTTTGGTTGGTGCCAAGGTCCGTAATTACGTTGCCTTGGACTAAAAGGCCATCTTCGTTGAATCCAGTGTTATAGCAGCGACCGCCTAATAAATTCACCGCAAAAAAATCAATTTTATTTTGCTGAGACAATGGTGTTGCTTGATATTTTGGCAACGCTTTTGTGTAGTTTCCATATCCAACAAATTCATAGGCGTGCGCAAAAGCTCTAATAAGGCTTGGTCGGTTAAACTCTAGTGGCCAGTTTGTCCTAGAGTCGATTTTCCCAGAAGGGACAGGGCTGAGGGGATCAGCAGGGTTCCAATCTCTTGATGCTTCTGTATCTTGTTGTTCAAGAATAGTCCCAGAAAGTGTTCCGTTTTCTTGTATTCCAACATTTTGAGCTGTGTAGCCAATGGCTCTCATAAAAGAACTTACGCCTTGGAAATCAGTGCTGCTCCTTACTTGATCAAGAATCAAGGTGTTTGTTGATTGATTTATTCCAAGGTCAGTGCTTGTAGGACTGTTTGACAAGTCGCTATCTAAAACTAACAACGGTCCCGAGGATGTTCTTAAAAGTTCAACACCTCTTTCATCAGGAAGCATTGGTAAGCTTGCCTCAAAGCTTTCAGTGGAGAACGTGCTAAATCTTTTGTTTCTTTTGCTTCGGAACACTCTATTATTTCTTAAAACAGGAGTTCCTACTCTGTAAAAAGTAGAAGAGTTGAAAGAAGATGCGCTATCTCCAGGGCGGATAACAATTTTATAAACATCGCTGCCAAAAGAGCTGTGTGAGTCTTTTGAAGTCGAAACAATAAAGACCTCATTTGAATTGTTTGCAGGGTCTAGTTGTTGGTTGAGGGTACTACGGTTTCCTAAGCGTAAAATGTAATTTCCTACAGGTCTGCGAGTTGTTGAGCTACCAGAAACAATCAATGAATATTCACGTTCTTCGGGCTTCCTAGTGTCAGAAAGCCTTCTGATGTAAACACGGTTACCTTCTAAAGTTTGGTTTGGAATGGTTGAGATATTGTTTACGCTAGGGTCATCAATACCTCCATCAACAACGATTATCTGAGTAGGGGTTGCCGAATTAAAAGGCACAGAGGCCAGCTTTGCACGTACATCAATTGCTTGGTTTGATGAAGCCCCTGGTCCCTCAGTGCGGCTATTATTTTCAATCCAAATATAGTCTCCTTCTTTTAAGCTATACCCGTTGTTAGCGAAAGTTGTCTCTGGGTCAAAAGCAACTTGTAGATTAATAGTTCCTGTTGCACTGTCGTATCCCAAGCTGGATACGTTACCAATTCCGATTCTGCGAATGTTGCTTCCATCTGTTTTTACTTTTAGAGGTCTACGGACACGAAGTGCTTGGAATCCTTTGTCTTGAGCGAACGCACCACCTGTTGTTCCAATACCTCTAAAACCACTGCTAAGTAAAGCTGTGTTACCAAAATTGCTATTACTATTGGTAATAGTGCATTCTCCGCCTGAAGAAGTCCAGTGATGCACGCTTGAGCCGATAACAAAACAGCTGACCTCTTGCGTTAAAGCGTTATTTGTGACCTTGAAGCCAAAACTTCTATAATCAGTTTCATAGTTTCCAGTAGAAGCAGAAAAGCTTCCAGAGATTCGCGATCTTACATCATTACTATCTGCGTTTATGTACTCACTGTATCCACTACAAGTCTGCCAAGACCCTCCTGTATAAACCTGCCAAGCGTTCATGTCACGCTGAAGCGAAACAATTGTGAACTGGGCTACGACCATTGAGCGCAGTCCTGAGACACCATCGCTTCCGTCGAGATACATGCCGCACATGCCGTAATTGGAGCGCAAGCTGCAATTAAAGACGTACCCAGAACTGCCATTGACAGAATCTGTCGCAGCTGAAACCTGATTGTCAGGGTATTCGGTGGTAATTTGTGTTTCGCCTGGATTTATAACTTCAACGTCAGAAGAAGGAATTCCAAATGCTGTTGCAACTTTTTGATAATATGCGACTAAATCTGACTGAGAGCAAAAAGAAAACGCTTGAAGTAAGTGATGAGACGAAGTATAATTGAGAGAATCTTTAAATGTAAAATTAAAAAAGAACGAACCTCCAGTGGTCTTGAATAAACTGCCTCTGTCGGTTACTGGATTGCCGCCTGCACTTGGCACAGACCTGGGACGTATAACGCTTTTGCGAAGGTCAGCACCAATAATTGAAACTCCTCTTGGGAGAATAATCCCCATGTCGTCAGAGTTAAAAGCTCTTAGGTCTTCTTCAGTAGGCTCATAAGTATTAGGCCACTGGCTCACAGCTAGACCTGTGCTCGGAGTGTTATCAATAACGTATTCGCTGGCCGCGACTCTGATTACAACACGGTCATACAAATCATTTCCAACTCCGCTTTGAACAGACAAGCGAGCTGCTTCGATTAGCCCCCTATTGAGGGTCTTGAAGGGCGCTGACTCCGAGTAGCCGCAAGTAAGCTGTTGATTGCTTAGAGGAGGAGTTACCGTATTGTCTGCGATACCCGCAACAAATTTGTCAGAACCAATTTCTTGGTTAACGTAAAGCGTTGTCGTAGACGTTGAGTCCACTTCTCCGCCAGCAAGACGCAACACCGCGCTGGTGACTTCACCAGCCTGAGTACGGAACGTGTTTTGACTAATGTCAATATTGTCAATAGCTCCAGGCTGACCCGGTGTAACGATTGCCATTTAACCGAATGCTCTTTGTCCCACTTTAGTCATTATACTCCTACTTTTAATGCAATCTCGCCAGATGTCGCGAAGTTAGCAGAACCGACGATGACATCCGTAGCCCTGACGTTAACCGCAATGTTCGTTATCAAAATACTTGTAGCGTAATAAAGCCCACCTCTAGCCAAAACACTGCACGCATCGCTAACTTTTCGCTGCATTAACCAAAACTCCGCTTCAGCCTTCGCGCCACGCTCCGTTAACTGCAGAAGCTGAAGCAAGTAGCTTGCGTCAACAGCCCTGTCGCCGCTAGCGGGCGAATGCCCTACCTCTCCAACTTGGAAATCAAACTTTCCACCACCTGTAATAATACTTTTTACATTTTCGCCAAATTTCTCGCCAACCTGAGTAGTATCAACAGCTGCCCCGTCTAATTCAAGAGACCATTCAGCTAACTCACATTGCAACACCCAAGGAAAACCGTTTACCGCACTCCTTGGAGTAAGGTCCGCGTCATCATACTCAGCAGTGCCTGCAGCAGGGCTTTGATATGAAGGGGCAAAGTCGCAAATACTTTCAAGCGTTACTTCATCTCTAACGTCGCTGAATCTGTAATCTCCGACGCCTGCGACGCATTCGGTTAGAGCATTGTTGTATTCCTCAGTACCTGCCGCAGCAATTAACAAAAAGTTGAAATCGTACTGAGCTAAGTCCACTTTATTGATAGACCCACCGTTAACAGCAGAGCAATAATCTGTATAGAAGCTAAGCCTGTTCAGGGAATCCCTATAAATAAAATATTCCGCACTTTTGACTCCAATTCCACAGTAAAAATTATCCGAATCTTCTCCTACGCCTCTTTTGTAGAAGAAATCATCATTGCCTGATATGTGAGAACGATTAGGGCCTGTTTCAAGAAATCCTCCTGCATACATTGCAGAGCCGTTTGAGCACTGGCCTGACAAAGGAAGCCCTTCTTGCGAGAAAAGATAGACTTCATCCCCTGACCAGAAATCTTGATTATTTAAAACAAGAGCGTTAATATCGGCCCTGAGGACTGAAGAGCTTACAACAATAGGCAGCGGCGCTTCTCTTCTTAGTCGAACAATTCCATCAATTCCAAGTACCGCCATAGCATTAGAATCCTCCAGTTAAAGGTCCAGAAATCTGGAAACCAACGCTGCAAGAGGTGACCGCACCAACGGAAACGCTGGCAGAAATACTTGTCAAAACTGCAGAACCGCTTAACTGGCTGCCGCCAGCAGAATCCAAAACAAGCTCAATGTTACTCAAAGGTTCTGAAGAATTATTCAAAACATCGTTGAAAAGCGCTGTTGCGCTTGCCTCACCTGGGTCGTACATAATGTCTGCTGTTCCCGTTACACCCCTCAAACCCGAAACGTAGGAACGGTCAAAGGCCCCAATGTTCGTAGTCTCCAACGAGTCTTTTGCAACATTTGCTGACCAAGAGCGCACGCGAGCGACTACAGTCCCCCTCCATCGCAATTGCCCATTACTGCCAGTGCGAACAGCCATGCCTATAAGCCTTTTGATCTATTCTACTCACTGAAGTCAACCATCCAATGTGCCGATTAATTTGACGGTAACTGTTGATCGATCATTGAAAACTGATTGGACTTGAGGAGTTTCTTGCCAACGCCAAGTCACATAGCTTGGGATTTGACTCTGTAAGGCAGCATTCATTCCATCAAAGATTGAAGACGGAAGGGTTAAAGCAGTGCCTGAACCGTATGCAGAGTTAAAACAAACCAAAATCGTTGTTAGCTCTGCATCGTTAGTTGAGAATTCCAAGTCCAAGACAGCATCAAAGGCTTTACTGCCATAAAGCCTGGTCGTTCCAGCCCCGCTTATACTGTTAAAACGCTTGGTTGGGTAATCGCCAACCGTGTAAGTACGCCGAGTCGGTGTAAGTGATGGAAAGAAGACTGCCATTAGTTGATCAGACCCTCCAAGATCCAGTTGCTGTCATTGTCAAAGCCATCGACGATTAGGCTTTCGTCGTTGCTGTTGGTTGGAAAGTGAATAGCTTCAACCTCAATGTTACCGTCTTCATCGAACGAAAGAGATTGAGTTTTGTATGTCTGCACATTCGTGCTTCCACTGTTTATGCAAAACACTGAATTAGAAAAATTCGTTGCACCGCCTTGAACCGACATGGTCGTTTCGGTAATGCTTGTTGACGCACCATCCCAAAGTAATACAGAGTAATTACCGTCAGCCAAAGGTGGCCAAGAAGTAATCGTGCCGTCAGCGGCAATTGCTCCATTCTGCGGTTGATTGAAGGTTGTAGTTTCAAGCCCTAGCTTGAAGACTCCTCCAATATCAAGACTTGCTTGGCTAGGGGTAGTCTTAAATTTGATCGAATGGGTCACAAGCCTGCGAAACTTACATTCCCATTTGCCTCTATCAACTGCGTGCCTTTCGCTTGTGGCAAAATCGCTAATATCAATTGACTCTATAGGAGCAAAATTTTCAACGCCAGCTTCTCTGACTATGACTTCTCTTACGACAGGGAATAAGCCCTTGGACGAGTCTCCAAGATCGGTTCGCTCTTGGCGCCACTTGACGGAAACCCTTGGCGGGATGCGATCCGCAGCGTCAAAATAATTTAACTCAAACGAACCTTCGATAATATTGCCTGAGGTGAAAAGTTGCGTTATTTTTTCTGACCCTTCAAAGTTGGCTACAGGCTGCAAAGCAAATTTGCCATTTCTTATGACAAGGTCTAGAAGAAAATCAGCAGCTCTTTGAGCGCCCCAAGTCCTGAGATTCTGCTTTTCGGTAATAGCGCCATCAAAAAAATACTTTCTTGAATAATTCCAATCTGCCGCCGAATCAAAACTTACTTTATCAATCTGAGCAGAACTCATTATTTTACCAACCCCGTATCTATCGTTCGTAAAGAGATCGTATAGCACGTTGGGGAACATGCTTGTGGAGGTAACGCCTTTGTTGACGTAAACGCTAAACTGCTGAAGGTTTTTTACCTCCTCGCTGCTTTTGATGTTTAGACCTACAATTGCTGAAGCAAAATACTTTGGGACTATAGGGCTAGTTGAAACGTTGTTCACGTAAACAATTTCATGCTCAGGCTGAGTGGCACTACTTGTAACCTCGTTGTAAATAAAAGCCTCAGCAATTTTTGCGTAAGAATCAACATAATAAGGGCTGTCTTCTCTGTTAAGCGCCAGTTGGTTGCCGTCTTTTGGATAAAAAACTGATACTCCAAAGCTGTCGACACTTCGCGGAATGATTTCTCCAGAGAATTCGATCCGAACTCCACCTTCGTTGATAATTTGAGTATTTTGAACCGCGTAATCCAAAACGGCTAGATCCCCACTAGCCGCGCCGGTCCTTATTTCCCAAGAGGTCAAGGGCTCGATCCTTATTTCGTAACGATTTTCAAAAGTAAAATCTAATTTTATGTAATTGTAGACATCAACACCTGTGGCACCTCTGGTTCCAAAAATAGTTCCTATTTCTGTGAAGAATGCGTTGCTTGAGGCTACTCGGTAGGAGATACGGAAAAAACTATATCTCATCTCCGGGCCGGTGTAGGTGCCGCTATTAAAATTAACAGGATTAGCGCCATCGGCATTGTCGCCAAGGAAGTTGTCACAAGCCTCTGCATCTATTTGAGAATAAGGCTTAGTGTCTCTGAAATTGCAGATACCTGAAACGCTTAACTGCAAGCGACTTCTAAGGCCAATTTCTATCATCCTCGAACCGCGCTCGGTCACGATATTGGCTATAGCACAGCGCATTATATGAGCCGTGCTACTTGCTATTCGAGAGGAGGAATTATCTGCATCGTTCAGAGAGACAAAATCAACTGCGCCTGAGCGAACCACCGTAAATGTTGCGGTCATATCCCGACCTCCACCAGTTGGAGTTTGATCGGCATCGGATAAGAATGGCTGCGCATCCCGATTAGAACAAATAGCTAATGCGCTGCCTATCTTGTAGAGTTGACCAATAGTTATCAATTCGTCGTATTGTTTTTGGCGACCTGCTACCGCCCCGGCAACGTCTCCAACAGTCGCTTGACCTAAGTTTCCACCCCGCGTGAAACCGTTTGGATAATCGCTTAGGGCACATGTACTTAAAAGCCTATAGCTCAGCTGATCTTTTTCAGCTACTTGAACGCTGTTGCCAGATATTTCTGATCCATTTCTTGCGTAAAGACAAGACTTGCCGGGAAAAATTTTGTCTTGCTTATCACGATTTGCAAGTTCTTGCCAATCAGACTTGCAATTAACTTCATTGTCTGTTCTTACAACAAACTGCCTGCCCGGTCTGAATACAGGGTTTACTCTGTAGCCCAAATTATTGCCAATGAATCCATACACTCCTATTGAGGTTTGAGTAGAAGGTTTTGATGCAAAACAAAAAGAAGGCTGATACCCCCCGTTTACGTTTTTCACTTGGAATACGTCATCTGCGCCTTCATTTTCCGAATTTGCTATATCAGAAAAAGGAGAAGCGCCAGCAATATAGTCACCTGAAGTAATCCGCCCGCCAATGTTGTTGTAATAGATAGACAGCCTTCCTGTTGTCGAAAGACTTAAATCGTAACCGTTTAAAAGATTGTTACCAATAGCAAACTGCTCGTTGTCAAGAATCATTCCAGAAAGCCTGTCATCAATGCTGCTAGATTCGCCCACTAAAAAAATAGCTTTCAGCAGTTGCCCGCCACCGATACTGTAAATTTGACTCCAAAGTAAGTTTGTATTAATTCTAATTCCACCGTAATATTTACCGTCAATTAACTGGCGATTGGCGTAAACAATAGGTATAGTGCTGCCGATCTCGACAACGTTTTGAATAGTGTCAAAACCACTTTTGGCTGTAAACTGATCCCCCCTGACAATAGTCTGCCCGTCTACATTCCTTGTTCTAACGTCAGGAGCTTTTCTTACTTGGGGCTTGGGTGCTAGTAATGCCGACGCAGCAGAAAGAACAAGCCCAATAGCCAGATTGATAGCAATAATCGCAAGCGGAGTAAGAGCAACAGGCTCTCCAGGTCTTAGCTTGCTGTGTAAAATCGCCTGTCGGCAGAAAAAGACATACTGCTCTTCAGACATCCCAGTGATGTCAATAATCTCCCGATCCTGGGGGAGAAGCATGATTCGATTTTTGTTGGGACTTAGCATTATCTCAATGAAATGTTTCCGGTAGAAGGAAGTTCCCCGACGCTTACTTGGGTAAGGACACGCCTTGGGATGTTTGCTTCAATCGCGTCCAAAGGGTTACCCAGCCTTACCTGTAGCCTACTCGTATCATGCTCAAATCCAAGCACTGCATACAGCTCTTCGCTGTAACGGTTTGTCTCAACCAACGTATCTGGGTCAAGCCATACCGTGCGTATCTCCGCAAGCCAACGTTGATCTGATGCTGTTTGAAAAATACTTAAATCCAGTTGATTTACAGCAAAAACAACTGCCGCTGAAATATTGGCAGCCTGCAGGTCCAGGGTCCCGCCACTAAAGCCAAAACCTGCAAATACATAACTTGTGCCTAAATACGTGCGCGACTCGCCTTGGAAAAAGTTCTGGAAAGCATAGCCAGTGTTTGAGCCTTCAAAGTCAACAAGCTTAAGATAAGTACCAATCGCAAGCATCAACCAAGCCCCACTTTTGACCTTGACGCAGGTCGCTGCCTTAGGTCAGAAAACACTTGGCTACGAGCCTTGCGAGAAGCGGACTCAGAAAGCGCAAGACCTTGCTCAACGGTGAGATATTCCACGTTGTTGATTACGGTAGTGTCCAGCTTAACTCTGATCGGTTCTGACATTTCAGTTGCTTGACGTTCTGCGGCCTTGCGCTCAATCACACGCTCCATTGAAATTGAACTTGACGATACAGCTGCTTGACTTTGAGCAATGGCTTGTTGAGTTGAGTAGTTATTGCTGATGTAATTGCGGCTCTCGGCCATTCCATCTTTACCAAGATCACCAGAGTTTCCAGCGGCACCTAACGGACCACCGCCAGAGATAGCAGCACGACTTGCCGAAAACACATCGTTTGGGATAATGGTTCCGTTGCCTGAAGGGACCATAAGCTCAGGCCCACGCTCGCCAACGATGTAAGGCGTATTCGCGTTTACTGGTCCGCCGTTGGCCATAAAGCCACCAAAGCTTCCACCGCCAAAGTCGCCAAGTGAGTTACCTGTAATACTTGGTGCGCTGGGGTTAAACCCACCACCACCACCACTACTGCCACCAAGAATACCCAAAGCAGCATTTAAAATCGCTATCGTCACCATCTTCGCAATAATCTGCCCCGCCATATCCAAGAAATAACTGGCAACACTTTTGAAAAAGTCAGACAATGCCTGCTTCGCACTTGTGGCACCAGTAATTGCATTTGTGAACGACTGTGAGAATGCACTGCCAATAGCGTTTGCTGCGCCAGTGATTTGGTTGATTGGATTTACTAGATCTTCCAGCTCTGTTTTCAAACTGCGAATGTTTTGGCTCAACCCTTCCGTCAACGTTGGGTCTACTGTTTGGCGGAACAGATCGGTTTGCTGTTCAGCATTTGGATCTCCTGCGTCTTTCCTTGACTGCCTGAATCTATCGATCCTTTCCTGTTTGCCGACCAGCCCGAGCTGATCGCGTAAGTTGAACAGCTCGTCTTCAGAAGCCTTGGCAATTCTTTCTGCAGCTATAGCAGTGTCTTGAGTAAGAGCAAGCTTCTCGCCATTGGCTGAAATTACAAGCTTCTCAAGCTCAAAAGCTTGCTTTACCTTTGCAATCCTCTCTTCTAAAAGCCTCTCCTGTGGATTTTCTATGCTATTCGCAGCATTCATAGCGTCTATGTATTGATTTCTTATTCGCAGCTCTTGATCCGCAAAAGCAAGGTTTATTTCATTGTTTTTTATTGTATTTATGAGTTCTGCGTTGTTATCCTCTTGCGCTCGGACTAAAGCCAGTGAGTTGGTAAGCTGAAATCTTTGAATTTCTAATAATGGGCTTGATCGGATAATTGAATCGTATTCGTTTTGCAAGCTAATCAATCGCGAAAGCGTTTGATCCGCCCTACCTTTGCCGCCGCCGCCGCCGCCGTCAGTGCCGGTGGGATCGGGGAAAGTGGTTAAGCCTTTAGCCGCTTCTGGAGCACTAGGGTACTTCTCAATTAAAGTTTTATAGTTCAGTTGAAGTCTTGCTAGCTCTGCCTCGTCTGCTTTTATCCTTGATGTCAAGTCTTCTGGGACTGCTACACCAGCAAGAGGAGGCGCACTTCCCCCCATGGCCCGCTCGCCACTATCTGATTGCGATGCCTTAAACTCTTTAATACTTTTCTTTGTTTTCGCGAGCCTGGCCCTGACAATATCAAGATTCTTGACAATATCCTTAAAGTTTGATCTCAGCGTTTCTTTCGTTGCAGCCGTTCCACCGATTGACCTGAAGAAAACTTCACCTTGAGGTTTTGTGCCAGAAGCGTCAAGGTCAGCTTTTGCTTGCTTAATTCTATTGAAGTAAGATATAACCAGCTCTGCGCCAACAATGGCAAAGGTTATTACGATTGGCGCTGCTAAGGATGCAGCTAAAGTTTTCACTGTCGTTCCAAACCTGGCCAGCTTTGTTGCGGCAAGAGACGCCTGCTGAGTGGTTTGTCTGAACCCAGTTCTTATTAATGCGAACATAAGTTTTAGTGGCCCATTTAAAGCAACAAACGCTTTTAGTGCAAAATTCACGGCAACAAGCTTTGCCGCGAAAGATGCAATAGTCAATATCGCGCCTCTGTTTTGAACAATAAAACGCATCCCTTCTCCAACAGCCTTCGCCATACCCACCAGACTTGGGCCAATATCAGTAATAAATTCCAAAAACGCTTCCTGAAACTCAGCACCGACCGGCTGAAGGGCTTTACCTATCTCAATCCGCATATTGTTGTATGCAACCGTCAGTCTTGCACCAGCTGACTCGGAAGACCCAGCAATCTTTTCAGCCAATTCGCCGTATTCGCCACCTAGCTGAACCAAGAACTTCATCAGGTCATTCAAGCCCACCTCGCCCGCTTGCAAGGCTTTTGTCAGCTCTGGCCCGGTCCTGCCTGATGCTTCAGCGATCTTGTTAAATGTACCGGGTAATCTTTCTGCAATCTGGTTGATTTCTTCCGCAGAAACCTTGCCCTTTGAGAAAATTTGAACGAGTGCAGTTACGGCTCCTTCAACCTGTTCTGCTCCGCCGCCAGTTGCCGTAATAGCAGCAGTGATATTTTTAAACGCAAGCTCCGCATCAGCAACACCGCCACCAGCGCCTTTTACTGCTGCGGTAAGTCGAGTGATCCCCCTAATGGCAGTTTCTTGTGGAACATTTAATTCTTTTGTGACACTGGCCGCTGCCGCAAGTGCTCGATTGTATTCACCCTGAGTTCCGGCAATGCCTTCCAGTGCAATCCTCAGTCTCTTAATACTGGCTGCATAATCAGCAAAACCACCAAGCGCTTGCCTGAGCTGACCTACCTGAGCGCCAAGTGCAGCACCAGCAAAAGACCCGCCAACACCACCAACCGCACCACCAATTGCACCACCAAGGAATCCTTCAGGACCACCAAAGATACCGCCTGAAATCGTTGCGCCAGCAACCTGGGCCGCTTTACCGGGGGAGAATTTGCGGCTTCTGCGGGAAGTTTTTTCTAAAGCTCGGTCTACTCTTTCGATGTCCCTTGTTACTTCCTTGAAAGCATCGCTAGCAGGGTCAAGCCCATTTCGTAATTGGGTCCAAACGCTTCGCTGCTTCTCCAGGCTTGAAATACTGCCGTTAGATGCGGCGGTAGCCGCACGAATATCCGCCGAGACCTCTTTGTAAGATTTCCCCATCATGTCAATGTCGGTTATAATCTTGCCCATGCCAATCTCGCCAATCTGGCCGTACAGTGCGCTAATTTCACGCATCGGCTGCTCCCGTGGAGCTTTGGCGGCAACTCTTCTTTGGTTCTTTTCGATAGATCGTCGAATAGCTGCTTGTTGCCGTAGCGCATCGTTCTCAGCGTTAATCTTTTTCAGATTATTGATTCGATCCTCAATTTCTTTTTTCCGGGCCTCTCTCGCCGCCACCATAGCAGGCGGTAGTTCTGGCGAGATAGGTCTGTCGTAAGCAGTAGCGCCTGCCTGTCTAAAAGCTCTCCTACTAGCAAAAGTTCCGACACCAGGCGCAATCATTGCTCCAGAGGCAGGATCCCTATAGCCCTGAGGACGCCCTTCCCGAGAGCGCATTTGACCAATGACCGGGGTGCCTCCACGCGCAATGCGTTCAGCAGCAGCTTTGGATCCAAGGCCAGAAACAGAAGCAACATATTCGCCTGCACCCGCAAGCTTGACAGCTCTGCGCTCGGCTCCTTCCTGCGCTCTGTTCAGTCTTTCAAACGCTTGAGCACTTTCACCTGTCTCCTTGGCAAGCTCTTTCTGAATGCCGATAATTTCGTTAGAAACACGGGTGTAGTCAGAGCTTGATCTGACAGTATTATTAAGCTCAATTTTTAGCTCTGCTAACTTTTGGTTAAGCCCTGCCGTAGTTTTCGGAAGCTTGCCGAAATCTTTGTCAAGAGCTTTTAATCTTGTCCTGAAAGAATTGATGCCTGCATCCGTGCTATTGAATGCCTCTGCCAGCTTGATAGTCTCGCTACGGCTAGACGCAACAAACTCAAGGTATCCAGTCTGGGCAACCTTAAGAAGCTGATTTTGAAGCTTTTCCTCCAGCCGAAGTCTTTTCTCCGTATTTGCAACCGTAGACCTTTCTTTTTGTGAAAGCAGGTCAATCGCTTGAATCTGCTTTTCTGTTATGGCAACTCTTTCTCTGTAGGCTCTAGATTGCAACCCGATAAGAGTTGAACTTTTGCGTAGCGTGCCATTGAGGAGATTTGATATTTCTCTTTGCTTCTTAGCCTTGCCTTCTGCTATCTCCAGCGCGTCCCCCATCTGTGCGATATTGCTCTTCAGCCGAGCAAATGCGTCAGAGCCCGTCCTAGCTTCTTTTGACAGAAGCTTTAACTCCTCGATGGCCTCCTTTATTTGAGAAACAGAAGACTTGGCGCTTGTGCCAACCTCAGCAAGATTTTTAGCGCGAGCCTGCGATTTTGCGCCAAGCCCGTCAAGCGAGGCTTTGAGATCGACAATACCCTTCCCAAGGTCTCTATAGACCGTACTTGTCACGTTGGCTTGCGCTCGCAAG
>Ga0070751_1000612_pt1 | contig 22009 bp, 22 predicted proteins | sample VirMetDEL_Aug_28_FD_78514 | JGI IMG/M metagenome (GOLD analysis project Ga0070751, IMG submission 78514) | Aqueous microbial communities from the Delaware River and Bay under freshwater to marine salinity gradient to study organic matter... | ecosystem: Environmental > Aquatic > Marine > Coastal...
ATCTATAACATTTAATACATCTTCAACATATGTTTTAACATTTGACATTTTAAATTATTCGTCTGGTGGGGCTCAAATAGATATTGTTGGCCAAAAAACTTTAATATCAACAGGCACTGCAAACGCTAATGGTAGGTATAGTGTTATATTTACTCCACCTACTAATACACCCACGCAAACTTTTAGAATAAATGCAACTGGAACTTTCAATTTAGATAATGTTTCTGTAACCAAACTAGACCCGGGAACCAAACCAGCATTCACACCATCAGTAGGCTCTGATGGAACTGTGACTTTTGAAGGAACCACAAAGATAAACACTCCAAATTACTTCTATCTACCAACTGGAAATACTGAAGATAGAGGTAGAGGACGTGGTGTTTTTGGTGGTGGTTATAATCCTTCTGTTTATTTAAATACCATTCAGTTTATTAATATTCAATCATCCGGAACCTCCCAAGATTTTGGTGATTTATCTGCAGCATTAGTTGGAAAAAGTGGATGCTCTTCTTCTATTAGAGGAATATTTAGCGGTGGATTTAGTTCTCCAGTAGTTGGAACAAATTCCATAGAGTATATAACTATTGCATCTCAAAGTAATGCAACAGACTTTGGTGATTTATTGAATCCATCATATAACAATGCTTCTTGTTCATCTTCAACAAGAGGTATGATTGGAGAAGCATTAAGTCCGGGTTATAGCACTACAATTTCATATGTGACTATACCATCAACAGGAGATGCAAAAGACTTTGGCGATTTATCTGGGGCTAAACATAGATTTACAAGTTGCTCATCACCAACTCGTGGAATATTTGCAGGAGGCACAGTTCCATCTGGTTATATTAATATTATTGATTATATTACTATTACATCCACAGGAAACGCGCAAGACTTTGGTGATTTATCTCTACCAAAAGATACAATGGGAACTTTTTCATCAACAGTTCGTGGAGTATTTGCTGGTGGATATGCAGGAACTCCAACAGCGCCGTCAGCGACAGTATATAACACAATTGAATACATAACCATTTCATCAACTGGAAATACATCAGATTTTGGAGATTTGCAGGTAATAACTCAACAAACTATTGGATGTTCCAACTCTACTAGAGGAATAGTTGCTGGAGGAAGAACTCCGGCATTTGTTAATAATATTGATTATATAATCATAGCGTCTACATCAAACTCATATGATTTCGGAGACCTGATTGCTCAAACTACTAGGGGAGGTGCCTGCTCCGACTCCCACGGTGGTCTCTCATAAATACTCATAGAGGTATAAGAATATGTCACTCCCACCATCAGAAATACCATTAGGTGCAATAAGATTCAACTCTGACTCACAGAAGTTGGAGTATTATGATGGCGCACAGTGGTTACAAGTCAGCACATTCTCTCCACTGCTGAATGGTGGTGCTCGTGGTGTTTTTGGTGGAGGGTTTTCTCCAACACTTGGCAATAGAAATACTATTGAGTATATAACAATAAGCACCACAGGAAATGCTGTAGATTTTGGAAACTTAATATCTGCAACTAGAACGACTGGTTCTGCTTCTTCATCAACTAGAGGTTTATTTGCAGGAGGAATATTAACTCCAGTTACAAACTTCACAAATAATATAAACTATGTAACAATATCCTCAACTGGTGATGCACAAGACTTTGGAGATTTGAGAATACCAGTATCTGCAAATAGTGGATGTAGTTCAAGTACTAGGGGTATATTTTTAGGTGGATTTGACACTCCATCATATTATAACACAATAGAATATGTTACTATTTCTTCTCTGGGCGACACAGTAGATTTTGGAGATGCGATTACATCTAATAGTAGAACTGCATCATTTTCTTCTTCAACTAGAGGAGTTTGGTGTGGTGGAACGGGAACTGCTCCTTTATCTAATCTGAATATAATACAATACTTAACTATATCTACATTAGGCGATACTTCTGATTTTGGAGACTTAACCCTTGCTAGAAATACCTGTTCTGGGTGCTCAAACTCAACCAGAGGGTTAATAGGTTCTGGTAGAACTCCCACAACATATAATATTATTGACTATGTAACTATTTCAACATTAGGAAACGCAATAGATTTTGGGGATTTATCATATTCTGCACAGTGGATTTCTTCTTGTTCATCCAGTATTCGTGGAGTATGGGGAGGTGGAGAAACTCCAGCGATGGTAAATACGATGAACTATGTCACAATATCAACTACTGGAGATGCAGTTGATTATGGTGATTTAACAGAAGGTAAGAGTGATGTTTCGGCACTTTCCAACGCTCACGGAGGTCTATAATGGGAATACTACGCACTAATACAGTATCAGGTTTAGAAACTCCAACACCAGTCACAGGGTCTGTGGTGTTTGATGGAAGTGGGGATTATTTAAAACTAGCAAGTAGTGGAGATTTTGGATTTAGTACAGGAGACTTCACTGTAGAATATTGGATTTATAATACACAATCTTCTTATACAGATAATTCCATTCTCGATTTGAGAGTTAATAGCGGAAGTAATAATCCATTAGTTATTAGATATGTTGGAACTAGTATAAAAACTTATTGGGCAGGAGCAGACAAACATAATATTTCAAATGGATTAACTCAAAATAGGTGGACACACCATTCAATAGTTAGAAATGGTAGTAATGTTTATTTCTTTATTGATGGGATAAATCAACAAACTGTTGTATCATCTGCAAGTTTGGATTCACTAGGAGAATGTTCTGTTGGTGCATATAGAAATGGTACAGATGCTATTGCTGGTTACATCTCCAACCTAAGAATCCTCAAAGGAACTGCACTCTACACATCAAACTTCACACCACCAACAAGAGAACTTCAACCAATAGGAGATACTGTATTACTCTGTTGCAATAACTCAACATCAGCAACAGCAGAAGCAACAGGAAAGTCTATCACAGTCAATGGAAACGCAGCAGCATCAACATTCTCTCCTGGATTAGTTCGTGACTTTACTTATGGAACACAGTTTGATGGTGTTTCAAAGTTTGATACTCAAGGATATTTTGTTCCACCATCAGCTAATACCCAGAACAGATATACATTAGGACTTGATGAGATTGTTACTGATGGTCTCGTATTACATTTGGATGCAGGTAATCCATTCTCATATCCTGTTACTGGTGTAGGAACACACTGGAATGATTTAAGTGGAAATAATAATCGTGGTGTTCTTTATAATGGAGTAAGTTATACAGAGAATAATAGAGGTTCTTTGGTGTTTGATGGTACTAATGATTACGTTGTTAGTGATTTGAACTTAAACTTATTACCTCAAGTTTCTTTTTCTGCTTGGGTTTATACAAGCAGATCGGCAAACAATTGCGGTATTATGGGAAATGATAATAATTCATTTGGTAGAGTAATTAGATGTTTTAATGGAACTAAATTTCAAATTTTAAACTCTAATGGTATTGCTGGTGTTAGTTTATCAGACATACCACTAAATCAATGGTTTAATATTGTTGTTACTTGGAGTACTAGTGCCGTAAAATTTTATCTCAATTCTACACAAGAACAGACAACTTTTGCAGGTGAGGCTGCGGTTTATGACGACACAACAAGTACATATTTTGGTTCAACTGGTCCTTCGGGTGGTGTGCAATATTTACTTGGAAATATATCAAATATTCAAATATACAATAAAGTACTCACAGCAGCAGAAATTCAACAGAACTATGAAGCACTCAAGGGTCGCTATGGTTACTCATAAATAAACATAAGAACCATAATACTAATGTCAGCAATACCACAAGGAGCAATCAGATTTAATACCGACTCCCAGAAGTTAGAGTTTTATGCTCAAGACCAATGGTGGGAGATGGTGATTGACTCGCCTAATCTTGGAACGAGTTCTGATACCACTGCTGGTGCTCGTGGTGTTTTTGGTGGTGGTTCTAATGCACCAGGACCCGCACCAGATACAAATACTATAGAGTACATCAATATTTCGTCTACAGGAAATGCTCAAGACTTTGGAGATTTAGCAAGAAAAGGTAGACACGCTTGTGCATTAGCATCAAATAATAGAGGATTGTTTGCAGGTGGATATCTAAGTGGTTCTAGTGGAACTAATAGTATAGAATACATTACAATATCTTCAACAGGTAATGCACAAGACTTTGGAGATTTAATAAATCCAACTTGGTCTCTTGGTTCTTGTTCCAATCAAAATAGAGGGATATTTGCCAGTGGCGCTGGACCTTATAATGTAATACAGTACGTAACTATTGCATCCACAGGAAATGCACGAGATTTTGGAGATTTATTTAACGCAAATAGAGATACAATGGGATTTTCTAGTCCCACAAGAGGTATATTTGGAAATGGAAATCCTGCACCTGTTGCGTTAAATACTGTAGAATACATTACAATCGCATCCACAGGAAACTCACAAGATTTTGGAGACTTGACTGCTGGAGGCATTTACTCTAGATCAACTGGATCAAATGGAACTCGTGGAATATTTGGTCCAAGAGAAACAGTTCCATACGAATATGTAACTATTTCTTCTAAAGGAAATACTACAGATTTTGGAGATTCATTAAAACTAAATGCAAATTCATCATTCGGTTCAAGTGATAGAACTCGTTTAGTAACTGCTGGTGGAGATAATCCAACAGCATTCTTAACAATAGAATATGTGACTATATCAACGCAAGGAAATGCCGTAAACTTTGGCAACCTAATTGCAGATGGAGGTTCATTTTATCAGACTGCAGGTGCCTGCTCCAACGCCCACGGAGGTTTATAAGAAATGACAGTATTAAGAGTAGATACAATCGCAGGAACTGGAACAACCTTCGGACCAACATTAGAAGGAAACCTAGAGTTCAATAGTCAAAACTATATTGTTCTTCCAAAAGGTACATCAGCACAAGAAGGTGTTTTAAGAACCACTGCTGACGTTGTAGGGACTGGTAGAACTTATTATGATAATCTAGTGCTTGCGATGCCTTTTAATGAGGCAACTGGATTCCGTGATGTATCTTCAAGGAATCGTAATCCTGGTGCTTATGGTAATGTTGCAATCAGCACAGCACAAAGTAAGTATTATGGAAGTTCTGCTTATTTTGATGGGACTGGGGATTATTTAACTTTAGAAAATAGTAGAGATTTTTATTTTGGTTCTGAAAATTTTACTATTGAAGGATGGATAAATATTCCAACTGTAAATTCTACATATCAAACTATTTTTGTTGCTGGATATCCATTTCAAGTATACACAAGAAGTGGCACTATAGAATCTTATTTTAATGATTCTGATGATACTTCTACATATATTATTAATACATTACTTGGACCTTCAAATTCAATTACAGCAAATACTTGGAGTCATTTTGCAGTAGTGCGAAATGGTTCAACATTTACTTGCTATGTAAATGGTACATCCACTTCCTCAAAAACAAGTTCGGGCAGTATAGCATTACCAGCAAATAATCCAAATATTGGAGCAGTTTCTTTTGCAGTAAATGTATATCCATTTCAAGGTTACATGCAAGACCTCCGTATCTACAAAGGACTCGCAAAATACACAGCAAACTTCACACCACCAGAAAGAATCGCAGAGATTGGTGTAGGATTTAAAGCAGGACAGTTACGATATAATACCGATAGTAATAAGGTAGAACTTTATGATGGAAACCAGTGGACTGAAGTTCAATCAAGTCGCCCAGACCTGAATGGTGGTGCTCGTGGTGTGTTTAGTGGAGGAACTCCTGCAAATAGTAATATAATAGATTATATTACTATATCATCAACAGGAGATGCAATAGATTTTGGCGATTTAACAGTAGCAAAAAGACTATCTGGTTCTTGCGCTTCATCTACAAGAGGATTATTTGGTGGTGGATTTGTTGACACTAATACAATAGATTATATTACAATATCATCAACGGGAAATGCATTGGATTTTGGAGATTTAACAGTAGTTCGTTTGGGTATTGGTGGATGTTCCAATTCAACTCGTGGATTATTTGCTGGAGGTAGAATAGTTTCACCAGCAACTGCATATTTTAATATAATAGATTATGTAACAATCGCATCCACAGGAAACGCACAAGACTTTGGAGATTTAACTTTAACTAGGTCTGATATTGGTGGGACTGGTTGTGCTTCTCCAGTAAGAGGAATATTTGGTGGAGGATATACTCCAACTGCAGTTAATGTAATAGATTATGTAACTATTTCATCATTAGGAAATGCATCTGATTTTGGAGATTTAACAATAGTAAGAAGTAATCTAGGTGTCTGTTCAAATGCAACTAGGGGACTATTTGGTGGGGGATTACAACCATCAATAATAAACACAATAGATTATATAATAATCTCCACATTAGGTAATGCAGTAAAGTTTGGAGAGTTAACAACATCTAGACATTCATTATCTGCCTGTTCTTCATCTACTCGTGGTGTTTTTGGTGGAGGACAGACACCAACAGAAGTAAACACAATAGACTATGTAACAATATCAGCACAAGGAAATGCTGTAGATTTTGGAGATTTGACTTTAAGTAGAAGAAGTCTAGCAGGTCTCTCCAACGCTCACGGAGGGTTGTAAAAACCGCACCCAAGACCTATAATAAATAATCAAAGTTACACTATTTGAACTGATATGACTGAAAAAAGTTCTGCTATTACATCAGTAGACATTACACCAGGTGCAGAGATTTCTGTTACTACACTTAAGAGTGACCTAGCACAACTTGCAACTGGTCCTCTGCCACAAGAATACAAAGGAATGTTGACTCATATTGAGGAGACACTTCCCGCAACACAAGCAGCGTGTGATAACTTCTATAAGTCACACTCACAGATGATGACTGTGACGCTTGATATTACTGACCTGACTCCTGTTCGTAGTATCAAGCACACACTTGCAGCGATTGAAAGAACCAAGAGTGCTCTTGCCGAAGCACAAATCAATCGTCGCAAGAATGAAATTAAAATCAAAAAGAAGCAAAGAGAGATTGATGCTGCAGAGGATGACCTAGACCGTGAGGAACTAGAGATTGAAATGATTGAGTTGATGAATAATAATATGAATGTTGAGAACTCTATGAAAGGTGCGATTCGTAAGATGTCGTTCCTTATGACTCAATATCGTTCTGTCCTAGACCATATTGGTAAAGACCATATTACTGAAGAAGATTATGAGCGTGAAGAGAAGCGTTATCATGTTATGACTGCACTCAAGCAAGCACTCAACTCTGCACGTCCTCGTGGTGGTGTGATTGATGAAGGTAACTCAATCTATCTGTTTGATATTGGTGTGAACGTAGCACACGCACAAGCAGAAATCTTTAACTATCTGAAGATTGAGAGTGAACTGATTCAAAATGGTCAGGCACCTTCACATGATATGACTATGGAATGGTTGGAAAAGTGTGCTGATAAGTTCCAAGACTGTGCAGAACGCTTTGCAGAAAGTCGTGGATTTAAGGTACTTGATGAGAAGTCTCTTGCTTGGCCAGAGAATCCTCCACTGCTTGCATCTTCTGTAGACCAAGAATATGCTAAACTGAAAGCAGCAGAAGAGGAGTGATTTTATGCATTTGGTAATTGGAACCCCTATGTATGGGGGAATGTGTACGAGTGAATATACGCAATCTATTATTCATCTATCAGAAGCAGCAAATAAGTCTGGTGTAAAGTTCACCACAATCTTTCTGGGTAATGAGTCTCTGATTCAGCGTGGGCGGAATACTATCGCCCACCACTTTATGAACATCCCAGATGCAACACATCTAATGTTTATTGATGCGGATATTAAATTCCGTGTGGAAGATGTGGTGAAGATGATTAAAGCAGATAAGGAACTGATTATTGGACCAGTTCCTTTGAAAGGTTATAACTGGGAAGAGATTCGCCAACGTGCATTAAGAGGAGAAGAAGATATCTCCAGAACTGGTGGTGTCTTTAATATCAATCATCTTCCTGGTATTGCTATGGAAGATGAAGAAACACCTTTTGAGATTGAACACGGTGGTGGTGCATTTATGATGATTCGCCGTGATGTATTTGAAGCACTCAAACCTCATACTGGAATCTATACAAATGGTGGAGCATCTGTTGCTCCTGGTGAAGAGATTTATGATTACTTCCGAGTAGAAGTAGACCCAGAAACCAAACATCTACTATCAGAGGATTATTTCTTCTGTCATTCTTATCGTCAGGTTGGTGGTAAGGTGTGGATGGCACCTTGGGTACAGGCAGGACATTTTGGTTCTCATTTATTTAATGGACACTATGCTATTTCACAAAAAGCATAAATAACTAAAAAACTACAGGATAATAATGACCGTTCAACATCCGATTATTACATATAGACTTCGTAGTAATGGAACGATTCCTCCATTCCTTTGTGAGCACGAAGGTTCCTTTGCGGGAATGTATGGTGTTAACACCAATAAACCTGGATTTATTCCTACTTGGTTGCCGCCACAAGAAACCAAGTATCTTGGAATGGCATGTGGTCCATTAAACCCTGATGGTGTTCCTTCTTGTGTAGATGTTATTGAAACTAAGTCAGAACTTCAGACTTATATCACTGGAATCTCAACTACTTGGACTGTAGATACCGAAGGAACCACTGGTATTCGTACAGAAACCACCACTGGACCACTAGAAGCGTGGAATCCTCCTTCTAGTGGTATTGATACTGATGAGGTTTATACTGGTCCTGGTCTGACTACAACCACAACTGCACAAGAAACATTCCCTGCACCATCAGGTACTGTGATTGTACATAATGCAGAATATATCACAAATGTTGTAGTTGAGACTGAAACTGCTTCTGGTGTCACAACTTCGGTCCAAGAATTCGCTCCAAATTATCCTTATACTAACATCACAATTGTTGGTACTACAGAAGAAGTTGGTGTTGTAACTACTACAGGTCCTAATGAAGAAGAAGTAACTACAACAACTACCACTACAAAAACACAAGCAACACACGAAGATATTACTGAAGGTTATAGTGATTCATTTACAACTGTTGATGTTGATGGTGTAATTACAAAGACAAGAACAAGAACATATACAGAAACAACAAAGGTCAGAAATCCATTTGACCCTGTTGCAGCAACTGATGAACTCTGGGCAAAATACGAAGCAGTAAACGGACTTTGATACTTTAAGATTATTATGAAAACTTATTATTTTGACTGTGGATTACCCAGAAGTGGTTCAACTCTTCTGGGTTCTTTATTAAATCAGAACCCCCAAATACACGCAGGTCCACTATCTCCTGTATTTGAGGTTATGTATTATACAAGAGACCGACTTCAAGGAGAGCAAGCACAAGCACATCCTAAACCAAGAATCTTTAAGAAGATGGTGGAGAATGTGATTGATACTTACTATGAAGATATAGATAAACCAGTCGTCGTAGACCGTTGTAGAGCATGGCCTGCTCATATTGATTTAATCAAAGAATATATCACACCAGAACCAAAGATACTTTGTACTGTAAGACATCCACTTGATATTCTTGCATCCTTTATTGACTTGATTAACAATAGTCGTTCTGTATCTTTTATTGATAAGGCACTACTACAACAGAATATGTTCATTACAAATGATACTCGTTGTCATTTTATGATGAGTCCTGGTGGTATTGTATGGGAAAGTATGAATGCACTTGCGACTGCATTTAGAAACAATCAGACACAACACATTCACTTCATTCCATATGATGATTTGGTAAGTGACCCAAAAAGAGTAATGCAAGGTATTCATTCGTTTTTAAGAATGAAACCTTATGAGTATGACTTTGAGAATATAGTGAATAAGTATAGAGAGAATGATAGTGAAGTTTATGGTCTTCCTACGATGCACGAAGTTCGTTCTAAAGTAGAAAAGACATCAAAACACTATTCAGAAGTGTTAAGTAAGGAAGTGATAAATAAATATAAGGATTTAGATTTTTGGAATAAACAATAAATGTCCGAAGCAAGGATTGACAGGATTGCTAACGAGAATAATACTAGTGGTCCTGTTCTTTCTGGGATTACTACTTTTTCTGGTCAGAACTATTTTGTACCGCCAAGAGGAACCACAGCGGAAAGACCTTCAAACTGCCCTATGGGTTCTATAAGATTTAATACTGATAGTGCTCATCTAGAGTATTATGATGGACTTCAGTGGTTGGAGTTAGAAGCATTTAATGTTGAGTTAGGTGTGAATGGTGCTTTAGGTAATCGTGGAATAGTTCTTGGTGGTGGACCACCAACAAACAATATAGAATATGTAACAATATCTACTTTAGGAAATGGTCAAGATTTTGGTGACTTAACTGAAAGTGTTGATAATAGGTCATCTTTTTCTTCAAGTGTCAGGGGAGTTAACGGTGGTGGAGAAATATCACCACTATTATCAAATACTATTGATTATATAACCATATCTTCAACTGGTGATGCCCAAGATTTTGGAGATTTATCTCTAGCAAGAAGAGCATTTGCATCCTGTTCGTCATCAACAAGGGGATTGTGGTCTGGTGGTATGACTCCAACTAGACTTAACTTGATTGAATATGTAACTATTGCATCCACAGGTAATGCACAAGACTTTGGTGATTTGATAAGTGGATTGCAAAGGGATAATACTGCTTGCTCATCTTCAACAAGAGGTATTATATGGGGAGGATCGGTTAGTTCTCCTGGAAGAACTAATCATATAGATTATGTAACTATAGCATCAATAGGAAACTCTATAAACTTTGGAGATTTAACTTCGGCAAATACTGGAGAGATACAATCATCCCTTTCAAACTCCACAAGAGGAATACTTTCGGGTTCATATTCAGGAGTTAATGCAATCTGTTTTATCACAATATCATCAGAAGGAAATGCTCAAGATTTTGGAGATATGACAGTAACTAGATATTCCCATTCTTCAACTTCTTCGCCAACTAGAGGTATTTTTCTTGGAGGTAACTCTACTGCAGGAGGACCAGTAATCAACAATATTGATTATATAAGTATATCGGTGACAGGAAATGCAATAGATTTTGGTGATTTGAGTCTCTCAAGAAACTCAAAAGAAGGTTGCTTCTCCAACGGTCACGGAGGTTTATAAGAAATGTCAGAGTTTAAGTCATCAAACTTTAAAAACGAAGATGGTAGTAATGGTCCTGACCTAGTTGGAGTTACTACATTTACATCTCCACATTACTTTGTTCCACCATCAGGTACAACAGCACAGAGACCTTCTGGTGATGGACTTGCACCAGGAATGTTGAGATTTAATACTGATATTGGAAGACTTGAAGTATGGAGAGGAGACCACTGGGCAACGATACTTGGTGAGTCTCCTAGTTTGAATGGTGGTGCTCGTGGTGTTTTTGGTGGTGGTGCAACTCCTACTCCAGCATTTGCTAGACTTTATAATTTAGATTATGTAACAATATCAACCACAGGAAATGCATTAGATTTTGGTGATTTAATTGCAGAACCATACAGAATTACTGCATTATCATCAGATACTCGTGGAATATTTGGTGGTTCTTATGCTGGAACTATGTCTTATATTACATTTTCAACAACAGGAAATGCTAAAATATTTGGAGATTTATCAGTAGGTCATAATAGTACAGATGCATTAGCATCAAAAACCAGAGGAATGTTTATTTCTGGTTATGATCCATCGTTAAGTCCAGTTTCACATCATAATACAATAGAATATATAACGATTGCTTCAACAGGAAATGGCCAAGATTTTGGCGATTTGAGATCCCCAAGGAGAGGTGTTAGAGCATCATCTTCTTCTACAAGAGGTGTTATTGGAGGTGGATATGATTATGATGTATCAACAAGAGTTAATACTATTGATTATGTTACAATATCATCAACTGGTAACTCCCAATATTTTGGAGATTTAACCAATACAAAAGAAGAGGGGGGAAGGGCATCCAACTCTATTCGTTCAATTTGGGCAAATGGTTCAGATTCGGGGAATATAATAGAATATGTAACTATATCTACACTAGGGAACGCTCAAGATTTTGGCGATTTATTTTCAGTAAATGCTGCTACTGGATTTTCATCTTCAACTAGAGCATTATTTACTGCATCTAACAATAACACTATACAATATATTACAATAATGACTACTGGAAATTCTACTGACTTTGGAGATATGACTAATACTAAATTTCAGTATAGTGGTTGTTCCAACGGTCACGGAGGTTTATAAGAAATGTCTAAACTTAACATATCAAAACTAACCAACGAGAACGAGGACGGAGCACCAAAGATTACTGGTATTTCTACCTTCTCTTCTAATGCATTTGTAGAAGTACCAAAAGGTTCTACTGCTGAAAGACCAGAGTATGTTTCACCTGGAATGATTCGTTTTAATACTGATAGTGGACACTTGGAGTATTATAATGGTGTTGAATGGACTGAAGTTCTTGTAGCGAATAATACTTTAGATGGTGGTGCTCGTGGTATTGTTGGCGCTAGAGCAACTCCTGCATTTATAAACAATATAGAATATTTTACAATTTCTACTCTAGGAAATGGTACTGATTTTGGAGATATGTCCTCCGGTAGATATCTATATGGATGTTTTGCATCATCAACTAGAGGAGTATTTACTGGAGGAAATGGGACAACAAGTAGAATTGAATCAATAACAATTTCATCTACTGGAAATGCAATTGTAGACTCTGGAACATTAGTTTCTGGAAGATATTTAACTACAGGTTGTTCAAATTCAACCAGAGGTTTGACTGCTGGAGGATTCCCTGGTGCGGGAGCATTATCCTCAATAGAATATACTACAATTGCATCGTTAGGAAATGCACAGACATTTGGAGATTTAAACGAACCTTTAAGAGTGCCAACTGCATATGCATCATCAACTCGTGGCGTTTTTGCTGGTGGATATAATCCTTCACCAGCAACTGTTCAATCTAATGTAATTCAATATGTAACTATTTCTACAACTGGCAATACCATAGATTTTGGAGATTTGGTTATGGGATCTGGATCTAATGCTTCTGCTGTCGGAAGTTCTACAAGGGCAGTATTTGGAGGATTTTCATCTCCATCGAGAAATAATTTAGATTTCATAACTATTTCATCTACTGGAGATTCTCAAGACTTTGGAGATTTATATTTTTCTCTAACTGTCGGTACTTCATTTTCATCAGTAACACGAGGATGCTTTGCTGGTGGTCTTCCTGGCAATTCTAATGTCGTCCAATCAATCTCAATACCAACAACAGGAGATTCGGTTGACTTTGGAGATTTGATAAATGGTGGTCACGGTCAAAGAGGTTGTTCCAATGGTCACGGAGGACTCTAAATAGTACTATGGAGGAACTATTATAAATGACTAATCCAGGAGCACTAAGATTTAATACAGACAGTTTGAAGATGGAACTGTTTGACGGGAACCAGTGGGTAGAGTTGGTTGCGACTTCTGCTGACTCACAGACTGGTGGTGCTCGTGGTGTTTTTGGTGGTGGTTATTTAGCACCATCAGTTAATGTTATAGAATATATTACAATATCTACTACGGGCAACTCTCAAGACTTTGGAGACCTCACATTATCCACTATGATGTGTGGAACTGCAGCATCTATTACAAGAGGTTTGTTTGGTGGAGGTTCTCCATTTAATAATACTATTTCATATGTAACTATTTCTTCAACTGGTGATGCTCAAGATTTTGGAGATTTATCTTCAGCAAGAAGAGATTTTAGTGCAAGTCCTTGTTCTTCTTCAACTAGAGGATTATTTGTAGGTGGTTCTCTGAATCCAGATGCAACAAAAGTAAATACGATAGAATATGTTACTATATCTTCTACAGGAGACACAAAAGATTTTGGAGATTTATCTAACGAAAGAACGATTGTAGGAACTTGTGGTTCATCTACAAGAGCAATATTTGCTGGCGGAACTATAAATCCAGCGGTACCTGTAAATACCATAGAGTTTGCAACATTTTCAACATTAGGAAATAGTTCTGATTTTGGAGATTTAACTTCAGCAAGAACTGGTCCAACATCTGGGTGCTCAAATGCAGTAAGAGGTTTATTTGCTGGAGGAGCAGCTCCAGGAGCAGTTAATGTTATTGATTATATTACAATATCTACATTAGGAAATGCAGTAGACTTTGGAGATTTAACTATTGCAAGATATTCTACTGGTGCTTGCTCATCATCAACTCGTGGAGTCTGGGGAGGTGGTTGGAAAAATCCAGGATATGATGATACTATTGATTATGTAACCATTATGAGCACTGGAAATGCAGTTGACTTTGGAAATCTATTATCTGCAAGATGGGGAGTAGCAGGTCTCTCCAACGGTCACGGAGGTTTATAAGAAATGTCAGAGTTTAGAATAGACCAAATCACAAATCAGGCAGGAACAGCAGGACCACAAGTTGCTGGTATTACAACTTTTAATAGTCCTTCTGGGTTGGTGATGCCTCGTGGTGATACTAGAGGTAGATATTCTGGTACTGATGGCGAAATAGTAAAAGATGGTCTGGTCTTATGGTTAGATGCAGGTAAAACAACATCTTATGGTGGTGATGGAACTACTTGGAGAGATTTAAGTGGTAAAGGAAATAATGGAACTTTAACAAATGGAGTTGGATTTACTGCTGATGAAGGTGGGTCTTTAATTTTTGATGGGGTTAATGATTATATCTCATTAGGAACATCAAACTTTTTAACGGGAGTTAGTGATTTTACTTTGGAAATGTGGTTGTATCCAGATGACCTTACTATTGGAAATTACTATACTTTCTTTTCTTATGGTGGGTATGTGCCAGGTGGATGGTTGTTCCAAAGAAAAGGTGATGGAACTAATTCTTTTAGATTTGCTTTTAATGGATCTAATCTTTATGACACTGCCACTGAATTTAGCACAACTGGAGAATGGAAACATATTGTTGTCACCGTAAGTGGAGGAGTGCCACAGAATGTATATGTCGATAGTGGTTCTCAAAGTATCGGTGGTAGTGGCACCCTTTCCATAACTACAGATCAAATTGTTGAAATTGGCAGAAGAAGAGATACTGTCAATCAATATTTTGATGGAAACATAGCACAAGTATCAATATACAACAGAGCACTCACACCACAAGAAATCCAACAAAACTATAATGCACTCAAAGGGAGGTATATCTAATGCCTATCACACCAGGAGCAATCAGATTTAACACAGACTCTATGAAGTTAGAGTATTATCGTGGTGGTCCCGTTGGATTCGGAACAACGACAACAACAGGAGAATGGGTGAATATTACAACTGACTCACCAGACATTCAGACTGGTGGTGCTCGTGGTGTTTTTGCAGGTGGATTTGTCGTATCAAACACTAATGTAATTCAATACATTACCATATCTACAACGGGAAACGCACAAAACTTTGGAGACTTAATTCTTGCCAAAAGAGGTGTTGGTGCTTGTGCTTCTTCAACTAGAGGTATTTTTGGTGGTGGTATTGGTACTCCAGCAATTTTAAATACAATAGATTATATAACAATATCATCTACAGGAGATGCACAAGATTTTGGCGATTTAATATCCGAATTAAGACAAAAGACAGGACTTTCAAGTTCCACTAGAGGAGTTTTATCTGGTGGATATACCACAACACCATCAATTACATTTACAAACTCAATAGAATATATCACTATTAGTTCCACTGGAGATGCAAAAGATTTTGGTGACTTAAGTGATGTTAGAGGTGGAATTGGTGCCTGCTCCAGTTCCACTAGAGGAGTTTTTTGTGGTGGGTATACGCCAGCATTTAAAAATATAATCGAATTTATTACCATCAGCACTTTAGGAAATGTATCCGATTTTGGCGATTTAAGTGCCGCCAAAGGTATAATGGGAGTCTGCTCTAATTCTGTCAGAGGAATAATTGGTGGTGGTTCTACACCAACAGCATTAAATGTAATAGAATTTATTACAATAAGCACTTTAGGGAATTCACAAGATTTTGGTGACTTAGGGGCGTCTGGTAGAATTCACTTAAGTGCCTGCTCCAGTTCAAATCGTGGAGTCTTTGGTGGTGGGTATAGTGCTCCGACAGAAGTAAATATAATAAATTATGTAACTATTATGTCGGCAGGAGATGCCGTAGATTTTGGTGATTTAATTCAACCCACAAGTCAAATGTCTGCTTGCTCCAACGGTCACGGTGGTCTTGGATAATCACCAATAAATACTCATAAAAGTAACGATGTCTAAAGTAAGAGTCAATAATATTACAAATGCATCAGGGAACTCTGGAACCACAGTTGCTGGTATTCCAGAGATTTCTTCCAACTCTCACTTCGTTGTTCCTACTGGTAGAACTGGAACACGATATGCTGATGGTGGTGAGAATATTGTAAGAGATGGACTTTTCTTATATTTGGATGCAAAGTATTCATATCCAGGTGCATCAGGTACTAACCCTGATGTTTATACTTGGTATGATTTAAGTGGTAATGAGAATAATGGAGTACTTAAGAATGGTGTTGGATATAGTCCTTTGAATGGTGGTTCTTTAGTATTTGATGGGGTTGATAGTGTAGTTCCATTAAGATTTGGTAAGGAAAATCCTTTCAGGTCAAATTTTACAGTTGAAGCTTGGTTTTATATTTCTGAAGGAAGTCGTACAAATCCTATCATAAGGCAAGATGCTTCAACAATTGCACCAAGTACTTTTCTTATTAACTATCCAAGTTTTAATAATTTAACCTTCAATATAAGAGATTCTAGTGGTACTGGATTTGGAAACTATAGAGGAGGTCTATCAACTAATGTGTGGTATCATGCCAGTATGACGGTTGATTTTACTGCACTTGAGTTAATTAGTTATTTAAATGGAGTTCCATCAACTCCAGTAAGTTTATCTGGTTCTTCTGGATTTAATTTAAGTACCGAGTATTATATTGGAGATAGTAGAGGATTTGATTCTGGTTCTAGATCTACTTTATTAGGAGGAATTTCTTCAACAAAAGTATACAACAGAGCACTCACAGCAGCAGAAGTCCTCCAAAACTATAATGCAACCAAGTCTCGTTATGGACTATAATAAATACTCATAAGAACTTCCAGTATTATGTCTGTACTTCACACGAACAATATTACAAACTATTCTGGAACTGGTGGTCCAACGATTGAAGGGATTTCTACTGTAGATTCTACTGGTTTTATGAAGGTTCCTGTTGGGGATACTTTTAGAAGAAATGGGATAACTAATGATATACCAGACAGTATTGTTAGAAATGAATTAGTTTTATATTATGACCCAGCAAGTCTTTCTACATATCCTGGTAGCGGAACGACAGTATATGACTTAAGTGGTCAAAATTCTAATGGAACTGTATCCTTAAATGGATTTAATACAAATAATGGATATTTTAATTTTTATGGACAAGATAAAATAACTGTTCAAAAAACAACTGCTGATTTTGGCGTTAATGGAAATGGTGGAGCAACTATTTCTATATGGATTAGACCAGATGTGCAAAGTACTTGTAGAGGACTTATCGGGTTTTTTCCTCCTATAAGTTATAATGGAACTCCAGAGTTTGGTATAGATATTGATCCAACTGATAGAGTTAGAATTTGGAAAAATTCTGGCAACTATCAGGTTTATGATATAACTGAAAATGAATGGAGAATGCTTACACTAGTATCTACTCAATCTGGGTTATTTTTATATAATAACGGCATATTAGTGTATGGTAGTGGTTCAAATACTGGACTTATATCAAACAATTCAAATAATTTTATAATAGCAGACCACTGGGATCCCAACTTTATTGGAAAAATTGGAGTTACTTCTTTGTATGCAAGAGGATTGGAAGCAAGCGAAATAGTTAAAAACTTTAATGCAACCAAAGGAAGGTACTTATAAATGACAATACCAGCAGGAGCACTACGATTTAACTCTGATTCGGGTAAGTTAGAGTATTATAACGGAGAAGCGTGGTGGCAGATTGATAACTTCTCTGCTGATAATGCGACTGGTGGTGCTCGTGGTGTTTTTGGTGGTGGTAACAATGTACTTGATTATATTACAATAGATACAACAGGAAATGCTCAAGATTTTGGTGATTTATTATACACCGCATTTATTTGTAAATCATTATCATCAGCAACTCGTGGATTGTGGGCAGGTGCAAGAACTTCTATCAATACCATTAATTATGTAACAATATCATCAACAGGTGATGCAAAAGATTTTGGAGATTTAACTGTTGGAAGAGAAGATCCAGCAGGAACATCAAATGGAACTCGTGGAGTTTTTGGAGGGGGAGGTCAATACTCAGCAAACCCAACAAATGTGAATATAATTGATTACATATCAATATCTTCTACTGGAGATGCTATTGATTTTGGAGATTTAACCATAGCAAGAAGACATCAAGGATCGTGCTCTTCTTCGGTAAGGGGAGTATATGCTGGAGGACTTACAAATCCAGCAAATGGACCTACAACAAATATAGAATTTATTACATTTTCTTCTACAGGAAATGCTCAAGATTTTGGAGATATAGCAGTTGCATCTTATGGATTATCTGGTTGTTCCAATTCAGTGCGAGGATTATTTTCGTTAGGGGGTGGTGGTGGTGGAACTAATACAATAAATTACATTACCATTTCTTCCACAGGAAACGCACAAGATTTTGGTGATTTAACTAGAAATGCCTATGCAACAGCAGCAACATCTTCAAATACAAGAGGAATTTTTGGAGGAACATATCCATCATCAAATATTATTGATTATGTACAAATAATGACTACAGGAAATGCAGTTGATTTTGGAGATTTGACTGTTGCTCGTGGTCACTTTGATGCTTGCTCCAACGGTCACGGTGGACTCTAATAAATAGAAGTGCCTTAATAGGTCGCACTTTAAGGTAGGAGAGGTTTTCCTCTCCTTTTTAGTATAAATATTAATGCGACCTATTTAAGAGCAGATGGGAAAAGTCTATGTAGGCACCCTTAATGAGGTGTTTAATGTTAATGGACTCGATTACATATCTTATGAAGATGTTGGTAAGTTAGCCTGGGGAGGTAAAGTTGCTCCATGGAACAAAGGAAAGAAGCAACCAGAACTTATAGGCAATCAACACGCAAAAGGATATAAACCAACAGAAGAAGAAAACGAAAGAAGAAGACAAAAAAATTTAAAAAAGGTCTATTCAATAATAGACCCTAATGGAAAAGAAATTGTATTTAATAACTTAAGACAATTTTCTAAAGAAAATAACTTGGACCGATATTATTTAAGAAAATTTGTTGCTACAGGGGAGTGGAAACAGTATAAAGGATGGACTAACTTTAAAATTATAGGAGATTTATCACCACGCCCATGCGACTCCTGAAAATCTACGTCCTTTAGTTGCTTCAGTAACACCGTGAGGAAACAAGAATAGAGAAGGGAACATAATAATATCACCCTTACCAAGAGGCACAATATAGTCGTCCCAAAAATATAAATCTGCTCCCTCATAATCATCATTCAGATTTAAGATAAATGAAAGAACTGGGATGCCTTTTTCGTTTCCATCGAAGAGCGAATGGATGTGATCTGAGTGGCGGCGCATGATTTGACCAGGACTATAACGATTGAAACGAATCGCAGAGAACTTGTTCATAATCTGCATAGTCCGCTCACACTCAAAGTGATACTTCGCATTATATGCAGCACCTGCGGAAATCATAAACGGCGTCAAAAGTGATTGATGCTCACCAGTAATGTTCTGCACATCCAGTTCCATTGTCTCTTCAGAACCGAATGTTCCTTGCACATTATTATACCAGCTATGAGGACGCCATTCATTCTTCTCAATGGCATCTACAAGGTAATCGCACAGATTTGCGGGGATAATACCCCTTTCAACGTGAATCAGGTCTTTCAGTTGTGAATTAGGATTGTTCATTTACTTTCTCCAGTGGTCTTGCTTGTTCGCACTTACGACAGAAATCTTGTTGGAATCGTTGCTTTTGAGTTTGATATGCTTCTGAACTCAAAAGTTCTTTGAGTGGTGTATCATTTATATTACCACAACTGTAGTCCTGATGGAAGTCGTGACAGCAGTAGAATACATTACCTTTGACACCGAAGTATAGATTATCAAAGTATCCTGCACTACATTGTGTTGGTTGCTCTCCCCAATCAATCGGTCCACGCTCTAGTGATTGTGTCTCACAGTTTGCACCATCAAGTGTCCCAGCTCTATCAATCAGTCCAGTCATACTAAAGTTAATACCAGGAGGACATCTTTGGAACTTCTGATAGACCTTCATAAACTCTTCTTTATGACTCTCACTACCATCACCATTCACAATCACAGTAATGGGGAAGTTGAGTTTCTGTGAGTTTTCAAACAGATACATCAACTGATAATACATTCTGTAGAGAACAGCAGTAGAAGAACCAGTAATATCCTTCCACTTCTTCTCATCCATTGTAGGAATGTTGAGGCGGAATTGTTTAATACGCTGTGGATTCTCGATCAACCAATCGGTCAAATCAGTTGTGACCATACTTCCATTAGAGATATGTTCATAATCAAATCCCATATCAGTCATCAACTGCAACTTCTCCTTGAATGTATTATCAAGGTTTGGTTCATTATAAGTTGCAAATGAGATATCATTCAGTTCCCATGGAGTATAGACAGAGCGAATTTCCATAAGAATCTTACGAAACTGCTCTAGACTCATACACTCTTTTGGTGCAGGTTTATCATAGGCATTAGGACAGAACCAACACTTATAGTTACAATGAGTATTGTTCTCAATCTGTGCAATCCTATAACCAAATCCGTGAAACTCTGGCAGTGGTCTTGATAATGTAGAAGTCATACGCAACGATCCAATGGTAAGTATGTAAGTGAATTAATGTCTCCAAGACTACCCTTTACCCAAGTATTGAACGACAAACTGATTCGTTCTGTTTCTGACTGGTTTGCAGGAACACTATGAGTTAGATTACTTGGGAAGATAATCAACTCACCTGCTTTCATAGGTAGCAAGAATGTTGCACTATTAAAGTTATTGTACTTTTCTGTACCTAGACTTACATCCCTTTGTGCTCTACTACGAAACTGGATTGGTGGTAGTTGTTCACTAATCACAGGATACCAAACACCACTCACCATACTATTAGGATGTACGTGTTCGTGATGAGATTCACCTTTACCAGATTTATTAACCCAAGACTGTGTGATTACAATTTTGTCTTTAGAACTCAAAATCTCCGTAACAAACTTATGAATCTTGGATTCAATAAATGCTTTGATGTTACTTAGTTCTGGTTTATCTAATACAAAAGTATCTTCTGATTGTCTATTATAGTGAATTGTATTACCAGCATCACCACCTTTGTTTTCTCTGCGACAAGGTAGTTCACGGATATACTCTAATTCCTTTTCATAAGGTAGAGGATATTTTGCTATCAGTACTGGTGTTGGAAATAATGAAAGTAGTTCGTCTTGTTCCATATTATGAAGAAATTTCTTGTTGACTATATATCAGTTCTTTAAGATACCAATATCAATTAACGCTTCTAAAGTGCCTAGAAGGCGCTGTAACAGCACTTTAACAAACTTTATGGGTATAAGGTCATATTAAATCATTTTAAATATCATCCCAACATACTACTCCAAAATCTTGTGCTTGACAAGTCCCCGGATTCCCTGTAGAATCTCTTTGTCAGGGTTGATAAGGACTATGAGCTCTGATAATACTTAAAGACCTTTGAATTACTTATGAAAATCAAACGTAAGTTTGTAAACATCTTTCCTAAAAGTTCTAAAGCAAAGATTTATTTTGATAACAACATGAGTTCACTTCATGGAATGGAAGTGATGGAAGAGACTGATGATCAGTTTTATTTGGTTTCCATCAATCAAAGGTGTGGTTTCTGGTGTGGTAAAAGAGGAGATGATCATTGGAAAATCTCCAAGTAAAATATAGATAGTATAATGCTACGTTAAGTATGCCATG
>Ga0070751_1000626_pt1 | contig 21728 bp, 15 predicted proteins | sample VirMetDEL_Aug_28_FD_78514 | JGI IMG/M metagenome (GOLD analysis project Ga0070751, IMG submission 78514) | Aqueous microbial communities from the Delaware River and Bay under freshwater to marine salinity gradient to study organic matter... | ecosystem: Environmental > Aquatic > Marine > Coastal...
CAAGATGCTTTTGACTTTACTTATGAAGAATATTTAACTTTACTAAAAGAGAAAGCAGTTGCTGCAAGAATGTCGCAGCAAGGAATGCCAACAGAAAGTGTTGAGTTGATTACTGATGAACTTAAAAGAGTAAAAGGAAAAACAGGAAAATTTAAAGTCAAGTCAAAAAAAGTTGATATTAATAAGATAGTCAATAGAACAGGACAAGCAGCAAAAACTTCTGTTCAATTAGATCCAACTAAGTTATTACCTCCTGCTATTTCAGATTCACAAGAAGAACAACAACAAGAAGTTCAAAAAGACATTCTTGACTTTTTAAAGAATGATCTTTTGGATGCACTTAAATCAATCAATTCTGTTGTAGAAGATATCTTAGGTATTCTTAAAGAACAAAGAGCAGTTGATGCAAAGAAAGCAGAACAAGATAGAAAAAATGCAGAAGTAGATAAAAAGAAAAAAAGAGAAACAAAGTTAGAAAGTGGTGCTGGAAAAAAAATGAGTTCATTTGCTTCTAAAGTAGCCAAACCTTTCACAAACTTTTTTGATACTATTAAAAACTTTTTTATGAATATTTTGTTGGGAAGTGCGGTTCTCTTTTTATTAAATGTTATAAAAAATCCAAATATTATTCTTAACCCACTTAAGAATTTTGCAAATATGATTATTGGATTCTTAAATGGTATCATTAGTTTTTTGTGGAATCTGGTTGTGTCTCCAATTAATTTTGTAATTAATGGTATCAATGCAGGAATACAAGGACTGATTAATCAAATTAATAGTGCTATACAATTGATACCTGGAGCAAAACCAATTACTGCACCTCAACTTCCAACAGTTCCTGGTCCACCACAGATACCAACATTTCCTGTTCAGCAACAAGAAGGTGGTGGAGAGACAATTAATATTGGTGATATCTCTTTAATGAGTGGTGGTGGAGTTGATAATAAAACTGGTGTTAAAGTATCTGGTTTTGGTAAGGATACACAATTAACTGCATTGTCTCCAGGTGAAGTTGTATTCAGTAATCCTGCTGCTGACTTCTGGGGAAGAGATAATCTTCTTGCAATGAATGCAATGGGTGGTGGAAATAATACACCTAAGTTTGGATCTTTGGGTGGAGTTCAAACAATGCAAGGTGGTGGTGAAGTAATTTTTGGGGCAGGACACGCAGCAAGATCCGAAGGAAGTACTGTTGGAACTGATAATTTGCCCGTTCAAGGAACACAAGATCCTAGAACGAGAATATCTGAATCTACAGCTATGATGCACTTGATAGAAGCGATGCAAAAAATAAAAGCACTAGATCCCAAACGATATGCTAAAGTCGGTTTTCATAATATTACGGATACAAGTGGCCCTACTGGAATGACAGAAACAACAAGAAGGATTGAGGGACAAGGAAAGCAATTTATAGAACTTCACTTGGATCAACATGGTGGTGGAAGATCTGGAGTAATTTCTAGAAATCTAACTGCTATAGACAAGGCTCTTGGTTCTTTATTTGGGTACTTTCCAACTAATTTTAAACAAGGTAAACTTGCTATTCCTGATGCGGGCGGAACTATTGTTGAACTTGCTGCAATTGATGATCCAAAACTTCGTGGATTTTTAGATGAAGTAAAAGCAAATAAGTATGGGCCTGCAACACAAGCACTTGCTAGCAAAATAATGACTGCTGCAATTGGAAAATCAATTGTTACATCTCCACCACCTCCTCCAGCTCCAGCACAACCAAGAGTTGCAATGCTACCACTTCCTGTTGGCGGAGGACAACAAACACAAACAAGTTCTACTGGAGCAAATCAAGCGATTGTTCCTGGATTTTCTGCAGAAGATCCATTCAACATGAGTAATTTGGTAGTTAAATCAATTTACAATATGGTAGGATAAAGATATGGTATTACCACTTCTCGCAGGAATGGCAAGAGGATTTTTGATGTCATCTGCAAAAAATGTAGCAAAGTCCTCTGTTAAAAATGCAGTAAAGAAAAAAATTGCACCAAATAAAAAGAAAATAAAATCTGAAAAACTTTTTGACAAGGAAAACAAAAGTGGAGCACTAGTCAAAACTGCATCACAAAACACAAATCTTAAATCTGGTGATGGGTTAATAAAATATCAAGGATCTAAAGTTAAAAAAGATAAACTCCTTGATATAAAACTAAAAGAAAAAAAATCTCCCGAAGAACTTCAGGAAATTGTTGGAGAAGTTAAAAATATTAAAAGTAATTTGATTCAAATTAGAGGATTGCTTGGAGAAAGAAAAAATTCGGATTTAAGATCTTTAGTTGAAAGTAAAAAACAAATTGAATTTGAAAAGAAAAAAACAAGAGAAAGTGATTTAGAATCCAAAAAATCACAAGAAAAGAAAGGTGGTATTGGATTGCCAAAACCAAAGTTTAATTTTTTTGATTCTATTGTTAACTTCTTCACAAATATATTAATTGGAAGTTTGCTGAATCTTCTAATTAAAAATAAAAATACAATTTTAAATGCGTTTAATTCTATCTTAAGTGGATTTAATAATATTTTTAATGTTATAAAGTATGCTATTGTCTCATTGACAACAACAATGCCAAAACTTTTGAAGTCATTGGCAAGTTTTAGTAAAAAAATATTTAAAGGCCCTGCAAAACTTACCGGAAATCTTTTTAAAAAACTTGGATCTAGTGTTAAAAATTTATTGGTAAAAACTGGAAAAGCACTTGGTAGTTTTGTCTCTGGTACATTTAAAAATTTAAGAAATCTTGCCGGTGGTGTGGGAAGTGGTGCAACAAGAGCAACTGGAGTTCAGCAGAGAAGAATTCGTGGAGGAAAACCACGACTAAGACAACTTCCAAAACCAGGAACACCTAAACCAACTTCTACATCAACATTGAAAAATGCTGAGAGATTATTTAAATCTGGTGGACTAAAACACTTTAAAAAAGTTTCAAGTGTTTTCAAAAAAGTTCCATTTATTGGTGCTCTAATTGGTATTGGTATTGACTTAGCAATGGGCGAAAGATTGGATAATGCTATTGCTGGTGCTGCTGGAGCATCTCTTGGAGCAGCAATTGGTGGTGCTATTGGAACTGCTGTTCTTCCAATACCTTTTGTGGGAACATTTTTAGGAGGAACGATTGGTGCTGCCGTTGGTGATTGGGCTGGAAAAGAAATTTATAAAAATCTTAGCGGACAAATAAAAGATATTACACCACCAAGAGAGGAAATTTTACAATCTAGTGCATATACCCTTCCATCTTCTCAGCATCAAGGTCCATTGATGCCTGGAATCGAGCCTGCTAGTGTAAATTTTGGAGCACCAGGAGTTCAAGCAGCAACAAGATATGCTCAAAGCAAGGGTTATAGTAAAGCACTTACTGCTGGTATGTTATCAACCATTTTAAATGAATCTGGATTCAACCCATATGCTGTTGGAGACAATGGTAATTCTTATGGACTTTTCCAATTCAATCAGGGAGCGGGTAGAAGACAACCATTCTTAGATTTCTTATCGACTTCTGGAATACCTAGTCCACAAGATCTATTTACAAATACAAGTAACCCAGATAGAGCAAAATACAGAGATCAAGTGTTTGGTTTAACACTAGCATATATGATGGAACGCGAAATGGGAACTCAATTAGTTCGTGATTATAAAAATAGTAATGATTTGAGAACCATCATGGGTGCATGGGAAGATGTGGAAAGATACGCTGGTAGTCAACCCGGATTACCAAGAAACCAAAGGAACAATGCGAAGTTCAATGATAGATTTGCTGAAGCTCAAGGTTATCTCAAAAATTTAGATCCAAATTATAAACCACAACCACAACAACCACAACAACCACAACAACCACCATCACAACAACCACCATCACAACAACCACAACAATTACAACCACATCACCCACAAGCAGCTGCAATTTTGCAACAACAAATATCATCAATCAATAATAATCAACTTGCACAAGCACTTAGACAACAAGCATATTATGATCAAAGAAGTGGAACAATAGTTGTTCCTGCTCCAATTATTGATAGTGGGAGTACAGTGATATCTTCTGGTAGAAGCGGAGGAATTGTTCCAGTAGTATCATCTACAAAAGATGTATTAAATAGTTACTACAGAGCCCAACTTATGGCGTTCTTATATAAACAAGGTTAATGTCAGATAACTCCGCAACAAGAGCTGGTAATATTACCAAGTTCCAAATTTTCCAATCAAAAAATAATGCTCAGTCTGTTGACATGAGTGCAGGAACTGTTAATTTATCTTATTATGAAAGTGTTTTAACAAATAATATTTCTGCAACTGCTACTATTGTAGAGACTGGATTTCAGGCAAACACCGAAGGAGTTGCAATCAATGCTCCTGGAGTAATTGATGGTTTGCCAATTCGTGGTGGAGAGCAAACGATTCTTGAGTTTACTGATAATCAACCACAACCAAACAAACTTTCATTCAAAGGTGACACATCTTTCTATGTGAATCGTGTTCGCAATATTGATCCAGGACAACAAAAAGATACTTATTTTATTGATTTTGTTCCAAAAGAGTTTGTTTCAAATGAACAGACAAGAGTTGTTAAAAGATATGATGGGCAGGTTTCTGATTCTGTTGGAAATATTTTAAAGAACGTTCTTAAAATTGATAATTCTAGAATCGAAGTTGATCAAACTGAAAGGAAGTATAATTTTATTGGTAATGATCGTAAACCATTTTATGTTTGCACATGGTTAGCATCAAAATCAATTCCAAAAGTTGATGAAACAAAGAGCATCGGTGCTGCTGCTGGTTACTTTTTCTATCAAACTGCCGATGGATTCAAGTTTAAAGCATTAGACAATCTACTCGATCAAAAGAGAGGATATAAAAAATATAGTTATACTGGTGCTCCAGGTGTTCCTGAAGGATATGATGGAACTATTAAAAAATATAATATTGAAAGAGATATTGATTTACAACAAAACTTGACACTTGGCACATATTCAAACTCAAGTATCTTTTTTGATTTTTATGCAATGAAATATGAAAGAAAAGATTATAATATAGATGAACAAGAAGATGGAATTAAGATTGCTGCTACAGATATTCGTTATGTATCTGATGAATTCAGAACAGCACCATCACGATTAATGAGTCATATTCTTGATGTTGGTAGTCTTCCATCTGGTAGATCATCGGAGGAACAATTAAAAGAATGGAAAAATAATCCAACAAATCCAACATTTGATGCAAAGAACACAATGGTTCAATCCATTATGAGATACAATCAGTTGTTCACAATTAAAGTTAATGTTATAATACCAGGTAACTTTAGTCTCAGAGCTGGTGATTTAATTTACTGCGAGTTTCCAAAATTAGAAGGAAATAATGTAAGTGAAGTTAACCCCCAAAGTGGAGGTATATATATGATAGCAAGCCTTTGTCATAGAATTACTCCAAGTGACTGTTTTACCAGTCTGTCTTTAGTTAGAGACTCTTACGGGAGAACCCCATTTAAGTAAAATATGGAAAACATCGAACAGCACATCGAACAGGATAAAAAGATCCTGGAAGATCCAACAATTTCGCCACAGCAGCGTCGTCATATTGAAGGTGAGTTAGAAGAGTTGCAACACTATCACGAAAATCATCCTGAAGATCATCACGATCCTACACCACTTGAACTGTATTGCGATGCAAATCCAGATGCACTTGAGTGTAGAGTGTACGACGACTGATGATAGAACAGGGATTATTTAAGAAGCACTTTGTAGGAAGAGATGGATTTATCTGGTGGATAGGCCAGGTAGTCAGTGCTAAAGAGTGGGAGGCCAACACTCCTGGCAATCCAACAGCAACTAATAATGATCATAAAGGATTTGATTATCGCTACAAAGTTCGCATTATGGGATACCATACTGCGTCGCAAGCAGATCTACCAGACAATGATCTTCCTTGGGCATCTGTGATGCTCCCAGTGACTGCTGGCAGTGGTGCTGGTTGTGCTTCTCAAACTCCTAATATCAAACAAGGATCTTTTGTATATGGATTCTTTCTTGATGGTGAGGATGCTCAGCAACCCATCATCATGGGAATGGTTGGGTATAATCAATACACTCCTATTCTTGGAAAAGCACCTACAGATGTAGGATTCAAACCATTTAGCGGTTACAATAATAAGTCTGATATTGTTCCAACATACTCAATTCTTTCTGCACCAAATCAGAATCAAGTTGCACAAACAACTGGAACAACACAACCAACAAAAAATGGAACTGTAGATCAAAGTAATGTTGGCTTGGGTGGAAATCAAAAACATATATCTGATGATATTGAAAGAGATGATGCTAAGGTAAAAACTCCTTTATACAATACATCTAGATGTAAACCGATTCCTGCAGGGGAAATTACGATTGCAATAAGAGAAGCAATCCAATCAATTCAAAATGCAAAGAAAGCAGTTTACTCTTGGAGAGAAAATTTCACAACAAAATTAATCAAAGAAGACGGAAAAGAGTATGGGTTGGAAGAATATATCCAACTTAAAATAAACAAGGCAGCAGAAAGAATTTCTAGTGCCATGAAGACTACTGTTTCTGATATTCAGAAATATATCACTAGAAAAATTAATAATGGAATGAAGGATGTATATTTCCTTTTATTCCCAGACAAGCAACAAACAGCAAAAGAAGGTATTGATACTGCAATGGATCTTCTTGCTTGTTTGTTCAAGAGAATTATCAAAAATCTATTGAAGATGGTGAGAGATTTCCTCTTCAGCATCTATGAAAGATATATTAATGTTCCTCTCTGTGCCGTTCAAAGTTTTGTATCTGCACTCATCGGAAAACTGATGGGATTAATCATGAGTGCTGTTCAAGCAATTTTGGAACCATTAAATGCAATTCTCGGAGTTGTAGATCTTATTGGTGGTATTCTTGATTTTGTTGTTGATGTTTTATCCTTCCTCAATTGCGAAGAAGAACCATCATGTGCTAATAAAGACGAATGGAGTCTGGATGGAAACATTGGGCCTGAGTTGAATATTGATGTCAACAGTGTCATAAATCAAGTAAAAGGATTTGCAAGTTCGGTTTCTCAAAGTATTAATCCTGATAACTTTAATTTTGATCTAGACTTTAGTGATGTTCTCCAAGACACTTGTAATGTTGGAGCACTGTTTTGTGGCCCTCCAAATGTAGTCTTCTTTGGTGGAGGTGGAGGTGGAACCACAGGTAATGCAATCATCAGTGTTGCTGGCGAAGTTCTTGGAGTTGACATTACAAATACTGGAAACGGATATGCAAGAACTCCTCTTATTCAACTCGATGATCCATGTGGCAAAGGAAACGGTGGATTGTTAAGAGCAATCATGGGCCCAGTTTCAAGGCAATCTGATGGAACATATCAGTCTGATCCAAATGGAGATGATACTGGTGTGGTTGGCGTTGTAGTTGAAAGGCCTGGTTTTGGATATCTTCCAACAAATGATGGAAGTCAAGGAGGAGATGGTAGAGTCTGGGCAGAAGCAAATCAAACTACAGTTCAAAGATCTGATGGAACATATGACATTCCATATAATCCAGGAACAGTTATTGATTTATTCCCAGGTGATATTGTAAGAATACCTCCCGGAACAAACATTGGAAACATTATTGGTGGAACTTACAATGTGATCACAGACAATACGACAATTACAGCTCCAGATTATACTGCTCAAGCACCATATAAATCAGGCATTGCTGGAGATTATCCTTATGATGGAAATGAGAGATATCCAGTTATAAGTTATCTTTGTGATGTATCTATTTCTAATCGCGGATTTGGATATTCGCAAGGTGATACTATAGTTGTTGAACCAAGTTATGGTGCAGTTCTTGAACCAGTGATTGATAATCTTGGTAGAATTATTGATGTAAATATTATTTCTTCTGGTGAAGGTTTCAAAGAATATCCTTCAATCTTTATTGATAGTTCTACAGGTAGTAATGCAGTCATACTTCCTAGATTCTGTATAGATAGAATTGGTGAAGATAAATTTAAGGAACCTGGAGTTAGAGATAAAGTGGTATCAGTTGTAGATTGTGTTGGTAAAAATTAATGGCAGAACCTATTAATTATGATCAGTATCGTCTTGGCACAAAAGACGGAGAAATTAAATTCGGAGCCATTCATGCTGATGGAGAGACTGCTGCTGTTAAATTAACCTCAGGTGATGCTGGAGATAATGGATTACCTCATTATATTAGTTTAGATAAGACTGGAAATTCTAGAACTGGAAGAAAGGGTTCTACGACTGTAAGATGTCCAGGAGTTTTTCAAGTTAGAGCTGGAGATACTGTAGATTCTGAAGAGTCTATACCTGGTGTCTTCATTGATGCTGTGAGTGGAGACTTGGTATTATCTGCTCAGAGTGGCAGAATTCGTATCATGGCAGAAAATATTGAGTTGATTGCTCGTGGTGCTGATGGTGAGAATGGTAATGTTATTATTGATGCGAATGAAAAAGCAATTATAAACGGTGATCAAGCAGTCTCCATAACTTCTGAAGTGTCGGTAGTTGTCAGATCTGAAAATAAAACTGAGATTATTGGAAATTCAACATTGGATGTCTATGGTGGATTGATTGAGTTCATTGAAGGAACATCAACGATCAAAGGATCTAAGGGAATTGTTCCTGGTCTTCCTGGAACATTAAAAGAACTTTTAACTGCAATCAGAAACTCATTAAGTTAATATGGCAAAAATTACCGATCTATTTGTATCTAAAACATTATTTGTTGGCACCGCAAACAAAAAAGGATTACCAGTTCCTCCTGTTGGATTTGGTGTAGGACCTACTCAGATTCGTGGAACTGCTTACATTGAAGGCCCGATGATGGTTGGAGATCCAACTGCATTTACAAAAGGCCCAAATGTAAATGAAGCAAACTTGATGGTTGCTAGGAATGCAAATATTGAAGCAATTCCTGAACCAATATCAATATTAAAAGTATCATCTCTTGGTTCCCCTCCAACTCCTCTTGATGTAATGCTGGGAGATCCTGCTGGCCCAGTTGGAGTTTCTGTTAATTCAATTCTCATTAATATCGTTTCACCGATCACAAATGGTGTTGGTATTCTTAACTGGACTGGAGCAAAAACTCTAACTGGTGCTGAAGTACTTACTGGGGTAAAGGCACAAGCAGGAGCAGAAGCAAGAACTGGTGGTAAAGTTATCAATGGCGCGACAGTAATTAATGGAGCACTTGTTGTCAATGGTGCTACAAATATTAATGGGTTCTTAAAGTTTAGTGATTCTATTGTAGGAAAATCAAAACTATTTGATATTCCCCATCCAACAAAGAATAATTTTAGACTTCGCCATGTTTGTTTAGAAGGCCCAGAAGCGGGTGTATATTATAGAGGTAGACTAAAAGATAAAAATGTAATAGAATTACCTGAATATTGGAAAGGTTTGGTTGATGCTGAGACAATCACAGTCAACTTAACACCTCATGGATCTTATCAAGAACTTTTTGTAAAGTCTATTGAATGGGGATCTAGAGTTATTATTGTGAATAATGCTGGAGGCTCAATTGATTGTAGTTATGTTGTTTATGCAGAAAGAAAAGACGTTGATAAGTTAGTTGTCGAATACGAAGGAACAGAACCTAAGGAGCAATAATAATGGCTATTTCAGGAGATATTGCAAAAAAATTAAAAGAATCAAGAGATGGTGCTCAGTTCTTTGCTGATCAAATAGTAATCATTGATGCAGAGAAAGAAATTTATGATAATGCTATTTCAATAGTTGATCAATCTCTCTCTGATCAAATTGGAGAAGTGAATCAAACTCTTATTGATGTTCAAACTGCATATCGGAATCGAATTAATGTTGGGGGATGTCGAACTGACTTAATTTGGCGAGTTGTTGGTGTTGATACAACTGTTGTTCCATCAGAATATACTATTGAGGTGACAAAAATATCTTTGGGTGGTTATGGAAATCCAGGTGCTGTAGGAATTGGAACAACACTTGCATTCTCGGTTGTTGGAACATCAGGAACTTATACAACTTATCCTTTAGATTCTAAACTTGGATTTGAGGATGATAATCTTCATGGAATTAAGTATTATGATGAACCAATTACTCGGGACATTGGAGACACAACAGTTGCCAGTTTCATTGGAACTGTTGGTGTTGGAAAAACAATTGTCACAATGATGATCCCTGCCAGTAATGATATTCAAAGTGATTTTGCTGCGGGACAATTAATTATATGCGAAAAAGATGGTGTTTTTGCATCGACAAATAATACTATTGTTGGAATTGGTACTACAATTACAAATATTTCTTCCGTTGTAACAGGAATTGGTACGACTGAAACATTAGTTGCAACAATTATTCTTGGAACATCAACAATTGGATTTGCATCAGCCCCTGAAAGTGATGGAAAATTTGTGACGTTTACGGTTCTTGATAATCCTGTTGGTATTGACACTTACAATCAATATGCTATTGATTTTACTTCAAATCCATTTTCTCCACAGACGATTGGAATAATGGGAGAAAATCAAATTGGAATAGGAAGATCAGTTTATTATGACAACTCTGGAATTTCTTCTAATACTCAAAGTTGGAAACCGGAAAATGCCGTGACTGGAATATCTGATGTTGATGATGTTGTTGAACCGTCTGTCGGCGCAGGAAAGATTTGGTATACTGTCGGATTTTCATCTACACCAAGTTATCTTGGAAGTCCACAACCAGAAGGTACAAGTTTAACCGTGACAAGTTTTGCTAGTTTGTATACAAATCTGAGTGCTTGTCCAACACAAGAAACAAATCTTACCAATGCAATAAATACCAGAAATACAAAAGAATCTGAATTTAGTTCTGGGATAAGTACATTCAATCAGACTTTAGAACTATCAACAGCACTGAGAGACGAAAGAAATACATACGAAGAAAGAATCTGGGGACTTAGGCAAGGAATTGGACAACAAGTAACCGATATTAATAGATACAATTCTCTTAAAACAAACGTAGACAATTCACCATTAATTGATTAGTATGAAAATTCAACACCCACTTAAAAGAAATTATAATCTCAATCATGCCAGTCTCTTTGGGCCAGAGAACGCAGTTTTTGTGAGAGGAAGAATCACAAGTAAAACTGAGATCTCTCTCCCAGAATACTGGACAGAATTTGTTGATGAAAAAACTATCTCTGTTCACTTAACATCTATTGGTGCTCACCAAGATGTTATTGTTAAAAGAGTTGGACAAAATAAAATCTGGTTGCAAGCAAAGGGTGGTATGCCCATTGATTGTTATTATTTGATTATTGCAGAGCGTCGTGATGTGCCAAAATTAAAAGTGGAAGAACCCACTTGACGCTCCCCTCACAACCTCTTATAATAACAAGGTAATCAACAAACAAACCAAATGCAAGACGAGTACCTCACCCGTTGTGTCGTGGATCCTGTGAAGCGCAGTGTCTATCTTTATTCTAATGAGGGTGATGAAAAAACTGTGACTTGTGAAACCATGGAACAGTTCATGAACGTTCTTGATTTCGTTCGTGCTACTGTTGATGAGGAAACACTTGCTTATACAAGTCCTCTCTGAGCAAAATTAGCTTTAGCTTCCATTTTTGGGGGACAAAATTTCCGGCAAAATTTTTAGTCTGTAGGGTTTTCAAAAACTATGCGTCCAGAAACACGTAAATCAATGGAAATGCTGTTTTCCGCAAAATGGAATGTTCCAAAAGCAGCAGAAAACTGCAATTTATCTTGGAAGGAGATGAAAATCACATTTAATGAATATTGTGCTTTTCATCCTCCAACTTATAAACCTGAGTAAGGTTTTATTGGGTAGGTGTCCGAGTGGTTAATGGAGGCGGACTGTAAATCCGCTGGCTCTGCCTACGGGGGTTCAAATCCCTCCCTGCCCACCTTGCGAGTATGGTGGAATCGGTAGACACACCAGACTTAAAATCTGTTGGGCATTGTGCCCGTGGGAGTTCAAGTCTCCCTACTCGCACTACCCTAAATATCCTTAGGGTATGAAAGAAACCCATGAAGTACAGAATTGATACCAGTTATTGTTGGTATAATGGGGGCAAACAAATAGTCCTCATGTATTTCATAAACCAAATTCCTTTTACATTTGATGAACTTCCAGATGATGCTGTGTATGATCCGGATCTTATAAAAATAGCAGATAACGAAAGAAAATACGAACCAGAGGATTTATATAAAACATCATTCTATTTGATTGATGAACAATGCCATCCACTTATGTTTGAATTAGAACTGGAAAATCCAGAAATGTTACCTGCAGACTAATGCCCTTGTAGCTCAGTGGTAGAGCAGCTGTCTTGTAAACAGCAGGTCGTCCGTTCAAATCGGATCGGGGGCTTATATAAGGAGAATTATGAAAATTAACTTATGGTATTCTAAAAGTATGAGTCAGTGGAGATGGACTTTGTATACTGAAGAGTATAATAAAGATTATAGTGGAGAGCAGCATTCTGGTTCTCAATCAGATCTTCGTGTCGCTATGAATGATGTTGCCAATACAGTAGAATATATCTTAGAATCAAAACAAAAGTGAGTAAAAATACCCAGTGAAATCAAATTTTTACATAGATAGAGTTAGTAAAGATGACATTAAAGATCTTCTTTATACTCATCATTACTTAAAGGACGAATCTAAAGATTTTAAATCTGGGTACAATTATGGACTTTTCAAACGTACAGAGTGGGAATGTCCTCTTAGGATTGGCAAGTGTCTTGCTGCTTGCATTTTTACTGGGCTCCCTGTTCCAGAAATTGCCAGAGGAGCATTCGGGTTAGAACGTAATCAGCAAGAAGGTTTATTTGAACTTTCAAGACTTTGCGTTGATCCTGAAATACAAAAAGAAGAATATAACATAACGTCTTGGTTCGTGAGTCGTTGTATCAAGAGGTTCCGTAAAGATGCGGATGTTCGTGCTATTCTTAGTTATGCTGACTCTGCTCACCATAGTGGAATTATATACCGTGCTTGTAATTTCAAGTATTACGGGTTGACGGATTCTAAAAAGGATTTTTACTATTCTGATGGCACCAAACATTCACGGGGAAGTGTCAAAGGTGTTGATGGTGAATGGCGCGATAGAAGTAGAAAATATAGATATTTGATGGTCTTTGATAAGTCACTAAAGGTCTTGTGGAATGAGGAAAAGTATGGTAATATATAAATGTGTGAAGGAAGTGCGAAAAGGGTGACCTCTTTGAGGTTGCCCTTTTTTCTTATGATAAATAATCCATAACAGAACTTATAGTGCAAATAAGATGGGTCTTTCCAGGTTAGATAATTTTCTGAAGTCATCCAGAGGGACTATTCTCTATGTTAACCCAAATGACTTAGATTCTACAGATAGTATTGAAAACCAAGGTAATTCACTGACTCGTCCATTTAAGACGATTCAGAGAGCTCTGATGGAAGCAGCAAGATTTTCCTATCAGAGAGGACTTAATAATGATAGATTTGGAAAGACTACAATCTTGGTTTATCCTGGTGATCACATTGTTGATAACAGACCAGGTTATATTCCGGATGGACTGAATAATTACCGAACAAGAGCGGGGGCGATTACTAATGATCTTCCTCCATTCGACCTAACCTCAAACTTAAGTTTAGAATCTCCAGACAATGAACTCTATAAGCTTAATAGTATACATGGTGGTGTAATCGTTCCAAGAGGAACTTCATTAGTCGGTCTTGATCTCCGTAAGACAAAGATTAGACCAAAATATGTTCCAGATCCCGTTAATGATAATATTGAAAGATCTACCATCTTCAGAATCACCGGTGCTTGCTATTTCTGGCAGTACAGTATGTTTGATGCAGATCCTAACGGTGTCTGCTATAAGGATTATACAAAGAACACTTTCGTACCTAACTTTTCACACCACAAACTGTCCTGCTTTGAATATGCAGATGGCACAAACAATGTAGAAATCAATGATACCTTCCAGCAGTATTCTACGACCCGTACTGATCTGGACATGTATTATGAAAAGATCAGTCTTGTTTATGGACAATCATCTGGACGTGCAATTTCTCCAGATTATCCAAGTGCTGGTCTTGATATTCAAACCAAGATTGATGAATATCGTATCGTTGGATCAACTGGTGCTTCTGTTGGAATCTCAAGCATCAAAGCAGGTGATGGCGTAACTTCATCTTCCACGATTACAGTAACCACAGACTCTGCTGTTGCTGGACTGGATGTTGATACTCCATTCCGTGTTTCTGGAGTAACTGCAGACAGCACGATCTATAATGGTCAGTTTGTTGTCTCCGAAAAAGTAGATAGCACAAATATCAAGTACATTGTTCAAAATGCTCCAAATAATCCATTACCATCTACTACTGGAGCTTCATTAGTTCTACAGTCTGATACTGTTACCTCTGCATCTCCATATATCTTTAACATCTCTATGAGATCTGTTTTTGGTATGTGTGGACTCCATGCAGATGGAAGCAAAGCATCTGGATTCAAATCTGTTGTTGTTGCACAATTTACTGGTATTGGTCTGCAAAAAGACGACAAAGCATTTGTCAAGTATAATTCATCTACAGGAATCTACGAAGACAACACTGTCTCTGGTAATGAGACTCTGAGTACAGACTCCAGAGCCGTTTTCAAACCACAATATAGAAACTTCCACATCAAAGCATCGAATAATTCATTTATTCAGTGCGTTTCTATCTTCGCAATTGGATATGCAGAGCATTTCGTTGCTGAAAGTGGTGGTGATATGTCAATCACCAACTCCAACTCTAACTTTGGTGCAAAAGCACTGATTGCAGATGGATTTAGAGATGCGGCATTCCCTCAAGATGATAAGGGATATATCACACACATTATTCCCCCAAAAGAAGTTCCTTTAGCAGAATCTGCAATTGAATTTGATGCTATTGATGTTCTGAAGACTCTTCCATCAGGATATTCTTCTGTTGGTGTTGGTTCGACTGGTAACCTCTATCTGTATGGTAGAACAAACAAGGACGTTCCACCAGAAAACGTAATTGATGGTTATAGAATTGGCGCAAAAGGAAATGACGAACTGAAAGTTCTTGTATCTTCTGCAGGATCTGTAACTGAGTATAAGGCACGTATCGTCATGCCTAACTCTCAGTCAAGTTCCGAAAAGATCTTTGCCGTCAATAGAAGTGCCACAGGTATTAATAGTATTGGTGTTTATAGTGATGGTGGAGCAGACAATGTTATTACTCTGACAGCATCTCACTCTTTCTTATCAGGTGAATCTGTTCGTATTATTAGTGATAGTGGACAACTTCCCGATGGAATTGAAGCAAATAGAGTTTATTATGTTCAAACAACTGGACTTGCTGCAAACAATATTAAACTTGCTAAGACATTCCAAGATTCTTTAAGTGGTTCAAATCCACTTACAATTAATGAAAAAGGTGGAATTTTAAAAGTCGTAAGTAGAGTCACTGACAAGAATGCTGGTGATATTGGCCACCCAATCCAATATGACACCACCAACTCTCAGTGGTATATTAAGGTATCTACTGCATCAAGTGATAATACTCTCTATCCAATTGTAGTTGGATTTGGTTCTACTGGATTTGGTGTATCAACTCCAAGAACATTCTTCAAGAGAAGATCTGATAATAGAAATGCTACTGACACTCTCTATAGAATGAGATATGTCATTCCTGCATCTTCTGGTGGAACTGTTGCAAGACCTCCTGTTGAAGGATTTGTTCTTCAAGAATCCAACATAGGTATTGGAACTGCAAATTCAGAGATTCAAACATATTTTGGTAGTGGATCAATTTCCAATATCAATCAACAGAGAAACTTTAGATTTATTGCCAACGCAACATATTCAAATGGTGTTGCAAGTTTTGTAACTGAACTCCCACATGACCTGTCTGTTGGTTCCAAAGTTCAAATCGTAAATGTAACCAGTGCTAACAACACAACTGGTGCAGGTAACTCTGGATTTAACTACACAGTAGATGTCACTGGCATTACCAGTGCTAAGATGTTTACTGCAGGTATCGGAACAGATCCTGGAGCATTCAGTAATGATACTTCCACCAGAACGACTGCACTTCCTTTCTTCAAAAAGAAAGAATTTGCAGATTCTCTCTACATCTATAGAACTGAAGAAGCTCAACCATATAAAGTTGGAGAGCAAGATGGTATTTACTACATTACCGTTCTTACTACAAACGAAAAACCAACATTATCTCCATTTAATAACGAAAAGTATTCACAACCAGTTGTATCTCTGTTCCCACAAATTCAGAGAGATGATCCAGAATCCGATCCTCAAGAATCACGTTGCTTTGCAAGATCTGCCGTAATTGGTGATGTTGTAGTAAACGATCCAAGAAAGAGCATTACTAAGGAAGCAGCAAACAGATACTTTAAGGCTAATGATATTGGTGTTGGAGTTACTGACATCAAGTCTTTCGGAACTGCTGGTACTGCACACACCGTTAATACTACGATTGATCATGGTCTGAATAGAATCGTTACTCTTGGTATCACCAGTGCTGGTTCAGGTTATGGTGCCGCAGATTCTACATTCTATAATGCAACCTTAGTTGGAACAGGATACTCTGATGTAGGTAAGCACGCTACTGCTAAGATTACCACAGGTTCAAGTGGAGAAATCACCGCAATTACCATCATGGATGGTGGTAGTGCATATGGCATTGGAAACTCCATGTTCGTTAGTGGTATTTCCACTTATGCTGGATTTAGTTCTGCTATTGTAACGGTTGAGAGCATCTATAATAATGTAGGCGATACTGTTAGAATTAGTGGAGTCAGTTCTGAAGGATTCATTGATTATAACCAACTCTATAGAATTACTGGTATTCCTGTTGGTGGAGCTACTTCAATCACTGTTGCATCTGCATCCTCAGTTGGTAACTACACCGAAACTGGTATTGGTGCAACAAATGCAACTGGAGCATTTGTACAATTAACTGGTGAGACAGTTGGAATTACAAGTCTGACCTTTGATGCAAACTCTGGTATTGCAACTGTTGCAACCGATAATAGACATGGATTGAGTGTTGATCAGAAAATCACGATCACTGGAGCAACGGGTGCTGGTTCAAACGTTTATAATGGATCCTTTGTTGTAACAGAGATCGTTGGAACTGGTGGAACTGGATTCTCAGTTCGCATTGGTGTTGGAACAACTGCACCAGAGGTTGCAGGAACTCTCTTTGGATTAAGAGATGGACTCTCCTCAAATGATGGTGTTATTACCGCAGATAATGAAAACCTGAACGGTAGAATGATTCCAACTTATGCTGGAATCACTACAACTCTGTCTGCTGCTGTTATCAATGCAACAACAGATGAAATGAATATTACTAATATTGACGAACTTGATATTAGAATTGGTGACTTCTTGTCAATCAACGATGAATTGGTCAGAGTCAAGACAACTGTTTCTGGCAACCCAATCAATGTCTTCCGTGGCGTTCTTGGAACCAGACCAACAGCACACTCTCTCAATGATGTTGTAAGAAGAGTTAAGGTCAATCCTGTTGAACTCAGAAGACACTCTATCAACAGAGCATCTGGTCATACATTTGAATATGTTGGATTTGGTCCTGGTAACTACTCTACTGCATTACCAGATAGACATGATCGTCAGATAACATCAGCAGAGGAACTTCTTGCACAGTCAACCAAACGTCAGGGTGGAATTAACTTCTACACTGGTATGAATGATAAGGGTATCTCTTATTCTGGAAATAAGAGACTCAGCACAATCACTGGTAGAGAAGAAGTATTTGATACTCCATTCCAAACAATTGAAGGAGAAGATATTAGTGTTCTCCCAAGTCTCAACATTATTACTCCTGTTGAAGGTAGATTTAGACGTTCTGTACAGGTAGAAGGTGGCCCAGATAACAAAGTATCCTCACAGTTTAATGGTCCAGTTATTGTTAACAACAAACTGACTGTCAACTCTGTCAAGGGACTTGAAGCAAATAACCTGTTCTTGCAGGGAGATGCTACTGTTTCCAGAAAGTATACTGTTGGAATTGCAACACCATCCCTTGCAGGTAACCCAGGTGATTTAGTTTATAATGCCAACCCAACTGATGGTGGATATGTCGGTTGGATCTACAGTGTTCAGAACGATTGGCGTCGTTTTGGTGGAATCAGTCTTGAGACCAACTCTAATGTCATGGTATTTGACAAGGTTGGTATCGGAACCACCACCCCAGGCACAGCCACATTTAAAGTTGGAGCAGGAAGCACACAACTGACTGTTGATGGTGATGGTGTTGGTATTGGAACCACAGCAAATGGATATGACTTGCACGTCTTAGGTGATACTAATATTGGCGGTAACATCAACGCAGGTATTATCACTGGTACATTTGTTCATGGTGATGGATCCAATCTGACAAACGTCAACGTATCTGCTGCTGGTTGGACAAACGCAAGTGGAGTTCTCTATAACACCAACCTCACATCTGTTGGTATTGGAACCTCTGTAAGTTCGGTGACTCTGACCGTTGGCGATTCGGTTGCAGGAATCGGAACAACCACACTTCTTGTTCATGGACAAGGTACATTTGTTGGTATTCTTACCACTAAAGATGCAATTGTTGTTGGTGTTCTTACTGCATCAGGATTTGACCTCAATAGTTCTTCTGGAAGAATCACGGCAGGAATCATCACTTCAACCAATATCAAGGTTGGAAGTGCTGCAACAACACTGATGACAAATGGTTTGAATGTTGGTATTGGTTCAACCTTACCTACATCTAAACTTGATATCAACGGACATACCTTCTTCAAGACATATTCTGAAAGAGTTAAGTATCTTGATATTTCATCTAATGTTGTTGTCGTTGACCTTTCACAAGCACAAACATTTATTTGTACTGCAACTTCAAACATCACTCAGTTTACTTTAACAAATGCACCTTCTGGATCAACATCATTCACACTGAGAGTTGAGCAAGATTCAACTGGCAGTCGTGCTGTTGGTATAGATACATTTAAGACTACTGGTGGAGTTTCAATTCCTGTCTACTGGCCAGGTAATGTTGTTCCTCAGGTTACAACAACCGCAAGCAGAGCAGACATTTATTCATTCAAGATCTTTGACGGCGGTAATGTAACTTCATCTGGTCTCTACGGTGTCGTAGGCGGTCAAAACTTCCAGAACTGATAAAAAATGGAAAATAATTTCTTCCGAAGAATCCCAACAGATCTGGACCTCAATGGTCCAGTTCTGGAGTATACAACTCAACCATCAGATGCATCTGGAGATAAAGATGCATCTGTAACTTTTACGGTTGCAGCACAAGCATTATTTCCTGGCGACTCTGGTGCCGAAGATGGGGGAACAATCACATATCAGTGGTTTGAAGTTGGAGTTGGAGCTCTATCAAATGGAGGGCAATTCTCTGGGGTAACAACAGTAACACTTACTGTAAGTGATTTAAGAACACCACAAGATCAAGGAAGAAAATTCTATTGTGAAGTAAGTTATTCTCCAAATAATGAATATGGCACTACTGGTAGTGGAACTGGAACTGCTGTCAACCAACCACTCAAGTCCAATGAGGCAACCGTCTCAGTAAATCCAGAACTTGAGATTATTGCACAACCGACTGATAGAACTGTCGGAGAAAATGTTACTGCAACATTTTCAATTAATGCAGGACTGACGGATGATACTTATTTAAGTGATGGAGCAGTTATATATCAATGGTATGTTGGTGTTGGAAATGCAACTCCTATATTAGTTTCTGATGGAACAGTTAGAACTCAAAATATTGTAGAAATTGTTGTAGACGAAACAGTTTTTCATACTGAAAGCCAAAGTTTTAGTAGTGATGGAACTGTAAATATTCCTCCTACTGGGTACGATGTAAGTTTTACGATTGCTGGTGGTGCTGGAGGTTCTGGTGGTGATGATGCTGGAGGACCTGGAGGTAGTTCTGGTTCTGGAAGAGTTGGAACCTTTACTGTTCCAAATCCAACTGCTCAAGGTCAAAGTCTTACTTTTAGAGTAGGAAGTCAAGGTGGCGGTGGTGGAAGAGGAAACTTCCCCTCATATGGGGGACCTGGTGGTAGCAATATTGCATCTGGAGGCCGTGGTGGCGGTGCGGGCCCTCGTGGATGGTCTGGTGGTGGTGGAGGAGGAGGCGGTGCCTCTGGTGTAGTTCGTGGTGATGGTATTTTACTTGCTGTCGTCGGTGGCGGCGGCGGAGGTGGTGGTGGTTCTCACAACTCAGGAAGAGCACCTGGCGGCGGTCATGGTCTTGGAGTTGAAGGAAGCCCATACACTTCAACAATCAACACTGCATCTGGTGGTCAAGGTGGAGACCAAGGTGATGATGGTGGCGGAGGCGGTGGTGCTGGGGGTGGAGTTGCACCAGCAAGAGGTGGTGGCGGTGCAGGAAGAGATAATACAAGTCCAGGTCGAGGAGGAGATGGCGGTCGTTCGGGATATCGTTCAGACTATATCAACTTTATTCCTCCAGGAGGTTCGAATGGTGGTGGTGGATATGCAAGTATTGATTATAAGTATACTTCAACAACACAAACAGCATCTACTGATATAATCTATCAAAACACCACAATTTCTGGACAAGGAACAAATACTCTGACCATTACATCTGATGAATCATCATTCAATGCTGTCAGAAAAGTCTATTGTGTAGTTTCTCATGTCACTGCAACAAACTCTGCACTGACAAGTGATACTGTTACTGCTGCTGTTGTTGATAATGCTGCTGCAAATAATATCGTAATTGAAACAATCAGTGCAGATAATACCGCAAATATTCAAACTGCAAACTTGTCAAATGGTGACCAAGAGTTCCAAGCTGGTTCCGTGAGTGTTGATACTGGTGCTGGTGCAAACTTATATTCTTTTTATTCGCCAGACAAAGATATTAATGTAGAGATAGACCTCTATGGTGGTAAAGGTGCAGATAATAGTGGTTATTCTGGTGGAGAAGGTGGATTCTCAAGAATTAGATTTACAATGGAGCAAAATGTTGAATATATTCTTGCAGGAATGACCGATTCGGTTCAAACACCATATCTCTACAGAAAAGCATCATTAATTGCCAATGTTGGTAAGGGTGGAGATGCAGGAAATAGAGGTAGAGGAGGATTTGGTGGTGGAGTCAGCAACAATGGTGAGAAAGCTCCTGGAAGAGATGGTGGACAAGGTGGATCTACCTCTACTACATTATCAACTACAGGTGTATTTGGATCAGTAACATCAAAAACTGCTGTTTCTCCAGATACAAAAGCAACTACACCAAATGCTGGAAGAACTGTTACTTGTCCAAGAGGTGTTTATTGGAGAAATCAAGGAGTAAGTGCATGTTCTGATGTTGGGACAGTTAAGTTTAGAACATCGGATGGAACTGAAATATCTAATACTGCTTCAATAGAAAGAGGTTACAAAGCAGGATATAGTCTCATTGAAACTGCTGGAAGAAGAGGAACCTCAACTTCTGGTAATGGTGGAAATGGTTCAAGAGGTGGTGCTGGTGGATCTAATGGTTATGGTGGTGGCGGTGCAGCTGGATATACCAGTGGAGTTGTCACCGTCGTTTCCACTCAACTTGGAGGTAGTACATTTGATGATGCCAGAGCAATTCTAAGAGTTGTAACTTGATAAATAGTAGGAAATAAGCGGGGGGAGAGTGAACCCTAATGGCAGTCAATAAGAA
>Ga0070751_1000627_pt1 | contig 21726 bp, 27 predicted proteins | sample VirMetDEL_Aug_28_FD_78514 | JGI IMG/M metagenome (GOLD analysis project Ga0070751, IMG submission 78514) | Aqueous microbial communities from the Delaware River and Bay under freshwater to marine salinity gradient to study organic matter... | ecosystem: Environmental > Aquatic > Marine > Coastal...
ACGATACATTCGGCAAAGGTTGGGAAAGACGTATAACTGAGACACAAGAGAAATCGTTAGGCTTGATCTAAGGTGTCGATACCAAACATTCAACCAAAGTATATCGGGGTCACTAGCCCGACTTTACCTGCGTCGAGAAGCACGAGTAATAATCTTTTAACTCGTGAACAGTATGTACAATATAAAATTAATGAAGGTTCTTCTCCTCAGCAAGCGGAGAATGCCGCTAAATTTTTGTACGATGGTCAGGGTGAAGTATTTAACATTGAGACAGGTGTAGGTCAACCTGCAAGTTCTGCCCCTCAAGGATTGTTTGACCGATCTCCTCCCGGATTTGTGTACACTCAGGTGGCCCCTCCATCAGGATATAAGTACGCATACTCGGCGGATGGGCAACGCTACACAGTTCCAGAGACATACGAATACGCAAGTCGTTCTGAATATGAAACTGCAATTACTGGTACGCCGTTGGGAGGCGATACGACGACAGGGCAAACTTTTGGCCCTTACCAAGCAGGCCAAGAACCGGAAGGTTTTGAATACGGCGATCCTTCAAATACGACTTTTATTGATCCATCGACAATTCTCGATCCATCACAGTCGTATGATCCGGGCACAACAACAGGCACAGGTTCCGAACAAGACTTTAGCGGAAATACTTTTCAAGGCAGAGACACGAATATGGCAACTACAGACTTTGATTTAGGCGATAGACCCGCCTATTCAACAGACGTATCAGGAGGTCAGCAGATTATCTCTGGTACTCCCCAGTCACTTGACGAACTAAATGTCGTTGACTACTACGGGACTATGGCAGATCGTCCTGTCTTACAGCCTGAGACACAGCTTGCACCGCAAATCGCAAAACAAACAGTTCAAGACGAAGAAATCCAAGGGTATACATCGTTAGGAGCAATTCCTCCAAGTGTATCCGCAACTCAACCGGGTGTGACACAAGTTGTATCTCCTACAATTGCGCCTACCGAACTTGGGCAAGTCACTCTTGCAGGGACTGTAGACCGTCCTGAAGTAACTAAAGTTGAAGCACTCAAGTCTTACGAACAAGTCAATGAAGCGGCGGATGCCTTCCAAGCGGCTCAGTTAGACTTATCGGATATCGATCCTCGTGCGACAGTTCAAGGACAATTAGCACTCTTACAAGACCACTTTTCAGATGGGCAGACCCCTATCTGGGCACAAGGAGCCTTGAAACAAGCATCTGCTTTAATGGCACAAAGAGGCATGGGGTCATCTACGATGGCGGCAGAGGCTATTACAAATGCATTGATGCAGTCTGCCCTCCCAATTGCACAACAAGACTCTTCCTTCTATCAGTCTGTGACCATGCAGAACTTGGTTAACGAACAAGAAGCTGAGATTACGAAGTTCAATGCTCGTTTATCATCGATCTTTAATGATCAAGCGGCTGAGAATACAGCACGTAACATCAACGCACAGAATGAGAACGATACTGCACGTTTCTTTGCAGAACTCTCTCAGAATGTCGTTATGGCAAACACTGCGGCTGTCAATGCAATGGAGCAGTTCAATGCGACCACGATGAACCAAGCCAATCAATTCGCCGCTGAGATTGGATTACAGGCAGACACGATTAATGCTCAGATGGCTAATGACATGGCGCAGTTCAATGCAGATCAATTGCTAACTGCCGCTAAATTTAACGCCACGATGAAAGATGCTCGTGAAAAGTTCAATGTGACCAATCAGATTGCTATCGATGCAAACAACATATCATGGCGTAGGCAGGTTAACACAGCGAATACAGCGGCTCTGAATGCGGCCATACAGACTGATGTTCAAAACTTGTTAGGTCTAAAGCAAAACGCCCTGAATAACATCTGGAATCACTACGATACTATGCTAAATATGGCTTTCCAACGGGAGGAAAGTGCTAAAGATCGTGCAACGAATGCCGCCCTTGCAACATTAGATGCAGAGGCTCGTGCAAAACTTGCAGAAGAAAAAGCAACATCAGACCTCCTTGGCGACATCTTTGAAGGCGTAACAACTATTATCGCTGATGATACTGCGTGGGACACAATCAGCGGTTGGCTACCTTGGTAAAGGAACTTAAATGAACGATTTACACGATGCAATTCGACAAGCAGTGTTTGATTACATTAACGTTGAACAATTGCCGATTCGTAGACAGAAGAAAGTAAAAGATACGTACTCTCGTTTTCAATACGATTGGGACACTGTTGACGGATTAGTTGAAACAGGTACGGAGGATCAAGAAGATGCCAGTTGATGCAGGCAGGTTATTCAGACCTGAGATCCCCGGAGAGAACCTGACTGTCGATAGTCGTAGCTATCCTTGGCACAATCCTCCTCAGTACCCAGACTTTGATGAAGCTTTTGAATTCATCGTTGATGACAAGCTATCTAATCAGAAAGCACTATCAGGGGCTATGATGCTTCTATCGCAAGGTATGAGTGCGTTAGGTGCTGTTGAAATGATGTTAATTGCAATGGTCTCTAAAGGGTTTATTACCCCGGACATGTCTTTGATGTTAGCAGGACCTGTCTATAAGACTTTCACTCGATTGATGGATGCGGCAGACTTTAAATATCTTTCAGGATTCGATACTCCAGAAGAAATACGTGCATTTGCAGAATACATAAAGTCAGGTCAGCAGTTTGATACCTCTGGTGAAGGGCCTAAGCTGACCGAAGAACAGCAAGATGAAATGGAACGTATCACTGAGGAAGTGAAAGAACAACTACCTACAGGTGGGCTAATGGGTGCGCCTACCGGGGATGAAGAAGAGATGGAAATTCCTGTCGATGAAGAAACATCTACTTCTCTTATTACTGCCCCTGAAGCAGAAGAGATGCAAGAGGAAAAAGAGTAATGGCGATTAGTAAAGCACTGTCTGCGTTTGCTGGTATTGCACGGGCAGGTAAAGCAATTGTTGAAAAAGAACAAGAAGAAACTGCAGATATAACTAAGCTTGGCCTGAAACAAACTCTTGCAAACATTGCTACAGCTAAAAAGAATCATACAGAAGGCATGCAAGAATTTCGTGAAAAGATGCAGGGCGTTAAAGCACTGCAGAATTTTACATATAAAGACCCAGACACTGGCAATATGATGAAAGTCAGTCAAGCACAAGCAATGGCACTTATTGAAGCAACAGGCGGTGTTAAAGAAGCTTTTGAAGCAATGAAGGATGCAGAGGTTGCGTTTAAAGGTAAAGGTGAAATTGGCCCTATCCAATACACAACAGCAGGTGCATTAGACGAAGAGACTGTCAAAGCCTTTACTGAAGAAGATGATAGAGTTGGAGTAGCCCCATTAAGTCTTGCTAAAGGACGTGGCGCACGTGCGATGGCAAACATCCAAAAGGTTGTTAATAAACTGGGCCTACCACAAAATGGTTATCAAACTCCGGTAGGCTTACCTGAAGTAACAGGTGTTGAAATTGTTTCTCTGAAAGATAAAGACGGAGATACAATAAAGGCTATCGGTGGTGCAATCTTATTGTACAAATTTGATGCAGACGGTACCCCTACAGGCCATACTCCCGGATTTTTAGGGCAAGATAGAAAAGCTTATGTATTTGATCCAAGTAAAGGAGAAGCACGTCCTGTTAAACCTGATGAGTTTGCTGGCTATGAAGATATGCCATCAAAACGTCAGGAAGAAGTTCCTCCTAAAATATTGGAAATCCAACAAGCATACATTGACGATAACTTTAACAAGCCCGGATTCCAAGATGCGTTAAAAGATTACCAAAACATGCAAGCGGGTGTCCAGAAGCTAGGGGTTGCGTATAACTCGATGGCTGATTACGCATTAGATGACTCTGTATATTCATGGACTGCAAACACAGTAGGAAATATTGTTAATCGTTTGAAGGTAGAGATTGCTGGAGTTCAAGTAATTGGATTTGGTGGTCCTGATAATAAACCAGACTCTTCAGAAAGCATTAAAAAGTTAGACTCCTTTATCTTAGAAAATCAAAGTGCATCTGATGTAGCAACTCGTGCAAAAGTACTGGATGCGATGATTGCACGTCATGCGTATGCGTATCTTCAAGCAAACAACGACAATGTGCGTCCGTCCGATGCGGATATGAAACGTGCAATGGAACAGTTCTCTGCATCTAATGCTAAAGAGTTCTATCAGAAGTCTAAAAATTTCTGGGCAGAAACGACTGAAAATGTGAAGAACTCACGAGAAGCCTTACTAAACCATTCTGCGTTTGAAACATACACAGTGATGTCGTATACACCAGAGCAAAAGAAAGCAATTGAACAAGTTGTTGAGTTTAAGAAATCACGAATTCCTGCAATGGAAGTAGACGCACCATCATTCTTATCGAGAGATGTAGACGAAGTTGTTCAAGAAAAAACAAAGATTACAGGAACTGCGATTGAAGTTACTATTCAAAGAGAAAACGAAGATGGAACAAAAGAAACCGGAAAACTCTATTTCTTTATTGACGAAAGCGGTGAAGGGAAGTACTACAACAAAATTGGACCTGAAGGACAGCCAGAAGGAAAGGGTGTTACTGCTCAAGAATTGAGACAGTCTGGTATTACCATAGTCATTTAACGAGGATATCTTGTGGCAACGAATTTAGAAACAATAATGCAACAACTTTTTCGTCCTGAAGTACCAGAGGACGAAAAGGAAGAAACTACCGCACAAGAAACTCCTGAAGTACCCGAAGTACCTTCTACTAATCTGCAGGGGATCTTATCGGGGTTATTTGCTGAAGAACCTGCCCCAGAGCCTACTCCTACCCCAGAGCCTGCCCCAGAACCTACCACTGTTGACCAAGACGTTCCAGTTGGGTTACAGGCACCTGCACCGCAACCTCAACCAGAAGTTCAAGATGTCCCACAACGTGAAGTTATTCCTACATCACTAACAGGTTTTTACGGTGAGGACTTGTTGAATCGTGAACAAGAACTACTAGGCAGAGTGTTACCTCAAACTGAAGGAATCATGTTGAAAGATATGTCTCCATCAGAAATTGAAAGAGCATTAAATGAATCTGGGTTAACATCTGAAGAGTCTGCAGAACTTAGAAACATCTTCAAACAAAAAGAAGATAAGTACAATGCGGTTACTGGAGAGAACGTCGTGTCTATGGACGTTACAATCCCCGGCATTGGCACAATGTATAACGGTAAGATTATTACCGATGAAGATGGACAACGGAAGTTTTTACCTCCTCCAACTGCTAATGAAATTACTCAAACTTTCGACAAAGCCCTTCTTGACACTGCCCGTGGTATTGCGGGTATGCCTGAAATTTTAGGTTTTGAAGGATTCCAAAAAGCCATACCTACTGTATCGACAGAGAACGAAGCGGCGTTAATTGCGGCTGAATTACTGCAGTTAACTACGGGAGGCATGGCAGTACTCAAGCTTGCTGATAAAGCACCGAAACTCATTGCATTAGCAGAAAAAGTCCCAGCATTTAAATCTTTTGTAAAAGGTGTTGATGACTTTACACCTGAAGCACTTGAAAAGGTGTATCAGTATGTCAAGTTAAGCACACAAGGGTTACCTAAAGCAGTTCCTAAAGGGGCTATACCTGTATCTGTAGGTGCGGCTGTAGCGGCTGACGAAGATATTGCGACATTCTTTGGTGATCCTAACATGACCATGGCTGAAGCAAAAACACAGATGCTGATTGAAAGTATGGCGTTTGGTGTCGCACTTAACTTTGCAAGTGCCGCTGGTGAAATTACACGTGTTGCTCCCGGACTACGCTATTTAGGACGTAACCTATCAGCAGGTTTTGCCGCATTGTTCTCAGGTCCCAAGAAACTTGATGAACGTGTCATTGAAGAGTTAGGTCAGATTGTTTATGAAAACAACAAGAGACTTGCTAATGCCAAGACACAAGACGAGATCAACGCAATCTATGAAGAGATGTACGAACAGACTGCAACTCGTTATAAGAATCTGACAGGCAAGGATCTTAATGAGACCTTGGCAGGTGTAGACATGCCGCCTCCCGCAAAGGGGGAGTATGCGCCTTCTTTAGGTGAAGTTCTTGGTGAAGAGGGTCTAATCCGTCTGTTTGTAGGGTTAAGCAAGAAAGGTGGTACAGAAGCTGAGAAACTACTTGCACAATTATTGACCACAAACGAACAACAACGTTTAAGAGCAATTGGGGAAAAGGTTGAAATAGGACGTGCCCAGTTAGCACCTGAAGGTGAAGCGGCTGGTATCGAAGCACGACAAGCCATCGCACCTCAGATTGAAAGAGAGACTGCTGAAATTGAAGCACGTGCGGCGGCAGAAAGGAAAGCGGCTGAAGAAGCGGCTGAAGCACGTAGGGCACAAGCAGAAGCTGTTGAAGAAGCTGAAGTTCGTCGGACAGAACTTGAGATTACAGGAGCCGAAGAAGAACTTGGGGCATCCGCACGTGATCTGCAACGGACTCTTGAACGATCCAATGCCGCTAAAACACGATTGGACGATATTAACGAAGCCATCAATGACGATGGCACAATGCAAATCCTAGATGACGTACTCAAGAAAGATTTAGAGACTAAGGCAACATTAGGTGCGGCTAAGGATGAAGCGTATCGTGCTGTTACTATCGCACCAGAACAGTCTGCTCAGATTGTCGATGACATGTTGGCACGTATTGGTAGTGAAGATTTCATTCGTGCCAACCCTGAGTTTGCTCGTGGTGCGGTAGGTAAGTTTATCCGTATGTTCCGTGGGGATGAGGCTGTCGTCCCTGTTCCGGGGGCACCTGCTGTACCTAAAGGGCAGTTAGATGAACAGTTAGCCAAGCTTCAAGATGAACTCGACAAAGCTGTCACTGCACAGGATATTGCTCGTATCTCATTGCAGATGCGTCAATTAATTCAACGAGGAGCAAAACCTAAAGCACCGGGTGCAATTGCAGAAGAAGGTGAGGCGATTGAGTTGCCTACCATCAATCTGCGTGACCTTGAGATCATTGCAATGTCTGCACGGGATTCTCAAGTCAGAGCATCCTCTGCCGCATTGAATGTTGGTGGTGCAGAGTCTCGTGTCTTGTATCAATTAAGCAGGGACTTTCAGAAGTTTGCTGATGATTTAACTGCACAAGTCGATAGCTATGTTAGTACTTCACTTCCTGCAACTAAAGCACGTGATGACTTCAATATGTTCTTTGAAGAATTCAAACCACGGTGGCGTACTAAGACTGGTAAAGAGTGGCAGAAAGATATTATCGGGTCTCGTACCGACGCAGACATCAACGCAACTGCGGATAAGATTATCGCATTCTTTGCAAATCCAAAGGCCACTTCTGGTCAACGGACCCAGATCAAAAGCTTATTTGATGCAATGCCAGATGATGTCCAAGGTGTGTTTGCTAATAACATCGGTCGTCGATTACTTGCGAAGTTCACACAGTCTAAAGGTGTAATGCCTAAAGCAGATAACATTGAAAACATTGCACAAGCAAGACAAGTGTTAGATCGTCTCAATGAATACTTGCAAGGTATGAAACAGTATGAAGATGTCATACCGGGTGCTTTAGAAGAACTACGCTTTATTAAAACTTCTCTTGAGAAGGTAACTAAGCCTGCCGAACGTGCAAAGGCTCGTGTCGCAACAGCAGAAGCTGAAGCGAAAGTCACTAAGCGGGAGGCAAGAAGAAAAGCAAAAGCTGAAGAACGTGCTATCTCAACTGAAGAAGCAGAGCAACTTGCTCAGATTAATCGTCGATTTAAGCAAGCAGAGAAAGCGATCAACACAAGCACACTTCAGAAGTTCTTAGAAGTAGATGATCCGATTGACTTCTTAGGACGATTATTCAGGGATCAGCAAGGAGCCAAGAAGTTTAATGAACTCTGGACTCGTGCTGGAATGCAAGGCGACAAGTTAGATTCTGGTTTAACTCAGGCGCAACAATCCTTGAGTGAAGCCTCAATGGAATCCTTACTGACTCGTGTGTATACACCAACACAAGAGTTAGGAGAGGTCACAAAATTATCTATCGTCGATATTGCGAACATTATCTTGCGTCCTAATTCAACACAGGCACAAATCTTTGCAACTGCAACCAATAACAACCCAGCCGCAAAAGAATTCATCTCTCAGCTAGGACGTACTGCTCAAAGCTATCAAAGAAGTCTTGGTGGGGCACAGGTTGCAGGATCAAGAACTGCTGATGTTGGTGCATTAGAAAAGATTGTGACTGACGTGCAGATGGTTGCATACGGACCTTTGACAAAAGAATTCCGTTTGGGAAGATTCCTTACAGGATGGTTATTTAAACTGACTGGAGGGGAAGCAAGGATTGCAGAAGCAACAGCACGTGTAATGACACAAGAGAAGTATTACACTCGGGTGTTAGAACAATCTAAGAAAATCGCTGAGAGAGGGTTAGTATCAGAGGAGGAAGCGTTTAGCACTGCCCTTGGTGTCGCCCTACTCTCAGCGGCTGGGTACAATAAGTATGATGATTTAGAAAATCCTGAAGAGCAAATGTTCAGAGATTTTAAACAATACGCAACTGTACAGCAGACTCAGGAAGCATTTCCTCAGACTCAGGAACCGACAGTCCCCTAATAATGACTTGTGCCACATCAAGTGGCATTTTAAACCACTCCCCATTTCTGTCTTCACAGACTCTACCACACAACTTATGAGCCAAGGCTTCGGCCTTGCGCTTATCTTGTACATATGCGGCTTCTAACAGTTTGTAGTCCCTATATGGGCTAGATGTTTGATACGCACGAACCCTATCTTCTGCTTCAACAGCCATGCCAATCTTCACCCAGTCTTCCCATGCAGGGTTGATCACTGCGTAAACATAACCTTGCTTGGTTGCATCAAGATCACGATGACTCCACGCATCTTCAAATGATTCGTAGCGTCCCGGTTTGTGCATCGGGTGGGTCTTAGGGATGTACTGTCCTGCAACGAACATGCGGTCTTTGTTTTTCTGTTCGTGAGAGTCTATACGTTGACGATACTTAGGGCCAACGTACCACCACTCTCCATCTTCAAATACATAATTCTTTTTCATCGCTGAACAATCCTTTCCAAGTTTTCAAAATACGCTGAGTTGAATCCTCGTTGCCACTCCTTGTACAACTGTGAGGTTCTCTTGTAAGGATTGTTAATTTTTAATTCTAGGAAACAGCGTTTTCCTAAAATAAATGCATTCTTTAATAAAGGTTTACTTTTCGCCTTCGGGTTTTGCATACGGTCTCCATGATTAGTGCCACCCCCAATCTCCCGTCATTCCGTTGGCATTGTAATCGGTCACACGCCCTTCAAAGAAGTTTTTGTGGCTTGCCCCATTCAATACCCAATCCAACCAAGGTAGAGGGTTTTCCTTTACCTTCCAGTTTCCTTTCAACCCTAGCTGAATCAATCTACGATCTGCAATGTAGCGAATGTATTGCTTCACTTCCTTTGCAGTCAAACCTTCAATGTCCCCCATGTTGAATGCTAACTCAATGACTTTGTCTTCCAAAGCAACGGCATCCCGGAACATTTGATAAATCTCTTTCTTGAATTCGTCAGTGACAATGCGTGGATGTTCATTACAGAATGTACGGAACAGCTTGACCATCCCATCACAATGCATTGTTTCGTCTCTCACTGACCATTCAACAATTTCACACATGCCTCGCATTTTACCAAATCTCTGGTAGTTCAGCAACATAACAAAGGCACTAAATAGACTCATACCTTCGTTCATTGCACTACGAGCAACCGCCTTACCTAAGCCTGCATGACTGTGTACGTCAATGTCTTGCATGAACTCAACTTTCTCTTTCATCGCTTTGTAATCTAAGAAAGCAAAGTACTCAGATTCCGGGAGGCCCAATGTATCGTTGATCAACGCATACGATCTTTGATGCACGAACTCACGATTAGCAAAGCTTGTGAGCATGGCACGTATCTCATTGTTCTTAAACTTAGGAATATAAAACTCTAGGTAGTTTGTACCTACAGCGACATCAGATTGCGTGAATAGTTTCAAGATCTGAACGATGTGATTCTTTTCTGCTGGAGTAATGACTCCAGACTTCCACTGTGCAACGTCATCTTGCAATGAAGCCTCCCACTCTCCCCAATGGACTTTCTCATGTGAGATGGCTTTTTCTACAGCCCATGGATATGTGAATGGCTTGTAAGTGACGTTTGGTTCTAATACAGACATTGCTGTCTCCCGTTGTGAGTTGATTTTTTTAAGGCGAACGTACAATTATATTCAGCTAGTCCAAATGATCAATATTGACATTTCTTTCTTTTTGGATAGTAGTGCTTCCAATCAAGACTAAGTCTAGTTCCATTCGTTCCATAATTATATCTGCAATGTCTAGCTGATTCTTTTCTTTAGCACGAACTGCCACATCTGCTAAGGCAACATAGTCTTGAGCAGTTAATGGCTGGTATTCATATTTAAGCATAGGGACATTTCCTTTGTGTTATTTTCGTGTAAAAACGATATAACAAGAATAAACAGTATAATGATAGTAGGGGACTACAGATGGGCAGTCAAGCGACTTTTATTTCTTTTCCATTAAATCCTGTCAAAGATTTTGTGGAAACACCGATTCCATACTTCAATGAAATATTGGAAAGACGTATGACTGTGGTAATGAGGACTGTGGTATCGGATGAGCAAAAGAAACCCATCCGATCTATTACGGTTCGTTATGTCGATCCTGTTTTCTTTTCTAACTCTATTTGAATAAGTTTCGATTCGATCTTAGCTATTTTTTTAGAGTTTCTCTTGACCGAAGCTTTCAGCAATTTCATCCAAAGTTTCAGTAATTTCTGTTGTACGTCTATTGTTGCCATCAAATACTCCGTTACTTATGCAATTTTCAAAGGTATTCCAGAGGCTCTCACAGCGCATGTCAGCGAAGATCTCCAGTCCGTGTATAGCTGAGGCTATCTGATCCTCATTCATGTACTCTAAGCGTTGCATGAGAAGCTTTAGATCATCGACTACATGCCATGCTTCCATGATTGCCTGTTTAAGGTCAAAACTATCAATAGGCATGCCCTTGTCGTTTATGTGTACACCATTAACGATCATATAGTTCTCTCCACAAAAGTGACTAAGTTTAGAGGAATTTGGTAGAAATATTCGCCTTTTGCAATGTGTACATTTTGTACTTCAACAGGCTCTAATGGCTTCACATCGTGAGACCAGAATGTAGCCGCACGAGTGCAGTCCTCATTCCAAATGAAGAACTGCGTTGGCTTGTTGAAGAATTTCTTTTTGCGGTAGGGGAGTTGTACATTGGGGTACGGAAAGTCTCTTCCTTTCCATACTGCTTTCACTTCACACTCAACAAAATACTTTTCAGGGTAGGTATCTATTTCCCCTACCACAACTAGATCTTGTGCGTATTTGTCGTCATTCTCTACGGCAGAAAAGCCTATGTGTTTAAAATAATCAACTGTCGCTTGTCGGGCTTGCTGATCATACTTTGCAAATAGTCCTTTGCTAAATCTCTTCGTCTTCATCATCACTGCACCCATGTATTTCTGTATACAACAAATCTAGTCCACTATGGCACATCGGACAGAGGGAAAAGGCTAGGACACCTAAGTATCCATCAATGCCCCCTTCCTCTTCAAGATCAAATTGGCACTCACAAATATTGCAAGTACATCGTGTATCGTAATCACTCACCATCTTCGATCATTCCTTGATTCTGATAAATCACATTCATTAATTGATTGTTATGCATACGTAATCGTTTCATTTCTTCAAAAGTATCCTGTAACGTTTCGTATGCGTCATTCAGTATCCGCTTATTAAACGGATCTGAATCTTTGATAAGATTGATCCGGCACAGCATGTTCTCTATTTTTTCGTCCATGGTTACCCCTGACAGCTAACACACTCTTCACCAGTAAAATCAATTAACGCATCACGTTGTATTTGCATACCCACCTTGTCAGCAGAAACTCCTGCTTCACTGCGTAGATAGTACAAACCTTTTAAGCCCATAGCCCAAGCTTTGACATGAACACGATTGACATAGGCCCTTTCAATTCCTGCCGGGAAGAACAGATTTACTGATTGTCCTTGGCAGATGAACTCCTGACGTTTCGCCGCATGTTCAACAACGATTTCTTGATCGATTTCAAAGGCTGTTTTGAAAACGTCCTTTTCATCATCTGACAAGAAGTCCAGATGCTGGACAGAGCCTTCGTTCGCAATGATCGATTTCCATGTTGCTTCTGTATTTTCACCATGCCCCTCTAACACTTTTTTTAGTTCTTTGTTCTTAACCAGATGCGAACCTGCACGTGTTCTGTGCGTATACGCATTTGACTTGATAGGTTCAATAGACGCACTGCACCCGCATATGATAGACGAGTTAGCATTCGGAGCAATCGCAAGTAGATGAGCATTGCGTAGCCCTGTGCCTGCCATGTCTGGTGCTTCACCTCGTTCTTTAGCCAATTGCCTAGATTCTTCAACTGCTTTCTCCTTCATACTTTTAAAGATTGCATAGTTGATACCAGACGCTTGCATGGACTGCCATGGGACTCCTTTCTTTTGGAGATACCCATGGAAGCCCATAGCCCCTAAGCCGAGTGAACGTTCTCTTTCAGCAGAGAATTTAGCTTTTGCAAGTTGTTCTGGTGCATGGTCAATAAAGAATTGGAGTACGTTGTCCAAGAGTCTAATAAGGTCTTGGACCATTCTGGTGTCTCTCCACTCATCGTAGTATTCAAGATTGACTGAGGAGAGGCAACAGACTGCTGTACGTTCTTCACTTGTTGCGAGGTGGATTTCATTGCAGAGGTTACTGCCGTTAATCCGAAGTCCAAGTTTTCTTTGGCTTTCTGGTAAGCCTGCGTTGGCTGTGTCGATAAAGTTAATGTAAGGAGTCCCAGTTCTGAGCCTAGCTTCAAGTATTCTTTCCCAAAGCTTTCTAGCTGAGATTGTATCTTTGATAGATCCGTCATGAGGGTCTCGTAAGTTCCAGTCTGTGTCATCTCTAATTGCCTCCATAAATGCATTTGTGACGTTGACTGCAGGGAATAAATTCAGACATTTCCTATCTACATCCCCGCCAGTAGGCACACGGACTTCTACGAACTCCCAGATGTCTGGGTGATCAACATCCATGTAAGAAGCATAACTGCCCTTACGTGTTGTGCCTTGTTTGTCTGAGAGCATCATCGAATCCAATACCTTAATAAAAGGAATAGGACCCGGTGCTTTTTTGCTTACGCTACGAACGGCAGACCAATGCCCACCGACACCACCACCTTTAGCAGATAGCCAGCCGACTTCAACACGGTGGTTAAAAATGCTATCAAGATTGTCCCCCACGTAAGTAAGGAAACAGCTAATAGGAAGACCATTAACCTTTCCGTCTTGTTTCGGGGCATTTGAGAGAACAGGACTCGCAAACATAAACCAATTTTTTGACGCATAGTCATAGATACGCTGTGCAAATTCATAATCACCTCCGCAATAGGCTACAGCGGCACGAGCAAATGCATCCTGTGGTGATTCTTCATCTGGGAGCATATAGTACTCACGCAAAACTTTTAGGGCTTGCTCTGAGAGATTCTCATCTCTTGAATAATCAATCTTGATCATCATGTTCCTCAATCGACTGTTGTTGTTCGTAACGATATAAGTTTGCTCTCGCAAGATCGGACAAAGGTATACCCATTTTGCCAGAAATTGCAGATATATTTTGCAATACTTTCCCCAAATCTTCTGCAAGTATTTGATATTCTACACGTTCTTGATTAGTCTCATGGTTGTGCAGTGCATCATAAACACCTTGTAAAACTTCCACAGAATCAACAATATGTGAGAGGTAGCTTCCAGTACTGATAGGAAAGTGGTGTTGATAATAATCCATACCAATGTCAGGGGGAAGTATTGTTGTCATCGGTCTGGTCCTTAAATTGTTTCAGCATTTTGTTAAACGAATGCCGAATCTTTTTGAGCGCATACGCCTCTTCCTCTGACAGGTCACTTGTATCGGTCTCGATCATCTGGAGCATGTCATTGGTAAACACTATAATTTCTTTTAACTGCGCTTCTGGTAGTTTAACTTTAATCAGCTTTCGACTTGTAGACATAGTCACCTCTTTTTTCGACACGGGCAATGTAAGAATTCAAATACCAAATGGCTTTCTGCATATCTTCGACACCGTTCTTAAACAAAGCACGTGTGACGTACTCCCACGCTGTGATCCAGTCGTACACATCTTCGTGAGGGACTACCATGCCATCACGCATAATCTTCTGTAGAAGAGCCTCCCGCACGTCCTTGACTTCCAAGTCCTCGTTCAGGATGTAATGCTTCGGCTTATTCACCATGTCCACGGGAGGCTCATAATCAAATGCGTGATCTCCATGGAGTTCCTGTACTTGCTCAAAGAACGATGCCCAGTTCTTTCTATTTTCAGACATTACGCTTCTCCTTCAGGTTTGATGTGGAGTAATTCAATTTCTTCTTCAGACAATCCTTGCATGAACCTTGCCATTGCTTCTGACTTTTCATCTCCAAGATCAAAGTCACCATTTTCAATAGCGGCATTGCCGACTTCAATGACATCTTCAGTATGATGTTTCGACAAATGGACTAACCCGGCAATCACTGCAATACAATCCGCCAGTGCTTCACCTTCTGGTGTTTCAGGGTCAAAGCCGTTTTCAGGTTGCTCTAAGTTAAACCCGTACATAAATTTGAGTTCGTGATCATCTGTAATCTTGATCTTCATGTACGCTTCGTTTTTGTTAACTGTAAATTTCATTTTTCTTTAAACCATTGATCAGGTATCCGTTGATCAGCGTACTGAAATCCATTTTTTGTACACCAATCCCCATAACTTGTTTTCGATCCTTTACGAATCTTTGATTTAGAATTAGAAAATACGAAGCGTATATCGTACTTACTGCCGTGCTGTTCTTTAATCCAGAGGTGCTTCTTGCGATCCTCTAGGGTGAACCTGCCTTTTGTCTCCACCACAATACCATTAGGCAAGATAAAATCAGGAGTGTACGTTCGATCAATAGCGGGTTGTGTAAAGTTAATTCTTGAAGATACATCTTCGTACTTAACATCCAGTCCCCGCTTTTTGATTTGATCTGCAACAGTTTTTTCCAAACCTGATCGATAGCCATGTTTCCTAGCCGCCCTGCTGAACTTCATCAGTTGTCTCTGTTTCGGTATAGACAGTGTAATACTTCCACGGTCTATTCTTGGCCGTACTAGCGGCAGATGGCTTAAACTGCAAGTTTTCCCAACATTGAAATTTGTAATCACAGAAAGCACATGTCATACCTAGATGACGATTTCCGGTAGGTTTCTTGCGGTATGTTTCTTCAACATCCTCAAAGCAACGTTCTAACGGTTTATCTTTATCTAAGGTACGCTTAGTCTTCACCATATCTGCTTCAACAGTTTTGATCAAATTTTGATCTTCTTCTGCTTCAACAAACTTCATTTCGCCAGTTGATTTATTGACAACAATCCAGCCACCGAATGGTTTACCTGTAGCACGAGCATAGCCGTAACCTTGAGACACATATCCAAATGGGTCATCGTTACGCATTGATGTAAAGTCTTTGAACTTATTCTGGAATGAGTATGGTGATGCAGATTTTACATCCCAAACTTTACCATCAATGACAACATCGTATTCACCATTGATTGTATCTCCATCTAAATTCATCGACACTTTACCTGAGACTGACTCGACAGGGACTCCTGCAAGCTTCATCACAAACAACGACAGAACTTCAACAGCATCACCGATCAGCATACGCATTACGAAGTCGTACTGCTTCTCTTCTGCCATGTCTGGATAGTGCTTTTGAAACCACAACTGACAAGTCGGCCTACCCAAATTACTCATGCGAAGTGTGAAATCTTTACGAGGTTCTACAAACTGCTTACGCAATGATTGCTTAAACTGTTCACCTGCTTCTTCGATTAACTCATCAGAAACGGGGGATAAGTCCCCCGCCCCGATCTTTTGAAGAAGATTACGAACCTTGATTTCGTGTTCGTTAGGGATCTTCATTTATAATCCTAATTCATCTTCAACGAGTTCACCTTCCACAGCCTCAATGACTTTCTCATTGGACTGCTTCGACTTGAGTGACTCATCATGCTTCTGACGAATATCGTCGTTAACCATCTTAATGGTCTCCAAGATGTTACGCATGATTTCAGCATCACCTTCTGTGATCTCCAATACATTTGCAAAGTCAGGAGCAAAGTGAGGAGTGAAGTAAGTCACTGAACCCTTTTTGTGGCGTTGTGTTGTCAGCGTAGATTCTAGCTGTTGGAACATCACGCCCTTAGAATTACATCCTTCGATGACTTCTTTAGTGAAGTTAAGGAACGATGCGCCCTTAGTACGGAATAGACAAGGAGTCGCCTCAATGGACTTCTTCTCGCCAGTCGCAGTAGCACCTTCCATGGTGACAACACCGTAGAGATAGCGGAAGCACGTAATCCCTGTGTACTTCTTCTTCGCATCATCTGACAGTGCGTGGTAATCCTTACCTGCTGGGCGACCACAACGAACAGTTCCCTTTTCGTCGATAGGCTCATCACCCATCCGATGAATAATCGAACGGTTGACTACTTCTTCAGCTTCCGCATCGTAATGCAGATACTGCATGAAATCTCCGAAGACACGGAGTTTGACTTCTTTGGCGTAGACAGCGTCTTCACCAGTACCCAATACAAACAGACCCTTTTTGAGTTCGTTGCCATCAGCATCTTCATCCTGATAGTTGATCTTTAAAAGAGGAAGAAGATTAGTCATTTCTTCCTGCTGTTGTTGTTGACCACCGCCCATCATAGCCATAAGCTGATTGGCGTTCATGTCGTTGTACACTTGTACATTACTCATATATAACGTCTCCGTTTAACCAAGTTTCCCCTGCTTTGATCTCAATGGCTAGGGGTAATGCCATTTCGTAATCATAACGCTTTTTAATCTCAGATACAACACCTTCCATTGCATCGATTAAAATCTCTTTCACAATGTCTACTTCATCAGGATGTGTATCGACAACAATTGAGTCATGTACAGTCAATACACATAACGATTTAACCTGTCGATTTTTTAACATTTTATAAGCACGTATGCAGGCAAGTGGTACGATGTCTGCCGTGGCAAATGACTGCACAGGATAGTTCACAATCTGTGTACCATAGGTCACCCAACCGTTTGCCTCCCGCTTGGCATCAGGCCATGCGAGTTCTCTACCGGATGGGAGGACGACTTTGGTTGTGGCTAGTACGCCATTACGTAAAGTCTCGTGCCATTCGGCCAAGCCTTCATAAATGTTGAAGTATTCCCGGAAGTAGTTCTGTACGTGCTGTGGCTCACCTGCCCCACGGCCACCATAGAGTGGTGCAAAGGTGTAGGCTTTGGCTTGCTGTCGTTCATCTTTGCTAACTTGATCAGCAGGCTTTTGTTGGATGATCGATGCAGTCTGTTTATGTACATCCTTCCCTTCCAAGATATCCGCAATGATCTGAGCATCTTTAGATAATTCCCCGGCAACCCGGAATTCAAGTCCTGAAAAGTCAGCTTCTATAATCTTGCCGCCATCAAATCGAGACAGGACGCACTTACGTACTGGAAATGTTCCTCCCCGTGGCTGGTTCTGGAAGTTAGGGTCTGAAGAAGACAAACGGCCAGTTGAGGTCACGCACTGATTAAAAGTTGTGTGTAGTAGACCATCAGGCCGTGTATTCCTGCGTATGCCCCCACAAAACGATGTGAGGTAGGTAGTGACTGCATTAAGTCGCATCATCGACTGGAGAAACTCTACAGCAAGATCATTATGCTTTCTGTGTGCTTGGGCTAACAGAACACCAACTGCACTTTTACTGGTCACAAAACCATTTGCAGAGACATCTTTGACACCCTTCGGAGTTAGCTTTAATCCTGCGACTCTGTCTGTGTCTTTAAAGGCAATGCCAATCCCTGCACAGTTTGAGCATCGGGTTGGTTTTTTAAATCGACTACCGTCCTTCTTGGTCTTAAAGAACGTACCTTGACCTTCGCAGTCTCGACAGGTTTCCCCTGTTTTACGATAAAGAATTTCTGTCTGCTTTTTGACTTCACTGGCGAACTCCTTGTCAGTCATACGTGGCCGGGGTAGCGGCTTACCTTGTTTATTCAAACCTACATTGAATGTTTCTTTCCACTCATTCTTATCAAGTACACGACGAGAGTAGATCACTTCAGATAACTGTGCAGGACTGTTGAGATTGATAGGGACATCGCCCATAACTGTACGACAAATTTCGTACATGCGATTCTCTAATCGTTCTTTCTCTTCAGTGTATTCTTTCTCGACAGTCTCTAACTCTTCTAAGTCGATATGAATGCCGTTTCTTTCCATCTCTAGCAAGACTTTTAGCATTTCATTCATCATGTTGCGAGTCTTGCGGAGATTAATGTTTTCTTTCTCCGCATACTCTGCGACTTGGGATAAGAACACCTCCATACAGGAAAGTACATCAGACCGTCCGTATTCCTCTACAATCTCCATTGGCATAGCCTCATACCCTTCACCTAATTTAAACCTCTCAGAGACGAGTTCTGACTGTTTCAGATGCACTTTACGGCGGGTTGATACAGCGTCAAGTCCAAGGGGTCTTTTTTGACCACGGGACAACACATATTCACCGATCATAGTGCAGTAATAAATCTTATTGGTCACATCAAAGTTACTGTGTTGAAGCCAGTGTAGATCAAACTTAATGTTGTGGCCTACCAGAATGTCAGCTTCGGCAATCATAGCTTTCAAAGTGTTATAAGAATCCAATACGTTATAACTAATTGGAATATCGTTATGGTCAAAGAAGTAATATTGTACGTCATCAAGGGTTGCTCCTCTCTTTACCCACATTGCTCCAACGGAGACAAGATAATTCTCAGGATTAAATGGACTGCCATCGACTCTGTCATCGACACGTTGGACCGTAGACTCTACGTCTAAGACTAAAATCTTTTTTGTATCAATCGACATAGCGACTGATCCTTGGTTCGATCAAGCAGACGATAGTGCCATGCCATCCTGAGATTTTATTCTTACCGACACAAAGGTGACGAGTGTAGTCTGGATCTTCATCGACACCATACTCATGTCTGCCGATACCGATGATTAAGTCAGCTTCTGCGAACTTACCTGTCTTACTACCTTCCATCTCTGTCGGGTTCAAGCGAGTTTTACCTTCAGCTTCTGCGGATGCCTGACTGATCGCAATGAAAGCAAGGTTATGTCGCTTGGCAATCTCTCGTGCCTGAGTGTATATCTCTCTAAGTTTTTCATCGGTACGAGAGAATGTGCCTTGCACTTGAACTTTATCTAGCTGATCGACAATAAGCACATCTGGCTTATGGACTTCACAATACGCATCGATTGCTTCGATAGACATGCCATGGGCATCTCTAATCTTGACATTATCTCGTATGGCTTTCCATTCAGCCTTTGCAAACTCAGGATCATCCACCATCTCTTTGTCGGTCATGCCAGTCCATGAGGATGCCGCACGAACCATTGTCCTTTTGGCAGGCTCTTCGTTAACAAACGTATGCACTTTAGCACCTTGATCTGCAAAACCACCGGGGCTGTAGCACAATGAAACGTGTGCGGCTGTCTTACCAGTCTCTGGTCTTGCAAAGAGAATACAAAGTTCCCCACCTGTAATGCCGGGGACTTTATTATCAAGGGCACGAATGTTGAACTTCCAGCGATTGTCGTCTGATGTATCTGCAAGAAGTTCATCCAAGTCTGTCGTACATTCCACAGCATCATCAATGATCGTAAAGTCATCGTTAACTTTTGTTAATAGACGCTTGAGTGGAGTTAATTCTCGTAGTGAACCTGCTTCAATCTCAATGCCAATGTTTGCAATGTCATTACCGATTTTTTGTTGGTACGTGCGATGAATCACATCCTCTGCAATCTCTATGTTGATTGCAGGTCTAGCGGCAAGTTCACGCATTAAGATTTTGATGTTAGCTAACTTTGAATCTGGCATTGTTGGGTTTTCAGCTTCAAACAATGCTTCTAAGTCTTGAATAGTCAGATCAGTGTCGTACTTCTCATGTGCGCTGACTAACGTCCTGTAAACTGGTTTCAAGTCAGAGTGTTCAAACAAGGACGCAGTGACACGGTGCTTGTTCTTCAGGTAGAACTCACGATTGAGTAGTAGTTGAATAATTTCCTGTTTCACACAATTCCTCCCAAGAATCTCGTGTAGCGGAGTCTAACACATATCGATGGATAAAAAAAGCCCCTCACGAGGAGGGGCATAACGGGAGGTACTCAAGAAAGGATGACCTGAATATCTGAGGGAGGGAAATACTTCAGGTCATCTGGGAGTAATACTACAGATGTATTCCTATAGTCGTCAAGCCTTTTTTTAATTTTTATTGCTTTATTTGATGCATCTTTATCTAAAGCCACAATAAGATGCTGGAACCGAAGTAAACGATGAATATGATTATCGTGAAGGGAAGTACCCAGAAGAGCAATACCTGTATAACCTGCATTGCCAACTGCACAAGCAGAAGCAACATCTTCCACAAGAACACCAGTGGTGCCAGTGCCAGAGAAATACAGGAGGTCAGAATTCCTATCATAACGTTTCCATTTTGGTAATTTGTGTTTGTTCATTGCACGGCCTATTGCACCAACCAGTTCGTATGTCTCTGGATCTCTGATCAGGAATACGACTCTGTTCTCTTTGATGTCGAGCATCGTCTCTGCATTTGATGCATGGATAGATCGTAAGTACTCTTCATGCTCTGTATATAGAACATCAAGAAAATGATCTGGGATTTGGAAGGATGGATATGCTACTGTCTTTTTTACCTGCTTTTGTCGCATTTTAGATACAATAGTATCCATTGAGTAATTCTTACGCATTGTCCCGGAACAGTCACATGATGCCTTGTAACAGTTCCATATGATGTTACCTTGCTTACGTGTAGCCGTGAAAGTATTCCTCCCGCCACACTCAGGACAGTTCTGTCGTACAGACTCCCCTTCGGATAGTTCTAGGTTATCAATAATGTCGGTGACGTTCATGTGCCATATCCGATTGTTCGATCCCCGTGTGTTGAGTGAATTCATGGTAGGACACCTCCCGTCCGTCAATGGTGTACTCTTCTTCGGCTACATGTTTGTAACCGGGTTCATCAAAAGAATCAGGTTCTGAGATGATGGTAATGTCAAAATGACAGACAATACCATCGTCATCATCCCAACAATTATAAAACCTCTCCGTCTTCTGCATTGTCATACTCTTTAACAGTTAAATCAAACAATGAGGCAATACCTAACCCTGCCCTATACTGAGTACTGGTCAACGTCTCCTCATTTAAGAACAACAGATTGTGTTGGAGGTTGTACGTAATATAATCTTCCTCAGACTTAGGTTCACCAAATGCTATTACTCCTCCATCAAAACGAATGCCTCGCTGGTGCAATCCTGTCTCTTGTATGATGTAACTTGTAATGCGGATTACATCCATAAACTTATTTACGTCTAACGTGTTTAAATCAAAACGCTCGTTTGCTACTACTATATTCTCTACACTCATTAACTTAGTCCTTCTTTGTCATCCCACCACTCGACTGCTTCAAAGTCGAATGGCTCATGGCCTATTACATACTCATCTAGGATCATGTCAAGTGCTTCAATGCGTCTGCTAATCTCAAATGCATCCTGCTCAAGGTC
>Ga0070751_1000635_pt1 | contig 21545 bp, 21 predicted proteins | sample VirMetDEL_Aug_28_FD_78514 | JGI IMG/M metagenome (GOLD analysis project Ga0070751, IMG submission 78514) | Aqueous microbial communities from the Delaware River and Bay under freshwater to marine salinity gradient to study organic matter... | ecosystem: Environmental > Aquatic > Marine > Coastal...
TACGTCTACCGCTCGGATTTCTCCCGTGGTCGTGACAGTAATCGGATCTACTTCACCTACGACATCGCGCTCTGGTGATCCACTGCTCGCGGCCACGCGACATTCGCGGGCCGCTTTTGCATCGGCGGCTTCATAGGATCGGGGTGAAGGAATCAAATAATGTCGTTCAAAACCAAAATACTGTTGCTGACCTTATTGCCGGTGCTGTTGTTTGCGCTGGTTTTAGGGTTGAGCGCGCGCAGCACGTTGCAGGCCCAGGCCGAGCAGGAAGTCGCACAGACCCGTGAGCGGCTGCTCGAGGAAAGCCGCACCCGACTCAAGGATTACGCGAGCATCGCTCAGACGTCCATCACCGAACTGTATGAGCGGGCGGCTGCCGGGGACCTTTCCGGGCGAGCCTTGGCAATCAGCCGACTGTCCAACGTGAAGTATGGCGATGACGGGTATTTCATCGGCTATGACAGTCAGGTCGTGCGCCTGTTTCGCGGTGACAGCAGCGAAGGCATCGGCACCAACATGAGTGATCGCAAAGACATCAACGGGAAGTACCTGAACCGCGAGATGGTCGAAGCGGCCAAAAACCAAACGCACTTCGTCACCTATTCGGGTGGGGTCGTCAACACCGATAAGGTGGTGCCCAAGCTCGCTTACAGTTTCTATTTGCCCAAGTGGGACATGGTTGTCGTCACCGCGGTCAATCTGGACAGCATTGAAACCCAGGTCGCCAACGTGCGGGCCGATGTCGAGCTGCGCATACACCACTTGATGCTCAACATTGCGCTTATCGCTGGCGCGCTGATCGGCATCATCGGGGCACTCGCGCTTCTGCTGGTCAAGCGCAGCTTACGGCCCTTGACCTTGATCCGCGCTCACCTCGATGAAATCGCCGCGGGCGAGGGGGATCTGACGCGGCGGCTGCCGCTTGTGAGTCGCGACGAACTGGGGCAACTGGCCGGTTCGTTCAATGCCTTTATCGAAAAGATTCACAGCCTGGTCAGCCAGATCGTCGCGATGAGCGAACAGTTGACCGGGTCTGTCAGCCATGTGGCCGAGCAGAGCCGGCAGATTGACCGGGCCATGGATCGGCAGCGCCTGGAAACCGACCAAGTGGCCGCGGCGATAAACCAGATGTCGTCGGCGGCGCAGGAAGTCTCGGCCAGCGCGCACAATGCGGCAAACGCAGCGGTCGAGACCGACAGGCAGTCCCGTCACGCCAGGCAGATCGTCAACGGCAGTATTGCGCGCATTCAGGCACTGACGGTCGAGCTGGATGAGAGTGGCCTGTCGATGCAGAATCTGCAAAACGACGTGACGTCTATCGTCACCGTGCTGGACGTCATTCGCTCGATTGCCGAACAGACCAACCTTTTAGCCCTCAATGCAGCCATCGAAGCCGCGCGTGCCGGTGCGGCCGGGCGCGGGTTTGCCGTGGTTGCCGATGAAGTGAGGGCGTTAGCCAGTCGCACTCAGCGCAGTACCCAGGAAATCCAAGCGATGGTCGAGCGCCTGGAGAGCGCTACCGGCGGGGTGGTCACGGCCATGCACCAATCCACCGAAGCCGCCCAGGGCGCTAACGCCGAGGCCGACCAGGCGGGTGAGTTTCTGGGCAACACGGTCGAGCTGATCGCCACGATCAATGCAATGAACGCGCAAATCGCAAGTGCCGCGGAAGAGCAAACCGCGGTGGCTGAAGAGATCAACCGCGGAGTGCATCAGATCGCACGAGCCATCGACGCGGTTGCCAACCAGACGCAGCAGGGCGTCCAGACCGTCGATGAGTTGTATGCGATCGGCAGCCGCCTGCAAGGCTTGCTGGGGCAATTCAAAATATGAGGCTGCCCTGCAGGGGGCGATAGGGTGGCCTGCATCGACATCATGCAGGTTGAGGGGCAGCGCGAGACTCACCCGCTCTTTCCACATCACAAGTAGTCGCAATCGGCACACAGAACGCCGGCGGTGGCGCGGCATCGTCTGCGGTCGTTGCATCCCACCCGAACCTGGACCTGCCGGCGCAAGCCACTGACCACGGCAGCACCGTGGTCGTGAACGCTCCGTCGATTCCCGGTGTGACCCCAGTGGCCCCGGCCGCAACCACCGGCGACAAACCGTCCCCGGTGGCCAGCCAGAGCATTGCTCGTGTGCAGGGCCTGCCGGGCACGCAGCCCGTGTCGCAGCCGCAGAAATACCTGATCGAAACCAACCCGGTGCTCACCGACCTCAAGCAGTTCATGAGCTCGGACTATCTACTCTCCGGCCTCGGCTACAACCCTGACGACAGCGCCAAGCGCCTCGGCGACGGCCTCTATGAGCAACGTCTGGTCGAACAAGCCGTGGTGGCCCGCACCGGCCAACGCTTCATCGACGGCCAGAACACCGACTCGGGCATGCTCAAGTACCTGATGGACAACGCCATCAGGAGCAAACAGCAACTCGGCCTGAGCGTGGGTGTGAGCCTCACCTCAGCCCAAGTCGCGGCGCTGACCCACGACATCGTCTGGCTTGAAGAAGAGCAAGTAAACGGCGAAAACGTCCTGGTACCCGTGGTGTACCTGGCCCAGGCGAATAACCGCCTGGCCCCGGACGGCGCGTTGATCGCCGGTAACGACGTCAACCTGATCGCCGGCCAGAACCTGGACAACGTCGGCACCTTGCGGGCTAGCAATAACCTGTCGGCCCAGGCCGGCAACGACCTGACCAACAGCGGCCTGATCCAGGCCGGTAACCGCCTCAATCTGCTGGCCGGTAACACCATCGTCAACACCGCCGGCGGCATCATCGCCGGTCGCGACGTGAACCTGACCGTCACCCAAGGCGACATCCTCAACGAGCGCAGCGTCACCAGCCACGACAGCAGCAGCGGCTACCGCACCGAGCACACCGACTCCGTGGACAGTGCAGCGCGCATCGAAGCTGCGAACAACCTGAGCCTGCAAGCCGGCCGCGACGTAAACAGCGTGGGCGGCGTGATGAGCAGCGGCGCCGACACCACGCTCAAGGCCGGACGCGACGTCAACCTGATCTCTGCCGAAGGGACCAACAGCAATACGGTGAGCGGGCTGTTCAAGAACAGCAGCGCGACCCAGTACGGCAGCCGCGTGGATGCCGGCGGTGATTTAAAGGTACAGGCGGGCCGGGACATCAGCGCGGTGGCGAGTGAGATCGATGCCAAGCGTGATGTGACGATGTCGGCGGTGGGCGATTTGTCACTGTCGTCGGCAGCAGACGAGTCCCATGCCTCGTTTACGTCGAAGAAGGTCAAGAGCAAAGAGGACCATGTGAGCCAGGTCTCCACCACGGTTAAAGCCGGTGGTGACGTGGCGCTGAGCGCCGGACAGGACCTGGCGTTGACGGCGAGCCGGGTGACGGCGGGGGATGAGGCGTATTTGTATGCCGGTAAAGACCTGAACCTGGCGGCGGCTGAAGACAGCGATTACTCGTATTACTCGAAAACGAAGAAGGGGTCGTGGGGTAAGAAAAGCTCGAAGATGAGCGAGAGCGAAAATGATGTGGCTGTTGGCTCTTCAATTCAGGCGCAGGGTAAAACAACGGTTGTCGCCGCCAACGACATCAACCTCACTGGATCAACCATCAACAGCGACAAAGGCGCATTGGCGGTTTTGGCGGGTCACGACGTCAATCTGACTGGCGCAGAGAACCGTGAATCCAGTGCTTCCGCCAAATCAAAATCCGGCGGGTTTGGACTTTCCAGTACCAGCAAGATGAGCAGTGATTCACAAAGCAGCACGTCGTTGACCGGTTCGACACTGAGTGGGGATACGACGTTGGTACAGGCCGGTCATGATATTGCGGTTTCCGCCAGCAACGTAGTCTCGACTGAAGAAACGAACATTCAGGCTCGCAACAGCGTTCGCATAGAGAGTGATGCGGAGTCGTTCAGTGCACAACACAGCCAGTCGACTAAAAAGTCTGGCTTGTTAAGCACAGGGGGGATCGGCGTCACCTTGGGCTCCTCCCAGAATACCTACAAGCAGGGCACGGAGAGCGCCAGCCAGAAAGGCAGCACCGTCGGCAGCGTCATGGGCGATGTGAATATCACCGCCGGTAAAGACCTGACCGTCAAGGCGTCGGACGTGGTTGCAGGGAAGGACATCAAGCTGGTTGGACAAAACGTCAATATTCTCGACGCGGCCAACGACAGTACGACGCGTACCTCTCAGGAGAGCAAGAAGAGCGGTCTGACGTTGGCGTTGTCCGGTGTGGTGGGGGAAGCGGTCAACACGGCAGTGCAAACCGCTCAAGATGCCATTCATGAAAACGACACGCGTTTGTCGGCATTACAGGGGGTCAAGGCCGGGCTTTCCGGCTATCAGGCTTATCAGGGCGCCCAGGCACTTAAGTCCGGTGCGCAGGCAGGCGAGTTCGTCGGTATCTCGATTTCGCTGGGAGGACAGAAGTCCAGCTCCAAGCAAATACAGGAACAAAGCGTCAGCCAAGGCAGCAATCTGACGGCAGGCGGTAACCTTAGCCTGGTTGCTACCGGGAATGGACAGCCGGGTGCTACGGGTGGCGACATCACGGTACAGGGCAGCAAACTTCAGGCCGGCACCGACTTGCTGTTGTCTGCCGCACAGGACATCAATCTGCGCTCCGGCACCAATACGCAAAGCCTCGACGGCTCTAACAAGAGTGCAGGCGGTGCAATCGGCGTAAGCCTGGGAGTCAGTGACAGCGGTGCGGGTCTTAGTATCTTCGCCAACGGCAACGCCGGGGCGGGCAAGGAAAAGGGTAATGGCACCACATGGACTGAAACCACCGTCAATGCCGGTAACAAGCTCACGCTCGACAGTGGTCGGGATGCAACCTTGGTGGGAGCGCAGGCGAATGCCCAGCAGATCGTCGCGGACATAGGGCGCAACCTGACGCTGAGCAGTCAGCAAGACACTGATCGTTACGACTCCAAGCAAACCAACGTCAGCGGAGGCGCCAGCTTCACATTTGGCTCTATGAGCGGGAGTGCGTCGCTTAGCGTCAGCCAAGACAAGCTCAAGTCTAACTTTGACAGCGTGAAAGAGCAGACCGGGTTGTTCGCTGGGAAGGACGGCTACCAAATAAGCGTTGGCGAACATACCCAACTGGATGCCAGCGTAATCGGCAGCACCGCGAGCGCCGACAAAAACAAACTCACGACCGGGAGCCTGGGCTGGACCGGACTGGACAACAAAGCCGATTTCAGCAGCCAGCACCAGAGCGTGAGTGGAGGGACGGGCGGGGATGCCAGTACTCAGTTCCTCGGCAATATGGGCAGTATGTTGCTGGTGGGTGCGAACCACGACGGGCATGAAAGCAGTACGACTTACGCAGCCATATCTGATGGCCAGCTGACTATTCGCGACAAGGATAAGCAGCAACAAGACGTCAACACGCTGAGTCATGACGTTGAGCATGCCAATAACGCACTGAGCCCTATCTTCGACAAGGAGAAGGAGCAGCAACGGCTTCGCCAGGCGCAGTTGATTGGTGATATCGCTAACCAGTCCATGGACATTATTCGTACCCAGGGAACGATTGAAGCTGCGAAGGCCGCGCAAGCACACCTGACAGATGAACAGAAGAACATGCCGGGGGCTAATCCAGACGCCTCTTACAAAGATCGCAAGGCCTACGTGGACATGTTGCAGGGCACCGATGCCTATAAAAGCACCATGGCTGCCTACGGTACGGGAAGTGACCTTCAGCGTGCTGCGCAAGCCGTAACGGCAGCGGTTCAAGGGCTGGCTGGAGGCAACCTCGCCCAGGCGGTCGTGGGGGCTTCGGCGCCGTATCTGGCGGGTATCATCAAGGACAACACAGGCGATAACCTTGAAGCCAGAATAATGGCTCATGCTGTATTGGGCGCGGTGCTTGCAAAATCCCAGCAAAACTCTGCGCTTGCTGGAGCCACGGGGGCGAGTATCGGTGAACTGGTCGCTTACGAGCTGTACCCGAACAAGCCCATCGATCAACTGAGCGAAGCTGAAAAACAAAAGGTCTCCGCACTATCGACACTTGCTGGAGGCCTCGCTGCAGGCATTGTGGCAGGGAACTCGTCAGATGCAGTGGCGGGAGGCATCGCAGCAAAAAATGCGGTCGAAAATAACCAGCTCAGGGGCAGTGAGGGCATAACACTTGCGCAAGAGCAGGCCGAGTATAAGAAAAGGAACTGCGGGGGAACGTCCTCATCCCGTTGTGACGAACTATCGAAAAATATAAAGGAACTGTTGGCAAGAGACAGCTCCGTACTCAAAGATATGCCAGCCGTAGAAGGGGACATAGGAACCGATCCGGGCTCCAGACCTCAGCCAGGGCAACTGGTCAGCTGTGCGCTCTCGGGTAACGGTGTATGTGTCGTATCTGACAGAACGGTCAAAACCGATTTGGGAGATGAGTGGGCCCTGGAACCCGCCAGCGACGCACAGTCGATTACTCATAAAGCAGAGGTTGCAACAACGGTAGCTGCACAGAAAGCGTATCTGGACGAGTTTTCGAAGGAAACGTTTGCTGCCGGATGCGGTGGTATGGGGCTCGCGGGGATTGCGTGCCAGACCTACATGGCTTCAGGTGGGAAAAATCCCATCACCGGTGAAGTAGCGACGACAACCGAAAGGTTCGGGTTCGGGCTCCAAGCTGTCCTGAACAGTGCGGGATTGTTTGGGGCAGTTTATGATGGTGCAGCTGCTAGTATTGATTTAGCGCCAGTTAAGGGTGCAAAAGCTACTGTCTCTAAAAATCCCAATGCAACTAGTGCGCTGACTGACTCAGAGGCAGGCACGCTGGTTGAAAGGAATGTTTTGGAGACGAGCCCCAAAGTAATAAATCAGGCCGAGCCAGAAGTTCTTGCAAAGGTTAATAACGGACGCAGCCCATATTCTGAGTTAAACGGTGCAATTGGGGAGGCTCGTGGCTGGAGTCAGGCTATTGAATCGGGGCAAACACCAATTTCCGGACCTGGGAAAGCGTCACTCCCAGGTGCAGATTACATTACGTATGATCCATCATCGCGATCTGTGATCGTCTGGGACGCCAAGTATCGTGCTCCTGGCGGAAGCTATCCGACGTCCTTGCCAGATTCAAAGTTACAGGCCTGGCAGTCAGAGATCATAAACTCTGTTAAAAATATGCCGGAGGGATCGGCCAAAGCAGCCGCAGAGAGTGCGCTTAAGGCTGGCAGGGTCGAAGGCCGAATATTCAAATGGCCACAATAGGCTTGAGGTATTTAAGATGAAAGAATGGTCATCGCTGTGCAAGTCAACGGTTGGGGACGCCGTTGATGTACGGGAGCAATGCGTTATCGCTATGGACGACGGCGCATACAAAATTTCAGACGATCAGTATTTTTTAGCTGACGCTTTTTCTGATGAGGGAGAGGAAAAACTTCGTTTGCTATCCCTCTACTGGGCTTGCAGTGAGCCTGCATTTAGAAGAGCCTACTACAGGGATGTTGAAAATGATGACATGGCCGTATGCCGGCCGCCGCCTGAGTTGCTTCCGGTTGGGGCGGGGGGGACCTATAGTCAGATTAAAAAAGCTCTTAGCTCTCTTGGTTCTGAGAAGTTTATGGAGTACGCGTCTTATCGTGTTATGTCTGATGGTGCATTTGTTCATAAGGGCTTAGAAAGTCCATTGGCTGTTTATTATTTTCGCTTGCATGATATTGTTGATGATGAGCTGCCTTACGCGATACTGTGGAAGCTTTCTAGTGGGTGATTTATAAGAGGCAACGTCCTGTTGCTGGGTTGAAGCGGTGCAAAAGCGACAGGAGAATTAGCTAGTTCTGGCGGGAAACCCACCGTTGAGTTATTTGGTGGGAAGAATGCTCAAACTCCTGGTGCTATAAACGTGGATATCCGAGCAGATATTCAGTCTGGTATTCGAGCGGACGCAACGAAACTTCCTTTCAAGGATAGTTCGGTGGGAGAGATTGTTGCTAGTAACCCATTCATTCCCAAGAGTGCAGGTGGTACTAACTCAATGATGGATTTTCTTTCGGAAGCTACTCGCGTGGTTGAACCTGGTGGAAAGATATTTGTCAACGCAAATGCTGCGAACCCTTACGGAAAAATACCAAGTACATCTGGATTAGAGTCTCTAGGGTTGCGAGTTATACAAAATGGCCCTCTTGACTCTCGATTCGCAGGGCAAACATTCCTTCGTACAGATGGAAGTATAATTACGAATCTAGATAGCATGAAAACTATTGTTCTGGAGAAGCTCAAGTGATAGTTTTTGTTGGCTTTGATGACCTTGATACATTTAATTGCACATATGGGTTTTCAGAAGAGAAGCTTGGAGTGCTTAGGGTTTTTGTTGAGGGAGGGCTAGCACTTCCATATGGTTTTCTTTTAAAAGAAGCAAGTGGGGTTCATTTTGTTAAGTGTGATAAAGACAACGGCGGTGGTATAGAAGATATATTTCCGAGGCACTATATTTACGATCCGTCAAGGCAGACTGAATATGTTGAATGGGAGTTAAGTGATGGGCTTTTGAGAGCCCGCACTGACTCTGGTGAGTGGGTTCAATATGGAAGCAAGGCTGATAGCCAATATGCCATGCATGAGTTTGTAGGTGGCTGTTGGTTTGTTTTTGAAGGTGTTTCCTTTTCAAAAAGGACAATTACTGAATACGCAGCGGATCGTAAAAAATCAACTGGCAATGAAACAGTGGAAGAGTTTGGCTCTCGTGCTTATATTGAGCAGTCTTCTAGAGAGTATTTATTAGAGGGAGTTCTAAATGTTTCGCCAGGGCCGGGCTGGATGTCTTGGGAAATTCATTCAGAGTTATTTTATATTGAGGTCCCGGAAAAGTCGGGGGTAGGCCACGATTAACTAGATTTTCAGCTTTTACGTTGTGATATTTATCCTGTTGTGATTGCTTGGTGCAGAAGCAATTCCAAATGGCACAGTTGATCTCAATGCACAGGCCTCACTATCTGTAAGCAAAGTTAATGCCCCGATTGATTTTGATGGTCATATACTGAGCGCTGAAGTAAAACCAAATGGTAATGTTGTTGGTGGGCACTCAACAGTGATGGGGGATGTTCAAGTGATCCCTGGGACAGCTTCGATACCGAATGCGCAAGGTGTTTATAGCGCTAGGATTCAGGTGGCAGATCCAGCCAATCCAGGGCAATTCTTGCCCAAGACGAATAATGGAGGCATCTCTACACTGTTTCCCGATTCTTGGACCGCAGATCGAATAAAAGTTGAAGTGGATGGAGCCTTCCAAAATAGAACAGTTGTCGGAAATAAGTGGACCGGAACAACCCCTAGCGGTGTCCAAGTCGAGGGATATATGAGTCCGAAAACTACCGTCTATCCAAAGCTTTAGGTGGATAAAATGAAATTGCATTTTTCATGGGAAGAGTCAGCAGGAACTCTTTCGCCGGGTTGTAGTTCAAACATGGTCAACAGAGATGGCGTTAGCCCGCTAGCGTGCCTCTTAACTGATGATGGTGGGCAATTATTTTTAGATACTGTGCCGTGGTTGGATGAGGGGCTGGATAGAACAAGATTAGTTAAGGAGGATAAGGTTGATTTTGTAGACTGGAGTCGCGATGCCTGGGGGGCTGAATTGACTAAAGAACATGTAAAAATCTATTCGCTCCATGATGAAGGTTACTTCGAGCTAATTGCTATCGACTCATTTGAAATGGCACTATTAGCGTGGTTGGACTTTATTAAGCTGAAACCAACGGTGGGAGTAATTCAGGAGGTTGAAATCTAAACTGCTATTTGGCAGTTGGAATTGGTGCAAAAGCAACCTTGCCTGTGGCGACCGATCTTGGGAAGGTTTCATTTGATGCTGCTAACGGGGTCGGAACCATATACTCCCCGAAAGTGACGATGAAGGCCGGTGAGGTTATATTTGACGACTTTGCTGTAGGTACATCGAAAGGTTTTATGGGCTATGGTCCGGACGGGGCTTCAGAATTAGTGGGGCCGCTTAAAAAACTCCTAGAATACACTCAGTCTCAAGGAGCCAAGACAGTCACCCTTAAAGGTTATTACGCGTCAGAGGAAGGCGCAGCATTAGGGGCCGGGAAAGTGGGCGAGAAATTCTCTTTTAGTTTTCCGGCTACCAAAGAAGGACTTAGAGATTTTTTGAAGGGGCTAAAGTAGTGAGCCATCCAAATTCAGTGAGCAAGCATCTGAAAAGCCTCAATGTGTCTGGTTATGGAGGCTATATACCTCTCAGTAGTGACCCCGAACTGGGTCAGGGGGTATATGAAATTTATTTAGATGGCTGTACCTTAAAGATTTTTGAAAAAGGCGTAGCTATAAAGTTTAAGGGAAAAAATGTTGGTGCTCTTTATTCTGATATATTAAAGATTACTAGTCATCTATCTGCGGCGGTGTTTTCGCAGGCTTCGGCGAACCAGAATGTGAATATTTCAATTCCTTTGGAAATTCATCTTTCGGAGAGTGTTGTGGTTTTTGAAGTTCAGTTGCTGATTTATTCTAGGGTGTTAATTGTTTTAAATGATATGTGGCGAGGTTATAAAAAATAAAGGGTCAGTCAGCTTGGTGCAAAAGCAACTGGCGGGGCGGTAGACCGTGCTACTACTGGGATTGAGTGGGGTAAGGGTATCCAAGGACAGGACATGCCTTGGGAGGATTACCTTGGGACGCAACTGCCAGCAGGCTCTCGACTACCGCCTAACTTCAAGACGTTTGACTTTTTTGACGAAACCACTGGTATAGCGACCAGCGCCAAAACACTTGATACGACGACTGCTGCCAAACTTGCTAATCCGAGCCAAGTATATTTATCGCTCAAAGGAAATATTGATGCCGCTGCTAATTTTTCTGAATCTGGCTTGAAGGGTGTGACAGTTACTTCAAGTCAAATTACCGCTCGCGAATTACAAGTTGCCATTCCTGAAGCCACGACTAGCGCTCAATGGGAACAAATCAATAGAGCCATTGAATATGGTCAGAGCAAAGGCATTACGGTAAAAATTACCAAGGTGAATTAAGATGAACGATGTCGTGAAAACAGCCTGGGCGGATGCAGGAGTCAATAAGGAATTTATTTACGTTAAAACTTATTCTGGCTATCGGAGTAGTCGAGCTGATCCACAGGGTGTCGAGCATCACGCCAGCCCTGAAATCAGTGATCAAGAGTTAGGTGTTGTGGTATTGGATGCGTTGGCCCATAGCCGATTTGTGCTTCCCGAGCCGCGTAAGGATGCAGCTCACTGAAAGCGTGCGCCTCAAGGATGATAGCGTTATTCCAAAGGGCAGTATTGTCACGGTTAGTGATGATGCGATGAAGGTTGTTTACCCAGATGGGACGAGTGAGCTAGTCTCCTACTCGAAGGTAACCACAAAACCTTTGGAACTGCCTGGTGCAAAAGATGTGGTGCCGAATCCAGGTAAGACTGCTGTTTATTCTTCGACGGCGGAAGATGGTACTGTGCAGTATGTTGGTATTACCGATAATCTTGACGCGCGGTCAGCAGCACACTTATCCCAGAAAGGCATTGAGATTGATGCAATACCAGGTCTTCAGAATATATCTCGTAGTGATGCGAGAGCAGTTGAGCAAGTGTTGATCGAATACAACGGTTTAGGTAAAGATGGTGGCTCGTTGATTAACAAGATTAATAGCATCTCTACAGCTAATCCGATTTATGCGGAGTCTCTAGCTAGAGGTGCGGCTCTTTTGAAAGCAGTTGGATATCCAGGGTTTAAATAATGATCAAGATTGGAGATGTATTTGCCATCGCAACTACGAGTGGAAAAGCGTATTTCCAGTTTGTAAAAAAAATCCCTCCTATGGGTTCATTAATTCGAGTCTTGCCAGGTACGTATGATGGCGAGCCGGATTTGGATAGTTTGGTGGAGGAAAAAACAAATTTCTGGGTTTTTTTTCCTGTCTCGGCAGCTCTGAAACAAGGAATTATCCAAAAAGCTAAGGGTTGTGCTATTCCCGCGCACTCCAAGGAGACCCCTACCTTCCGTGCTGGAGTAGTGGACCCTTCAACTGGGCGTGTTGATACTTGGTGGTTTTGGAATGGGGAGAAAGAATGGAAAATTGGCGAAATCACCGAAGAACAACGGAAGTTTCCTATACGTGGATCATGGAACGACACGTTATTGGTCCAGCGAATTGAAGAGGGCTGGCTGCCGGAAAAGGATAGGCGTTAACTCTATCGGTTCTAGTCGCATGTTGGTGCAAAAGCAATTCCAGAAAGCAGGGATCCCTCAGGGTCTGACCCCTATTTCCTTGGTTGCTCTCTAAAGCCGGTGTCGAGGTCACCAGCAGCGGAATCAAAGAGATCGCTGCTGGTGTCAAAGCGACTGGGGGAATCGAGGCGAAGCTGGCTAAACTTGAGAAGATTGGGCCGGATCCAGATGTGCCATCTGTCGCTCCAGTAGAATCACCGAATCATGTGTTGGTGGACAGCGCTAAATACGTTAAGAGTTCCACTATTGAAGCCAACACTACGGTGCAGCTCACTGAAAGCGTGCGCCTCAAGGATGATAGCGTTATTCCAAAAGGCAGTATTGTCACGGTTAGTGATGATGCGATGAAGGTTGTTTACCCAGATGGGACGAGTGAGCTAGTCTCCTACTCGAAGGTAACCACAAAACCTTTGGAACTGCCTGGTCCAAAAGCTACTGGTGGCGCTGCCGGAAAGGGAGACGAGTTTATCCCTCCAGGAATGGATCGCCCATTCCGTCCTGTTAACCCAGAGTTTCCGCCGAGCAAGTCTGTTGTCGATGCAATGGAGAGCCCGCAAATTTAAAACATGGTGGGTTGTTCAGGAGCAGATTGTTCAGATATTGCAAGCAAATTGTTTGATGCTTCTGGTGGTAAAGGAAAGATTATTGAAGTTCGTCCGTCGAAAGCTGGCGATTTAAATGTTTATGAGAATGGAATTAAAGAGCCGGGTCAGTTTTATCACCAAGTCTATACTGATGGTCGATATGTTTATGACCCACGGCTATCGTCCAACCCTATCCCCAAAGGGGACTGGGAGCAGCATATTAAAAATATCAACCCAGGTGGGATATCGATCTCTGATAAGCTGAAGGGGTTAAAGTAATGGGTGTGACTAGGGTTTTAGATTCGGAAGGTGAGCTGCTAAATATTCTTCATGACTTGAGTGCACTTGAGTGGAGGAAATACAGGCAACGCAATCCAGAGGTCTGGATGGGTGATCATTTTGAAAGAGAGGATCGCTCAAGATTCCCTCCATATATAGCTTTTCGATTTAAAAAAGAAAATGAATATGTTATCTCTACTTTGAAGGAGGTGGTTGGTTCTTATATAGGCTTGATTTCTTGGGTGCTGATAGGTTGTGAGCGTTATGCGTCCTCTGGCATGAATTGGGTAGTTGAGCCTGTATATATTAAGGAGGTAGAGGCTAAAGCCCAGTCTTTAGGGCTCTCTTCTGAAAGCTATCTTGCTAAGTATGAACCTGAGTTTGGCTCTATTGCCTTTGAAGACTTGGCTGGGTTGACTGAATATATTCGTAAAAAATTCTCAGAGTTGAATATCTCCAGCCAATAAACTGTAGAGGTCTTGGCTTGATTTGGCACTTTCGACACCGGCCTTGCGCCGGTATTTTTGCATACTATCTGAATACTATCTGCAGTCAAGCAACGGCGAAAAATACAGGCACGCTATGGATGTATACATCCGGTGCCAAAGGGGAGCCCTTTGAATCCCGAAAAGCCGCCTCTACGAGTCGAGTGATAAATCTGAGTGAACCGTCGGACAGGAAATGTTTTGTGGCCACCGCCTGGATCCCTCAGGGTCTGACCCCTATTTCCTAGATAAGAAGTGAGAAGTCTTATGGATGGCGCTTGGTTTAATGAAAGCGTAAAACCACTTTTGAAGGGTTTTTCTCTAGAGTACTCATCATTTGCTGATGGAGATTTTGGTGACCTTGAAAGGATAGAGTTGGACGGTTTTAACAAGCTAGGAACTGTAGAATTTTGGTCTAAAAAGTGGTAGTTTGGTAAAGGGTGTAGCGGGTGTTGATCGCAGTTCAGGTCAACTAATAATTGCTAAGTTGAAGTGAGAGTGATCAAGTGATTTCTTGGAGTCGATACGGCAAGCTCGAAATTAACGCGACATCTAGAATTGAACACGTAAAAAGCCACCTAGATGGCGGATTTAACTTGGCTGGCTACATTGCCAATATAAAAAACTGGGCAAGGTGATCCTGTCGCTTGTTTGGATCGCTTGTCTTCTCATGCGTATGCTCAAGCTATAGAGGAGTGGTTTGGCAATTCATCATTGGAAAAAATGAAAGCTTGGTTTTTTATAGCAGACAGTCTTCGCCAGTATCGGTATTCACTGAAAACCGACAAAATGAACTTCATGCTGAAGACATTTGATTTTTTGGCTAGCTTGGTTTCTGATAATGAATCCCTGATTAGTTGGTTCTGTAATAACGACGACATCGTTGATACTAAAAGAATTCAGGCCACTACTACCGCAGATTTTGTAGCCTATCAAATTAGATTGGCTGTTAAAGGAGACTTTACTCAGTTGCGCGACCGTTGTGCCAGGATGATTGCGCACCCACCTTCAGGACCGAAGAAGAGATTTATGCTGGACAATGAGTTCTTCATTGCGCTGGCAGAGGGCGATAAATCAAAAATGGAATCTGTTTTGCGCGAGCTGACAACACCAGCCTCAATAAAGAGAAGGTTTGATAGTGAGAACGGTTATTCTGAAGGTCTGATTTCAACTTTTGGTGTCATCTACGCAAAAATTGCCTGGAGACATGGTTATGAAGTCGTCGTCGATACACCATACATCCCATCAGAGTGGTTACCTGTGAAACCCCTAGCTCATTATGATGCTCATTATGAGTTTTTAAAGAGAGAAGTTTGATGGGATATGAATGGATAAAAGGGGACAGAGTCTGAGGAATCCCCACAAACCTACTCCAGTCTCTGAGATTGCCGGCGCACTTCATCGCGCAGCAATAGCTCCATATCCGCCAATTTCGAGCAGGACAATCCGGTGGTGGAGCATCTCAAGTATTCGAGGCCGAGACGCCAGAGTGAGAGCACCAGTTTATGCCTGATGCTGTTGCTCTGGAAGTGACGTGACCGACCTGTCGTTCGAGCAGAGGTTATCCATACATGGAGACCTCAATAAAAATAGGTGCTCACGTGACGAATGTCCTACGACACGGCGCCAGGTCCTATGTGCGCAAGCCGATGGCCATGAAACGCTGATGGTAGAAACGAAAAAATGCGCCCTTCGCGTATATGGGTAAAGCAGATCCGGTCACCACTTCGCCTTTTCAGGCTTCGGCCCGCCTTGCGCGAGCACCCTTTCGGGCCAGGGGACGTTCAAATCTCAACCGGTTAGTCGTCCCCTTTTTTCATTAAAGGCTAAACAATGATTATGCGTTTAGAAATGGTTGAAAAAAGCCTTGTGGAAAAGCTGAAAGTGGCTAGTAAAGAGCAGCGGAGAAGTGCGGTTAAAGTTGCTTGTGAACTTGCTTTTCAGACAAGCTCAGTAGGCGTGCCTGTTGTTGCTGAGTCCCTTGCGCAACTACGATTTGGTAATAAGCTTACGACTGAGCAACTCTCTGAGCTAGATGCTTTGGCTGAAAAGTTAGATGAGCAATATTTTGATTTGCAAGACAGTCTGGATGAGGGGCAGGAATTAGGTATGGAGGCCCTTCAGCTGTTTAGTCAAGCGCGGGCTGTATCGGCGCTGTCCTTAGCTGGTGGAGAAGATTCGCTTATGGCAACGACCGAAGCAATATACGAGGCATCATCAGCCGTTGATGATGGAAGTTGTATTTTTAAAGCCGTACTTTCAATCTTGTCAGAGTCTTAAATGGGAGATTTTTTGCTTCAGCTGATACCCGGCGCATGCTTGCGCCGGCACTTTCAGTGATTGTTGAGCCCTATATGCCCCCTTGTTGTACCCATGGAGAAGGGGACAGATTTATTTATAGTGAACTGATCGCACGCGCCATCGACGCGGTTGCCAACCAGACGCAGCAGGGCGTCCAGACCGTCGATGAGTTGTATGCGATCGGCAGTCGCCCGCAAGGCTTGCTGGGGCAATTCAGAATCTGAGGCCTCCCTGCAGGGGTACCGCGCTTATCAGGCGTTGACCGTCACCGCGTTTTGCTTGCGATACAAGATCGTCGTCGCCGTGAACCCGCACAACGCCGCAAACATCAGCCAGTAGGCCGGTGATGCCTTATCGCCGGTTACTTGCACCAAAAGGGTGGATACGGCGGGTGTAAAGCCGCCAAACACTGCAGTCGCCAAGCTGAACGCCAGGGAGAACCCGACGACCCTGACGTTCTGCGGCATCACCTCAGTCAGCGCGGCAACCATTGCGCCGTTGTAAATGCCAAAGAAGAACGAGAAGTACAGCAGCACGCTGAGGAGTCGTTCGAAGCTGGCCGCGGCGGCCAGCCAATGCATGGCGGGGTAAGCGGTGCATAGGCACAACAAAGAGATCGCCAGCAATAACGGGCGCCGGCCGATACGGTCGGAGAGTGTGCCGCCGATGGGCAACCAAATGAAGTTGCTCAGGCCGACGAAGAGCGTGACCACCAGGCTGTCGGTGGTGCTCAGGTTCAGTACCGAACGGCCGAAAGTCGGGGTGTAGACGGTGATCAGGTAGAACGTGGTGGTGGTCATCGACGCCAACAGACCGCCAGCCAGTACCGTGCGCCAGTTGTCGCGCATTGAGCGGAACACTTCATTGGCCGTTGGGTGATGCTTGCGTGCTTTGAACGCCTCGGTTTCCTGCAACGAACGGCGAATGATGAAGATGAACGGGATGATCACGCAGCCGATAAAGAACGGGATGCGCCAGCCCCAGGCAGCTACCTCGGCGGCTGCCATGGACGCGTTGATCGTGTAACCCAGCGCTGCCGCAAGAATGATCGCCACTTGTTGGCTGGCCGATTGCCAACTGGTGTAGAACCCGCAGCGGCCCGGCGTGGCGATTTCAGCCAGGTACACCGAAACGCCCCCCATCTCCGCCCCGGCGGAGAAGCCCTGCAACAGTCGTCCCATCAACACCAATACCGGTGCTGCCACCCCGATGCTGGCGTAGCCGGGCACGAGTGCAATCAATACCGTCCCGGCCGCCATGATCGACAGCGTTACGATCAGGCCCTTGCGCCGTCCCACCTTGTCGATGTACGCCCCCAGCACGATAGCGCCCAGCGGACGCATCAGGAACCCGGAGCCGAATACGGCGAAGGTCATCATCAGCGAAGCGAAGTCGCTGGTGGCAGGAAAGAACGTCTGGGAGATGTAGGTCGCGTAGAACCCGAACAGAAAGAAGTCGAACTGTTCGAGAAAGTTGCCGCTGGTGACCCGCAGGATGGCGCCCAGTTTTGAACCCTTGGACGGGGTGTTTTGTGTTGTTGTTTTCATTATGGCTACCGTGGTGATCAATCTTGTTTTTGGAATGACGGTCTTGACGATCAGTCGCTTGCGGCGTTGATGGGGTTGGGTTGACGTTTTTCGATGGAGTATTTGAGCAGCGCGGCGCTGCGGAAGATGCCGTGGGCGAATTTGCTGTAGGGCATGGTCAGGAAAAAAGCCATGACCAGGCCGAGATGGATCGCCAGCAACAGGCCCAGGGCCATGCTTTCGCGAAACGCCAGGAGTGCCAGGCCGCTGGCGCTGACGAGAAACAACAGCGCGATGAAGCCGCGATCCATGGGCTTCTGCTGTTCATCGCCGTGTTCGGCGTTGCGCCGCAGGTTTAACCACAAGAGCCCCGCCGGGCCGACCAGCAACCCGAACCCGCCGACGATGCCGAGCATCACCGGCACGCTCAAGACGGGGTAGGGCGCCGACCAGCCCAGCAGGAAATGGTAGAGCGTGGCCACGCCGGTGGCGGCGAAGCACAGCATGAAGCCGTAGAAGGTGAAGTGATGGAAGCGCCGCCGCCACAAGGTGAATCGATCATCGGCGTTATTGCAGCCCTCGCCGTGGCCACCATCCAGGTACTTGAGCGTGGCCACATTGGCGCTCGCTTCCAGGGCCGCCGATGTTGTTTGCTCGCGGGAGGCCTCGACCGGCGAGACATTGCGCCAAAAGCGCCGCACGCCGATCGCCAATGCAAGCACCGCGAAACCAAACACTGCGCCGAACATCAGGGCCAGGGTGTTATGCGGGAAGATTCCGTAGAAATTCCCCCCGGGCATTGCCGTGAACAGATTGCCCATCATCATCAACGTCAGGCAGAGGAACAGCGCCAGCCCCGCGCCGGATGCCAGCGCCAGGGTCAGCCCGTTGCGCCGGTATAACGTGCCCATCGCCTGCGGCCAGGCGTACTCGGCATACGTGTCGAGGCGGACTTTGGCCATGGCCTTGGGCACATTGATCGCAAATTCATGCGGTGCGGCGTACTGGCAGGCGTGCAGGCACGCACCGCAGTTATGGCAAAGGTTCGCCAGGTAATGGATGTCCGCCTGAGAAAATTCCAGGCGTCGGGTCATGGCCGGGAATACCGCGCAGAAGCCCTCGCAATAACGGCAGGCATTGCAGACCGTCATTTGTCGCTGGACTTCGCTTTCATCAAGGTTGAGGACGGGAATCAGCGTGCCCGGCGCCTTGGGATCAAACAGCTGCATGTTGCGGCTCCTGGGATGAACGGGTGATGAAACCGGCCGCGGCGGCGGCTTGCACGCCGGCAATGCGACCGAATGCGGTGCCGATGGCCATGCCGATGCCGGCGGTGTAGCCCTTGCCCAATACGTTGCCAGCCATCATTTCTCCGGCGACGAACAGGTTGGGGCTCGCCTGGCCATTGAAGCGAACGGCGGCGGTAGCGTCGGTGGCGAGGCCTAAATAGGTGAAGGTCACGCCCGGCTTGAGCGGGTAGGCGCAGAAGGGGGGCTTGACCAATGGGCGGGCCCAATGGGTTTTGGCGGGCGTCAAACCTTCGGTGCGGCAATCGTCCAGGGCGGTGTGGTCGAACGTACCGACGCGGCAGGCCGCGTTGTAGGCCTGGATGGTGCTGACAAATGGCGCCACCGGGAGCTTCAGCTGGCGCGCCAGGTCTTCCAGCGAGTTGGCTTTGGTGCCCGGAAACACCGGCGGCATGAACCGACCGATGGCTTGTTGGTCGATGATCGAATAGGCCTGTTGACCGGGCTGCCCCGCGACCAGGCGCCCCCAGATCGCATAGCGCTTGGGCCAGAAATCCTCGCCCTCGTCATAGAAGCGCTCGCCGTCGCGATTGACCACCACGCCCAGCGATACACAATCGATACGCGTGCAGATGCCGCCGTCATACAGCGGTGCGCGGGCGTCGATGGCCACCATGTGCGCCTGGGTCGGGTCGCCGATAAAATCGGCGCCCAGTTGCTGCATGCGCCGCAGCAGTACGCCAGTATTGAAGCGCGTGCCGCGAATCAGAAAGTTGTCCGAAGGCCACTCGCCGCGCTCGTTTTGCCCCCACGCTTCACGCAGCCATTCGCGGTTGGATTCGAACCCGCCCGCCGCCAGCACGCACGTCCTGGCCTGGATACGTTCGGCGGGCAGACGTTGCCCTTCGGCATCGCGCGCGCTCAGGTGGGCCGCGACAAATGTTCCCCCGTTCAATTCGATGTCGGTCACTTGCGCGTTGTAGCGGATGTTCACGCCCAACCGCTCGGCGCTGCGGTAATACGCGTTGACCAACGCCTTGCCGCCGCCCATGAAAAACGCGTTGGTGCGCGCGACATGCAACGCGCCGGATAACGACGGCTGAAAATGCACGCCATGGGCGCGCATCCAGTCACGGCAGTTCGATGAGGCGCGGATGACCAGACGAGCGAGCTTCTCGTTGGTCATCCCGCCGGTGACTTTCAGCAGATCCTGCCAATACTCCTCTTCGGGGTAGGCCTCGACCAATACATCCTGGGGCGCGTCGTGCATGCAGCGCAGGTTGCGGGTGTGTTGCGAGTTGCCGCCGCGCCAGGCTTTGGGCGCGCCTTCAAGCAACATCACGCTGGCGCCGGCCTCTCGGGCCATTAACGCCGCGCACAAGGCGGCATTGCCGCCGCCAATGACTAATACGTCGATCATCATCACTCCTCGATCGCGAGGAGGCGTGAACGAAGGGCTCCTCGCGAGTGGCGAGACCTTAGGGCAGCGAGCGTTGGGTCGAAAGGCGCGTTAGCGGTTGGGGTGTTTAGTTTTCGTAAAGGCTTTGCGGGTTGCCGCTGGCCCTGAAGCGCGGGCGAGGGCGGCTGGAGATCAGGGCGTGATGTCTTCGATCCACGAGGCGCCCGGCCATTGATGATCGATCACCAGCTGCCGCGCCACATCGGTGATGACCAGCCGCGCCGCGAGTGCCGCGGGCGCCAGCTCATCATCCGGCAGTGTCGCCAACAGGTTTCGCCGGCCGACATGAGCATCGGCGATTTCCACCACCGAAAGCCCCGACTCGCCTTTGAGCGCCACCGCCGCGCCGGGCTGGATGGTGGCCGCGTGGCCGGCGCGTACAGCGTTCATCAACACGGCCAGGCCATCCACCTCCATGATGATGTTGGGCGTCAACCCCGACCGCTCGAACGCCGCCATCAGCGTTGAGCGCAAACCGTGTTGCGCACTCGGCATCACCAGTGGCAGTTGCCCCAGGTCCGCCATTTGCACAGAGCTTCCTTGCGGGGCATCCGGCAAGTGCGGCGAGCAGATGACAAACAGTTTCTCGTCAAGCAGCGGCGTCACGCTCCAGCGCTTGCCCCCTTCAAGTTGAAACAAAATGGCCAGATCGATCTGGCGGGCATTGAGTTGCGTGGCCAGATGCCCGGACAGCATCTCGATCAGGTGCAACTGAATATCCGGATACCGCGCGCGCATCGCATTGATCAAGGGCAGGGCAAGCACCGTGGCCGTGGTGGGCGGCAAGCCCACGGTGACATACCCGCTCATCCGCCCACGGTGTGCCGCCAGGATCGCATTCTCGGCCTGCCTCAAGCACAACTGCGCATGGTGCAGGAACGCCATGCCGGCCGGGGTCGGTGTGACGCCGGTGGTCGTGCGGTTCAGCAGGCGGGTCGAGAGTTCGCTTTCGAGTTTGGCGATCTGCTGGCTCAGCGCCGACACGCCCACGTCCAGCTCAAGGGCTGCGCGGCCCAGGCTGCCGTGTTCGACAATGTTGACGAAATAGCGCAGTTGTCTTAATTCCACGCGTTACTGCTCCACTTCAAATGAGTACCTACCTGTGTAATGGTGGGTCGGGGAACGTCAGCCACCACGCACCGAGCGGGCGAGGCGGCGCGTGGTCAGCCTGAGAGGTAACGCGTCGGCCGTCAACTTCCAGCGTTGGGTTCGCTGCTGGCCGGCGTTGTTGGCGTGCGCCAATTCATAACATGCGGCGCAGCACGTCGCTACGAGGGTCTTTGTCGTAGAAGCGGTGCTTGAGCGCACCGGCGATGTGCAACAGGATCAGCCCGAGCAAGGTATACGCAAGTACCTTGTGCAGCCACTGGAAGACGACGAACCAGTCGTCATTTTTCGCCAGCAGCTCCGGCAGGTTGATCCCGAAAAAGAACACCCCGTCGCTCATCGTGTAGGTGCTCGACATCGAGTAACCCATCA